>JABAOF010000788.1_pt12 | contig 12511 bp, 6 predicted proteins | sample 7062171 | NCBI WGS metagenome assembly JABAOF01 (sample SAMN14538628, study PRJNA623070) | marine sediment metagenome | biome: marine biome [ENVO:00000428]; feature: marine pelagic biome [ENVO:01000023]; material: deep marine sediment [ENVO:00002113] | place: India: Gulf of Khambhat ... | reverse complement strand
CAGTAACAATGTCTTCCTCAAGGATAGCTGTCTTCTTTGCAGGATGTTGATTGGCATCACTGTATATCGTCTCTTCTTCTCCGATCCCTGAACCATCCGAACTGGCGTCTATTGTTCCTGGAACTTCCGGTATCGGTCCGTCGTCTTTCGATGCTCCACCAAGTTTGTTTCCACCCAACACGGCTGCCACCTCGGCAGGAATAGGTGTGCTCAGCTCAACGCGGAGGTTGGTAGGCCATAGACCGCTATAGGGGTGGTCCGCACCAAGAACTCGTTCAGCAATCCGCCCTAAAGGATCGTCACTAGATGCCTGGTGGAGGTGCGACACACCGCGAGCATCTTCGCCTTTTGCGAGTAACTCAACGGCAAGCAAGAGACGGAAAGCGACACAGTTTGGCCAGCGATCATAGCCCGATCGAACGAGGGATATCGCCGCTGTCCGCATGCCAGCTTTCAATTGCGCCCATGTCGCGATCAGGATTGGCAGAGGCAAGTTCGGGTCGGCGGTCACCGCTTCCAGTGCCGTCACAACTGCAGTTTGAACATCTCCATTCTCCAGGGCTCGGATACTTTCGCTCAAGTTGATCGCCCAGGCTGGAGCTTGATGCGGATCCAAGATATTGCCTCGAAGTGCTTCTGCGCAAGCGTGGTATACGCTCGATCGTGTTGGGCTCCCGACTTCTTGAAGCACCCCCGCCAGAAGATCGTATGCAGCGATGTGTTCCGGATCTGTATAGATAACGTTGGTCAATCTTTCGATGGCCTTGTCGAAGCGTAGCTGATCGATTTCTACCCTGGCGAGCATAAGATGAACTTCCAGATCACCTGGCCAAGAGGAGAGCCAATCCATTGCCGAAGTGCTCGCGTAATCAAGTCGACCTGCGAGCCTTGAAGCTTGATGCAGTTTGATGAAATCTGAGCGATCGATCATCACCTCTGTCCTTATATTCCGCCATGAACCAGCTCGAGAGCCCGAACGGCTGCAAGCTGCTGTAGTGCTTCAGAATCTTTGGGGTTGATTTCCACCGCGCGTTCGAACATACGCGCGGCTTGATGATAGGCCTTCTGTTGCTTGTAGATCAGGCCCGCCATGTAATGAGATTGCTCGTCTTCGGGATCAAGGTGCAATGCGCGCTGGAAGGCTTCGAGAGCCAGAGGCATCTCGCGCCGTTGTTCATAGACCAATCCCAATTCCCTTGAGACCAGGGCATCTAATGTCCCATTGGCTTGCGCTTTGAGAAGTTCATCCAACGCACGGTCCAGTTGACCGGATCGACGGCATAAGCGCCCCATCAACAATCGATATGAAGTCTCCCTGGGCGATAGGCGGGTTGCATGTGATGCGGCATCGATCGCGGCTTCAAAGTCCTCTTGCGCTTCGTGTGCTTCTGCGAGTGCAGCCCAGAGCCGTTCTTCATCCGGTCTTTCTTCGAGCATTTCTTGTAGATCCATTAGCGCGTGCTTTGCCCGACCAATCTGCACAAGAAGTTTGCTGCGTGCAATCCTCACATTGAGCTGATCCTTTGTACGCTTCATAACCTGGTCGTAAGCCCTGAGGGCTTTTTCGAACTTGCCTTGTCTTGCCAAAATTTCTCCCATCCCGACAAGCACATCGAGATCGTCGGGCGCGAGTCGGGCGGCCGCCTCGACATGTGCCATAGCCACTTTTGCGTACCCCTGCATCATCGCGGCTTGGGCTGCGCCGATTAGACAAGCTGGATCGGAAGGAGATAGTGTTGAAGCTCGTTCGAACCATGTTTGTGCGAGTTCCGCTTCACCATTCGCCATTGCGAGTTGGGCGGCTTCCTTCCAGACAAAACCTTGTTCGGGCAAGACCTGCAGAAGTTGTTTGTAGCTGGCGAGGGATTCGCTAAGTTGACCACTATGGCGAAGCGCCCGAGCATACGCCAAAAGATAGTCACCATTTCCGGGCACCAGGTCGATAGCTTGTTGCAAATGGGGAATGGCTGTGTCGAATCGGGCTTGCTTTTCATACATCGACGCCAACCGGAAATGCCACGGTGCTTCCTCGGGCCAAGCAGAAAGTGCAGTGTTGATATCTTCCAAGGCTTCATCCTCGTCGCCTTGTTTCCATTTCGCCTGACCGCTCAGAAACTTGGCCAGCGGTTGGATAACGGGATTACCCTCTGCGTATTCGTATGCCTGTAGTGCCTGGGTATTTTCGCCCAGTGACGCATGGCTCAATCCGAGTAGCAGCGCACCCCAGGCATCTGGATTGAGGCTTTGCGTTGTGGATGCCAGGATTTGAGCTGCTGCCTCAGGCTGCCCTGCTTTCAAGCATGCAATTGCGAATGCGTGCAGTTGCTCGCCGCCCGCTCCTGTCGAAAGTTTCTCGTCCGTCGTATGTACAAGGGTTGACGCACCGTCACCGAAGGAGTATGAGGCCCATCGTTTCAAAGTATTGATCGTGGACACCGAAGCTCCGGCACGCGAGCAACGTTCCAGCAGAGACGTTATTGCACGCTCAGCATCAGGACCGACAAATTTTTCATCAGGGGCATGGTAGGTGGCTTTTCCAGCGACTGCGTATAGCCAATGGGCATCCATAATTCGTAGACGGAGGCGTATACCTTCGACAAGCTTCTCTGCGGAGTCATGGTCGCTTGAACTCTCCTCAAGCACATCTAATGCGTGTTTCCATAGTCCCATTCGAAGAGCAGCATCTGAGATGCATGAAACATCTTCAAGGGCGAGTGGTCTTTCAAGTCGTGAAGAGACAAGAAGATGCTTGGCGTGGATCAAGTCGCCGGATTCGAGTGCGATGAGGGCGAGTAAGGCATCGGTTCTTGGAGGATAGTGAGATTGGTTCTTAGCACGCTCAAGGAGTTCTCGTGCTTCACTAAAGCGTTCTAATTTCATAAAGCATTCTGCGAGATCAACCTTGGGTTTGGCGAGGTCTGGAGCGAGATGTATTGCATTTTGGAGGACTTCTACGGCTTCTTGAGGCGCGCCATATCGCAGAACCGCTGAGCCTACTTCTATCGCAAGTTCGGCTGATGTAGGTCGGCTCTCAATCGCCTGCTGGTAGTGATTTAATCCGTTTTGAAGTTCTCCGTTTGCTATGTGTGCGCGAGCAAGCTTGACATTCAGATCGGGATTACTCTTATCGATTCCGATAGCACGCTGCCAGAGGCCGATGGCTGAAGAGCGCCGCCCGAGTTTCATTAAATTCTCAGCGCCAGAATCAAGTGCTACGAGGTTATCGGGTTCAAGTTCTATACAGAGTCGCCACGCGCGTTGAGCTGTCTCAAGCTCTCCAACTTCTTCGCTGATCCTGGCGAGTTGTTCTTGGATACGCGGGTTGTTTGGTTCCAGCGATGCTGTACGCAACATGATTCGCTGAGCTGCTTTAGGGTCTTGAAAGTCTACGAAGAGTTGGGCTGCAAGCTGCAACAGCCGAGGATCATGACGCCCGAGCCACAGTCCTCGCGCAAGAGCATCTCGTGCTTCCGTACGCATTCCTAAGTTGTGCGAAAACTGGCCTAGCTTCACCCAGGAATCTTTGTCCTCCGGTACGAGTTCCAGTAAGCGCTCAGTCGCTTGAATGGCTTTCTCCCAGTCACCCACTTTGGCTGTAGCTTTACACAAGATACGCAGAGGTTCGCTGTCGTTAGGATCAATTTCTGTAGCCTGATATGCCACCTGCATCGCTTGATCGGGAAGACCTGCAGCCAGATAGGATTTTGCCAGCCAATTCAGGACTTCCTTGGACGCAGGGAACCGCTCTCTGGCGGCTTCTAATGTGGAAAGCGCGAGATGCACTTGATCGGTCGTTAGAGCCGCTCTCGCAGCTCCTAAGGCTGCCTTAAGATAGAACTCATGATCACTACTCTTCTCATTGCCTTGCAGACTTGCCTGGTAGTGCAGGAAGGCTTGATCATTTCGCCCCATCAACTCCTGGGCTCTGCCAAGCCAATACTCCAGGGTAGGATCGGTAATTCCGCAACGTTTTGCGTCCTGAAGGTGTTCGCATCCTTTTGTAAGATTGGGATCTTGTTGTGAGTCGGCGGATTGGATCAATACCCTTCCCGCAAGGAAATGAGCTTCAGGTGGAGCATTCACAGGGAGCATCGATAGAAGTCTGGCAGCGGCTTGCGGTTCGTTCCGCGCCTCATAGGTCTTGCCCAAAGCAATCCGTACTTCCCAATTCTCCGGTTGTTTGGACAGTGCCTGGAGAAAGATAGGTAAGGCATCATCCTGATGACCAAGTTCATTTAATATCTGAGCATATTCCGTTAGACGTTGTACATTATCGGGTTCCAGTTCGCTTGCCCTACGAGCAATCGTTTTGGCGTCGTTCAGACGGCCTTGCATTCGGAGCCAACTGGCTAGCGCTGACTGAAGAGCGCTGTTGTTAGGTGACCGTTGGATCGCTTGTGAGAGTGTTTCACCCGCTGCGCTCACGTCCCCCGCTGTCTGCTGACAATCAGCGAGAGCGATCCAGGCCTCAGCCTGCTCAGGTGCAACTTGGACTGCGTTTTCAAGATGTTCACGTGCGATCTCAAAACTTCCCTGCGCCGTGAGAACCTTGCCAAGAACGGTATCTACACGGGCATCCTCTGGATGAAGCGCAGTCAAGCGCTGCGCTGCGTCCGTCGCGATCTCAAGTGCATTTGCATCAAGGGCGCATTCAACCAAATCCCAGAGGTATTCTGGCTCGTCCGCCACGAGTTCTTGCCAATGTGGGAGACTGGCGCCGGGGCGCCCTGCTCGTTGTAAGTTGGAAGCCAGGAGAACTTTTGCGGATGTAGAGGTGGGGTCTAGTGCTAGCGTCAGTTCGGCTTGCTGGGCCGCGGAATGGGGGTCTCCAGCGCTCTCCAGGGCGCGCACAAAATCGATCCGTGCATCGACGTTGGTCGGCACACGCTCAAGTCTGGCTTGAATGACTTGAAGTTCACTGCGGATTTCCCCGATGGCACGCAATCCGTCTGCCAATTTGCGGAGCCAATGATCCTCGATGCCCAAATTTTGTACACTCCTCTGAACTGCGGGCATGAGGCTCTTGCCTGCTTGCTTGATCTCTCCCAATTTTGCAAGGACAAGACCCGCTACGATTCTTTCCTCGACACAGGTTGGATCTTGATGAACAACAGATAGCGCATCCTCATTGCGTTCCAAACCTTCGAGTGCCAAGGCCAGGTTTGCACGTCGAACAGGCGTGGCATAGGCAGCCAGCGCTTGTTGCCGCGCTTCCACTTCGAGAACCCGATCTTCATCCACTCGTGCGATATCGGCGACCTGGTCGGCAATCTCGGCAGTATTCTGTGATGCGTTTTCCCACGCCACACTCAATGCTTCACGAGCGGGCTCAATTTCACCGAGGGCGAGATGGTGGGTTGCGGTGCGAGTGAGACCATCCGAAGGTGATGGGGGCTGTGGTGTGGAACCAGTCTCGATTTGCGCTCTAAAAACGGTTGCAAGCTCGTGTGCGAGGCCAAGTGCAGCGAGTTTCCTGATCTTTAGAAGGATATGACTGAGGTCGTGTGGAGTGGCCGAGAGTAGATACTTTGCAGCTTCCGGTACGGGCACATTCGCCAGCAGTGTATGGATCGCCAATGCGATTCCCTCGAGTTTCCCTTGTTCTACGAGGGGCGCGATAAGTCTTTGGGGCTCTTCTAGCCACTGCCAAGAGCATGCAAGTGTTGATCGAAGATGGAAGGGATGGATCAAAGCGAGGGACGAGATCTCCTCAATACCCCCTTCTATTTCACATTGCCGCGCGATTCCAAACGCTAGCAATGCAATATCTTCGAACGCCGCTCCGAGATCTTTTCCTTCGGCGATTGTCTGCGTCAACACGCTTAAGCGACCTTCTAGTTCATCTGGAAGCTGATTCTTAGTATCTTGCACGCCAACAACCGCCAGAGCGATCTCCGAAGGTGTGAAAGGTGCCCTAGGAGGAGATTCAATGAATTGGTGTAAAAATGTAGGCTCGTGGAGTTTCTGCCATGCTTCTGGAACACGAAGCATATACGCTAGGGTTTGTGCAAGCTCGGCAGGGGGAAGCACGGCATTTAATGCTTCTAGCACTCCCGAGTCCGAGAGTGTTGATAATTTGTCCACAATTCTCAACTCAATGCCCACTCGATTTGTTGGATAACCCAATACGAGGCGGCGATCATCGCCAGACCAAGCGTTATGAGAAAAACACCGATACCACTGGCCGTACGTACCAACTGGTTGATGGAGGCCAACAATTCGGTGGCGCTTTGGACCAAGCCCGTCACCTCTTGGGCGATACCCTTCTGGCCAAGGCGAATGGTGTGTGCGGCGATCGTACGCACCTCACGTGAGTAGCTGCGTGCGATGAGAACAAGAACACCGACTACGATACATATACAACCAAGCAGAAATACACCTGCACCAATCACGATTTGTAAATCTTGAAAGGATAGGGGAATCATATTTGCCTCCAGGTCGCATAGGTCTGGAGGCAAAGGTGCAAGTAGTATGCCAGATTGATGGCGCTAGGGTAAGCTTATTGGACCGCTAAGGCCTGGATATCGGGTGGAAGATGGGCGAGGTCGATCTCGTCGTCATCGCAGAAAAGCATCGCTCTTTCGATGACATGCTGTAACTCACGAATGTTCCCCGGCCAGGAGTGAGCCTTCAGAGCTTCGATCGCTCGCGAAGTGATGCCGGATATGTTATTTCCGGTTCTTAGATTGATCTGTCGGATGAAATTGCCGGTTAGGGCAGGGATATCGACGATCCGTTCTGTAAGGGGGGGTAGATGAAGGTCCACAACCTTTAGTCGGTAGTAAAGATCCTCCCGGAAGTTGCCTTCATCCATCATCGCCTTCAGATCGCGATTTGAAGCTGCCAGGATTTGGATGTCCACATCGATTTCCTTGACGCCACCTACGCGGCGAAAGCGTTGCTCGTCCAGAACGCGCAACAGTTTGGCTTGCATTTCCGTCTTGGTGGAGGAGATCTCATCGAGGAAGAGGATGCCGCCGTCGGCGATCTCGATCAATCCTGGTTTTCTCTTCTGTGCGCCTGTGAAGGCGCCGGCTTCATGACCGAAGAGTTCAGATTCGATCATCGTATCGGGTAAAGCTGCGCAGTTGATTGGGATGAAGGGCTTATCTGCTCGCGGCCCCATGCTGCGGATGGCGCGCGCGAGCACCTCCTTGCCTGTTCCCGTCTCTCCGGTGATCAGGACGGAAACGGATGCGGAAGCGGCTCTTTCCGCTTCGCTGACGATGCGCTTCATTTCCTGGGTTTCCCCGATGACCCACTCGGCCTGTTCGCTGGTTGAACGGCGCAGGAGATCGAGTTCTCGCCGCAGTGAGACCATTTCACGGGCGCGCTCGACAGCTTGCAGCAGGCGATCAAGGTCTAGAGGTTTTTGCAGGAAATCCTGTGCGCCTTTTTTCATGGCTTCCACAGCGGTGTCCACCTCGCCGAAGGCTGTGATCAATATCACTGGTGGACTAGGGTTCTCCACGCTGATTCGATCTAGCAGGGAGATGCCGGAGCCATCGGGAAGCACGACATCAAGCAAAATGATATCTGCAGCACCAGTGTCGAGAGCTTTGTGAGCTTCGGCTAAATCGCCGGCCTCGATCGCTTCAAAGCCTCCGTCTGCGAGCGCCTCCGAGACGAAAGTTCGCGCGGTTTCCTCATCGTCGACGATCAGGACGGTTGCACTCATGTATCGCTTCCTCCATCTGAATCCGCAATTGGAAGACAAATGCTAAAAACTGTGCCCGCATCGGGGTAACTCTCGACGTGAATATTCCCCTGGTGAGCGGTCATGATGCGACGGCTGATGGCCAATCCGAGGCCTGTCCCGTCCTTCTTTGTGGTGAAGAACGGATCGAAGATCCGATCGATGACATCCGGAGGAATACCCGGTCCTGTATCCGCAATTTTGAGTTCAACCATCTTGCCTTGAGCTACCTCTTTCGGATTAAGTGCAACAGACAATGTGCCACCTTCTGGCATCGCTTCCAAAGCATTGGTAATCAAGTTGACAACGACTTGTTCTAAAGTGCGAGCGTCTGCAGATGCAGTTGGAGTTTCCTCATCAAACGATTTGTGATACGTGACATCGGCTTGAGAGAAACGAGGAGTCCAGCGCGCGAGAATGCGCTCCATCATCTGAGCCAGATCGAGAGGCTCGATCTTCAGTTCCAGAGGTCTGGAGAAGAAGAGCACATCGCTCATCAGCTGGTCCAAACGAGTGCATTCCTTCTGAACTATCTGCAGCGATTCATGGAGTGGGTGATCTTCCCCGAGTCTGGAGGCGGCCAGTTGGACACCGGTGCTGATATTGTTAATCGGATTGCGTACCTCGTGGGCAAAGATAGCCATCACCTCGCCGAGCAATGCCCTCTGGGCCAAGATCTCTGTCTGGTCCTCAATGGCCTGCTGCTCTGATTGGTCTTTCAAAATTAGGAGGAGACGGGATTTGGCTTGATCCGGGAATGGAAATGCCCGCAGGTGAAATGGAAGTCGTGTGCCATCACGGCGGTGAAGATGAACGCGCTGTTGTTCTGCGAGGCGATTATGACCAACCGCATCGAGCAATGTTGCAGTGATGTCCTCAGGTCCAACAAGAACATCTTGGATCGGTAGTCCTTCAATCTCTTCAGGTTGGTATCCCAGCGATCGAGAAATCGCCGAGTTTGATTGCAGCACCCGCAGCTTTTTGTCGAGCGTGATGAGGGTATCCGTGATGGCCTCAAATTGTCCGTTGGTTTCAGCCTCGAGATTGTTAAGGTTTCTCTCAGTGTTGGCGAGCGAGGCTTTTTGTATGCTCAATAAAATCGCTGCATGGAACAGGTTGGCGATCACGAATGAGAGCGCTTCCGCATCTTCAGGGATCGCTTCTTGATCTCGCCATCCGGCCAGCAAGATCCCGACCCACGCCGACGGAGATCCGAGGAGTGTACACCTGAGGGCGCTTAGGCCGGCAGTGCGGGCGGCTTTTTGGAGAGGGTGCTCGGGTCGTTGACCGATGATCCAGGCAGTGGAACGTTGCAGAGGTCCGAGCTCGGCTGTTGGTAGCACATGGGGAAACTCGGAACCCATCTCGCCTTCCAGGATGTATTCCGGGGCCGCGGCCGAGATACGGTAGAGACCCACCGAAGCAGCGATGAGCACCTGCTTTACGAGATCCAGAGCGGCGGGGAATCCAGACACCCCCTTCTCCAGTAGAAGGCTCGACATCTGGACAAATGTTTGTAGACGTTCTTCTTGTGCTCGACGATGTTCGAGAGTGCGTTGTCTGGCGCTGGATGGGTGGGAAACCAATAAAAACGCCGAGCGTGAAGGTCCGATCGGAGAGACCTGAATGTCGACCAGGGTAATTGCGCCCTCTTGTGTGAGCAATGGGACGTCCTGGAGAGCTAATTCCGGAAGTTCCCAGCTCTCTAGAATTTCACCTAGTGCTTGTTCTCCCGCTTCATCCGGATAGAGTTCCGAAGGGGTGAGTGATTCGAGGTCCGTACGGGCATAGCCCGATAGTAAGAGAAAAGCGTGATTCCAAGCTAGGATACGCTCCCCATCTTCAGAAAGGATAAGAACAGCACTTTCAAGTGAGTCTGCGAGGACGCGAAAGAATTCGTGATACGGAACGGGTTTGAGGAAACGGGCGATTGGATTTCGAGGCGTTGATTCCGTTGGCAATGTTTAAACCTGTTTTCCATTGCGGATCGCCTTGCGGTGTCGCAAGCGAGCCGGCAGGATGCCTTCGATCGCACGATATTTGGCTACAGTGCGACGGGCAATACGGATTCCTTCGTCCCGTAATTCAACCGCAATTTGGTCGTCCGTAAGCGGGCGCGTTTCGTTTTGGACGATTTCCTTTATTCGGTCGCGGACTGATAAACTGCGGTCGAAGAAACGAGCGAGCGGAACGATACGGCCATCGGGAAGCGCTACGGATTTATGTGCGACGGCGCGGGAGATGGTGGATTCGTGCACTCCGATCTCCTCCGCAAGCGCAGCGCGCGTCATCGGTTGCAAATGGCGATCACCGTTCAGGATGAAATCACGTTGTTGAGCCACGAGGGTTTCCATCAGTTGGCACATCGTGTTGTTGCGTTGCTGCAAACACTTGACGAAGAGAGTGGCACGCTCGATGTGCTTCGTCCATTCCTCGATCGCATCTCCGTTTTTCTTCGCTTTTGCCTGAGTGAAGAGTGGATTGACACGTAACCACCCCGAGACCGGGGCAAAGATCTCGACGACAAGTGGGCCTGCGCCATCGGAAGGACTGCGTGAGATCGTGATGTCTGGGGCGTGATATACCATTGGATTACCAGAGCGTGGTTGTCGGCCCGAGCCCCAGAATGCGCGGCCAGGATATGGGTTGAGGTTATCCTGGATGAACTCGGCTGCTTGTCGTACGCGCGTGACGCTCACACCTAGATACGTCGCGATCTTTTCGAGCTCGCGTTTCCCAAGTTCGGAGAAATAGCTCTCGAGAATCTGCCTAGCAATCCTCCGTTCTAATCCTCCTGTGGGAAGAAGCTCGAGTTGAACCAGTAAGGCTTGGCGAGGACTAGAAGTGGCTAATCCAGGCGGGTCCACTCGGGTTATCAAATCCAAGACTCGCTCGATCTGCGACAGCGGGGCGCGGGTCATACGGGCGATTATGGCAGGCGGATCCTGGAGAAAACCATCCTCATCTAAGCTGGAGAGAATATACAAGGCTAAGCGGCGATCCTCGGGTGAAAGATCGGCCGCAAGTTGCTGTAATACATTGATCGTTAGGTCCTCAGGCGCCGCAGGTTCCCGATCCGGCATCTCCTCTTCGCGTTGCATCGATGAACGCGCGGGTCTTAAGGAATCGCGCGGAGACAGGAAGACAATGGGTTCGCCCTCGCTGTGCCTGCGACTACAAACCGGGCAAGGACCCACTCGGGGCAATGGCTTTCGACAATGAGGACAAATCGGCTCATCGACCAGTTCGAGCGCTGGATTAGCCGACAACTCAGAGATGACTTTATCCTTGAGTTCGAGGTTTGAAAGCTGTAAAAGGCTCATAGTTTGAGCCAAATGGGCGGTTGTGAGCGGCCTTTGTGATTGATCTTGAATTTGCAGCATCATTCCCCTCGGGTGGATGAGTATACACCGGACTTTTCGTGTGTGCAACAATGTTGCAAGTTCTATGCCATCAACCGTCCGTCCCGGCGTGATAGAATCAGCGCATGGCAGATCGAGTGACAATCATAGGGGGTGGGTTGGCCGGAAGTGAAGCTGCGTGGCATGCAGCCAATGGTGGATTACAGGTTCAATTGTACGAGATGCGGCCAAAGGTCGAAACCGGTGCGCATCAGTCTGGTGCACTGGCTGAACTGGTATGCTCAAATTCACTGGGTTCAAAATTGAACGATCGTGCATCCGGCGTTCTCATGTCTGAAATCAGGCGGATGGGATCGTTGCTTCTCGAGTGCGCTGAAGCGTGTGCAGTTCCAGCAGGAGGCGCACTGGCAGTAGATCGTGAGAGATTCGCTGAAACGGTCACCCGTAGGATCGAAGCCCATCCGGGAATCCTGGTGAAGCATGAGGAGATGGGCGAAATCCCAGAGGGTCTAACAATTATCGCCTCAGGACCACTGACATCATCACGACTTTCTACATCTTTAGCAAAGCTGACTGGACAAAAGCACCTATACTTCTTTGACGCCCTAGCGCCGATCGTAGATACCGCCAGTGTGGACATGTCAGTGGCTTTCCGAGCCTCTCGCTACGGGCGAGGTGACCAGGATGAGGGAGATTACATCAACTGTCCACTCGAGCAGCCGGAGTACGAAATCTTTGTGGATGCGCTCCTTGCAGCAGAACGCATTCCCTTGCGTTCTTTTGAAGAGGCCATACGCGATGGTGTGACCGCTGGAGCGCATCGCTACTTCGAAGGTTGCCTGCCCATTGAGGTAATCGCTGAGCGTGGTAAAGAGTCGCTCGCTTTTGGGCCTATGCGTCCTGTCGGTCTGGAGAACCCTCACACAGGACAGCGACCATATGCTGTGGTACAACTGCGTCAGGACAACCTGGTCGGTAGTCTTTACAATCTCGTCGGGTTTCAGACAAATCTAAAGTATCAAGAACAGCGCCGTGTGTTCCGGCTCATCCCAGGTCTCGGAAAAGCACAGTTCGTCCGCTATGGTCAAATGCACAGGAACACATTCATAAACGCTCCGAGATTGCTTTCACCAACGCTTCAGTTTCGCCAACGCGCGGATTTATTGTTCGCGGGCCAGATTACAGGGGTCGAAGGGTATTTGGGGAATATTGGAACAGGTCTGCTAGCTGGTGTGAATGCGGTTCGTTTGGCTGCGGACCATCCACCGATTACGCTTCCACAGACGACGATGTTAGGCGCATTGTGTCACTATGTCTCGCATGCATCCGAGAAGGATTTTCAACCCATGAAGGCCAATTTCGGCATTTTACCGCCGCTCGAGGATAAAAGGCGCAGAAAGAAACGTGATCGAGCGAAAGCCTATGCTTTACGTGCGCAAGCCGATCTTGATCG
>JABAOF010002583.1_pt1 | contig 12512 bp, 13 predicted proteins | sample 7062171 | NCBI WGS metagenome assembly JABAOF01 (sample SAMN14538628, study PRJNA623070) | marine sediment metagenome | biome: marine biome [ENVO:00000428]; feature: marine pelagic biome [ENVO:01000023]; material: deep marine sediment [ENVO:00002113] | place: India: Gulf of Khambhat ... | reverse complement strand
ACCGAGGTATGCTGCCATATTCCCGTTCCACCGGTTGAAAATACCAGGATCTGCTCTATGAGATCTTTCGCCCTCTCAACGATGCTCTCATTGTTGCAGAGATACTCCTGTATCCGACCTGGATTATTTTCATTTTTCGCACGGTAAATGTTCTCACCCATTACGGTAATCAGGTTATTAAAATCATGGGCAAAACCGCAGGCGAGTCTACCCATCGTTTCGATTTTGTGTGAGCGAATGAGTTGTCGTTCCAGTTTCTTCCTCTTTCTAATGTCACGCACTGTAGCAAGCTGTACCCAATCCCCTGATATCTTCGTTCGGGAGACGGAAATTTCGACAGGGATATCGGTACCGTTCTTTTGCCTGACAATCGATTCAAAGGTGGTTATGTCCTTTTCACTGGCCACATCCCGACCCACACCCAACCCTGGCTGCAGCTCTGCATTATGAAAAAGCAGTCCCAAACCGCAATGGAGAAGCTCCTCACCACTATATCCGGTAAGGATCTGAAAGGCGGGATTGACGAGAATAATTTTTCCACTTTCATTCGTAACAACGATGCCGTCACCAATACCGTTGATGATCTCTTCATATCGCCTCTGGACGACCTCCTCCCGTCCTCTCATGAGGTTGAAAGACATGACGACATCCTCAATGAGGCGTTGCAGCATGACAATAATGTGGTAGAGGATGAACCCGAGAAAGAGCATGTAAAGTGATCTGAATACCTGCTCCATAATTGCCGCCCTGGCAAACTGCTCTACGCCCGGAACGCCAGAAAAGGACTGATATCGAAGAAAATACACAAGATTAAAAAATAGAAGTATCAGTACGGTCGTATACAGCGCATGGAGTTTCCGCAAACGGAGTACACTCCCAACCATAACTATTAAATAGAAAAAGGTAAGTGCACTCGTTACTGGTGCATGAATGGTGGTTGTTACGGAACCAACGTAGAGCGCAAGACTGATAATCGCCGTATCAAGGAATACGGAAATGTACTTGATTGCACTTCCGTACCTGTTCTTCCGAAAGACGATGAGGAGAAAGAGGTTGTACAGGCCCATACAAATAANNAATAAAGAAGCCAAGTGCATAGTAGCTGCCGGGAAGATACTTTCGGCTTACAATCAGGAAGAGGAGAGAAACCGATTGGAAGGCAACCATAATCCATCGGAGGTAGTAGATAAACTTTTCGCCCTGTATCTCCTCCCGTAGAATGAGTTCAGCGATCTTCTCCCGCAGATCCCTTTTCAACTCCCCCCCTAAGTACAGAAATCATATTAGTAAAAAGATCAAGCCCTGCAAGTGCGAATGAATGAAGTGCCAGTGGTAAAAATCTTAAATAAAGTATCGTGCGATAATAATTTTAGTTACTTTAGTTTCGATCAAAGGAAGTCCTGCAAGGACGGCAGAAAGCTGCGATATGCTATTCCCTTATCTCAAAGCTGTACGTATAAAGTTGATTCTTTCGTTCGAGGTCAACATTGATGAAAGCATCATCCTTTATATTTTCCCAGAGTTTGTACATCTGATCGACCTGCTTTAGCTCGTGACCGTTTACCCTTTTGATAACATCTCCGCTCCTACCCCCTAACTCATATACGATGCTTTCATTGGGAACCCGAATGAGCCGTAAACCTTCCATCTGTCCATTCACCATGTAGGGACTGATAGCTATCTGCGTCAGTATCTGATTGACTTTGCTGAATACTTTATTTTCAACNNACTTTGCGCAGCTGCTTTGCATTCGCGTATGCATCTGAGCTTTCTGCCCTTATAACAGTTTCCTTCTGATTGCTCACCTGTCTCGTTTTCTCTTTATAGTACATGGGAAGCCCCATCGTGCTCAAACCATCACTCAAAATCACACGGAACCGCTCGATTTTAACTATCTCCAGATTGTCGATCATCTCACCTTTCCGGTAAGGCTGGCTTTCCCTTTCCCTTGCTTTCCTGATAAGTGCAATTGAGCGATCCTTGGGGAGTATAACCACTCCGTTGAGTTCGTACCGTTTCAAAAGGGGCGAATCGGGAGTTTCAGATCCTTCAGTTTGGGGAATATCGGTGTTTAGCTCTCTAACAGAGAAAAGTGGGGAGTTGAAAAGGGCGATCTCATAATCCCCTCCATCAAAGGGTTTGTAGATCCGACCATCGGTATTCTTAACCTCTCTTTGAGCAGGGTAACTGAGAAGACGCTTTTCAACCACGGTGGCTATTATTCTCGAGGCTTGAAAGAGTATCACCACACCAATACATACATAGACGATGAAAAATAATCGTTTCATATGATAAATATTTTAATACGAAAACATTAAAATTTCAACACATACCCCTGCTGTCATAAAGGGTATCATGGGAAATTTAAAATCCTTGGATACTTTACCTACCCATATCAGTATTCCACCGGTCGCAAGTCCGATAAGTGCTGAGAAAAGGAGAATTCGANNTGGCAGGGCTAAAGTAAAGTGCTGAGCCGGGGAAGACAAACAGGTCTGCAATTCCAAGGGAGAGCCGCTTCTTAAAGAGATACACAATCAGCAAGCTCAACAGGAGAATAATAGCCGAAAAGGCGAACCCCAAGATCGAATCCAGGATCCTGCGCTGAACCACATTCAGTAACGATAAAGTGATAAAGACCCCACCGCCAAACCACACTGCTCCTATCTCACAGAAAGAAATCGTTCCCATATCGATATCGACAACAGAGAGATAGAGGAGAAGGGTGATGAGATAAACATAGCAAAAGAAGATGGGGGTAATGCCATACTGTCGGTATATCCAGTAGTAGAGAAGGGGTGTTGCGAGCTCTAGGATAAAATACTGTAGTGGTATTCGATAGCCACAATGGCGGCACCTTCCCCTGAGAACGATATAACTCAACACAGGTATGAGTTCGAATAATTGTAGCTTCCTGTTGCATCCGGGGCAGAAGGAGCGATAGGTCAGGATGGACAGATTCCTGGGCAGTCTGTATGCCAGGCTTCCAAGAAAACTGGCAATGGACATTCCCGCAAGAATTATGTACGTTTCGAGCATCTTCTCCTTCCCCCGAGCTCTCTCAACACAGCGGACAGAGTAAATGAGTGCTTGTTAATCTATTTATTAATATTATGTGATGGATAGAGCAGTTATGTCCTAAATCCCATATTTAAAAGCATTGCTGAACAGGGCGTATCCGTCTCCCTTCTCCTTCAACCTTTGCCCTGTCTTTCTAGTACTGTTTCTCCTTTTCGTCCAATCAGGATATTGATACAAACTCATCGCCGCTTCCGGATGTGGCATAAGGCCAAACACCCTTCCAGTGGGATCGCATACCCCCGCTATACTATTTTGCGAGCCGTTCGGGTTGTAGGGAAACTCCTGTGTCGGCATATATGAATTATCGCAGTAGCGAAGCGAAACCAAATATCCCTCCTCAACACGCTGGAGGGTGTGAGCATTCATTGTGATGAAACGGCCTTCTCCATGTCGTACCGGGAATCGGTAGAAAGTTTTCCCTCTGGTGAAGATATTGGGGCTATGCTTTTCTGCACGGAGCTTCACCCAGCGGTCTATAAAATAACCCTCCCGGTTTGGCGCGAGGGTTACCTGCTGTTCCCCATACTTCCCGTCGACAGCGGGTATCAATCCTAAACGTACGAGTATCTGAAACCCGTTGCAAATACCTAGCACGAGACCGTCTCGCTCTATATATTCCATGAAGCTATTATAGAGTCTCTTTCCACCATCTGAAATTGAGAAACGTATTTTTGAGGAGAAAGCCACCCCGGATCCGAGATCATCCCCAAAGGAAAATCCTCCCGGGAAAACCACCAGCCTGTAGTCGAAGAGACTTTCCGGTCTTGTAATAACATCATTGAGATGGAAACGATGGGTGAGAAATCCGACCTGTTCACATGCTTCGGTCGTTTCATAATCACAGTTTATCCCGTAACCGGTAAGGACAAGAGCCTTTAATTTATTCACGGTGCATCTCCACTATCCAATTTCCATGCCGAGCAGCCCATACAGGGTATCGCGGTATGCACGAGTAAGATTCTCGAGCGAGATGGAGGCAAGTTTTTCTTTGCCATCTCTGATAATGAGCACCGGGTTCGTGGTCGTCCTTCCGAGGCGTACAACTGGAGTTCCCCGAGTCCGGGAGACAAACTTTTCCTCGTCTGCAGGATTGACGCTGAGTAAAAACCTCCCGGCCGATTCTGAAAAGAGTACATACTCGGTAGCGAGTTCTGAGGAATGGTGTAACGATTCGAGATCAATTGCAGCACCCAAACCACCGCCAATGCAAGACTCCATTAGTGCAACGGCAAGTCCACCTTCGGAGAGGTCGTGGCCACTAGAAATGAGTGCTTCCACAAGAAGGCTATGATACAACCTGTAGATGCTCAGGTTAACTCTAGCGTCTACCTCAGGAGCATAGGGACTGGATCCACCATATTTCCTGCAATAGAGTGATCCCCCGAGATGCCTGCCAGTTTTTCCCAGAATCCAGATGGAATCACCGTCGCACTTGAAATCAGAGGTAACACACTTTCTAATATCCGGAACAATGCCGAGAGCTGAGATGAGAATGGTCGGAAGCACACTGACCTTGTGGTCGCCTATTTTAAAATCATTCTTCATGCTATCCTTGCCGGAAATAAAGGGGGTTCCATAGGCCACAGCCGTATCGAAGAGGCCTTCGGCCGCTCGAACGAGCTGGGCAAGCTTATACTTTCCATCGGGTGTTTTTTCTGTATCGTATACGGGATCCGGCCAGCAAAAATTATCGAGCAGGACAACTCGGTCAGGATCCGCTCCAACCGCTACCGCGTTTCGAAGCGCCTCATCTATGGCCATTGCTGCCATATGATAGGTATCGATCGGTGAATAAAAGGGATTGATCCCTGCTGCAAGGACGAATCCCCGATAATCCCCCTGAATAGGTGAAATGACACCACCATCGGAGGGACCTGTTTCTTCGGGACCAACCAGAGGTTTCACAACCGTCTTCCCACCGACCTCATGATCGTAACGCCTGATTATTGGTTCACGACTACATACGTTGAGATCGGCAATCATTTGAAGCAGTACTGTTTCCAGAGGGTCCTGGACAACGGGTAACTTTTCATCTATATCCGGTTTTTGCCATTCAGCTTCCAGTGAGAGAGGAATGGTTGAATGTAGAAAATCCAGTTCCAGGTAACCCACGGTTTTTCCCCTATAGGTAATATGGAAGTATCCGGAATCAGTGAATTTACCGATCGGAACGGCGAGCACATCCCGCTTTCGAGCGAGCTCCAGAAGTGCATCAAGATTTTCGGGTGCAACTGCGAGCGTCATTCGCTCCTGAGCTTCTGAAAGAAGGATCTCCCAGGGTTCGAGGCCGGGATACTTGAGTGGCGCCTTTTCCAGCTCGAGGTACGCACCACCGGCCAGCTGAGCCATCTCTCCCACTGAAGAGGAGAGACCTCCGGCACCATTATCCGTGATTGCCCTGTAGAGAAGTCTATCACGTGCTTCGAGAAGCATATCGAGCATTTTTTTCTGTGTAATGGGATCGCCGATCTGTACGGCCTGCACCGGAGATGTTTCGGATATCTCCTCACTGGAAAAGGTGGCACCATGAATCCCATCTTTTCCGATGCGGCCCCCGATCATCACGACAACATCACCCGGGCGTGCTTCCTTTTTGTGAGCAAGCACGTCGCCAATCCTACTAGGCATGATGCCGACGGACCCACAGAAGACGAGAGGCTTTCCGCTATAGGAACGGTCAAACACGACACCCCCATTGATGGTGGGTATTCCACATTTGTTTCCGCCGTCTTCGATACCCTTGATGACCCCCTCCATAATACGTTTTGGATGCATCATCCTTGGTGGAAGTGCATCCGTAGTTGTTGGATCACCGAAACAGAGAACATCCGTATGGGCAATAAGTCTTGACCCCAGCCCCGTGCCCGCTGGATCCCGATCACAGCCAACAATTCCGGTTATGGAACCGCCGTAGGGGTCAAGGGCAGAGGGAGAGTTATGGGTTTCAACTTTGAATGCAAGATTATAATTGTCGTTAAACTGAACAACACCTGCATTATCGCTGAAGACTGAAACGAGGAATTTTTTCTCACGAGAGATCCTTTCGGTCGCCGATTTGATGTAAGTCCGGAATATCGAATGGACTGCCCTCTCGCCTGTCCCGTCACGGTAATGTATGGTCGCATTGAATATCTTATGCTTGCAATGTTCCGACTGTGTCTGGGCAAAAGACTCCAACTCTACATCAGTGGGATCAGGGGGAAGACCAACCGATCCTCGTGCTTTGCAGATCTCATCACGCTTGAAATAGGACCGGAAATAGATCATCTCATCAAGGGTGAGTGCCAGCACTCGCTCATTTGAGATCAACTCAAGCTCTCTATCAGGTATATCGAGATTGATCGCCTCTGCTTGTGGAGTAAAATTACCTTGCCACTCCATACCTCTAGCCGGAAATCCCTCTTTCCTGCAGTAATCCCGATAGCACATTATTTCGATCTCTTCAATAAGATCGTTAAAGAGTACTTCAGTACCGATCTTACGAACCTGATCAATTTCGAGATCCCCATCGATAAGGTATTGAGTCGACTTATAGACACGAAATTCCTTGTCCCATTTCCTCATCATCAATGTGAGAACATCGGTTGCCGTGTGGCCTACATTATCGGTAACCCCACGCCTGAAAGAAACCTCGGCGGCCCATGTGAAGCTTGGAAGCTGTGTGCCAATCGGACTATCGACCGAATACAGGGAGAGGACGGGATCACAGAGAACATCCCGTGCGAAAGAAACCAATTCCTTATCGGTGAGATCCGAATAAACGGTATATACCGAAACTACCCGGAGGCTCCTCAGCTTGAACCCCAGTGTTGTTTCTATCTCCCACTTTGTGTGGTGTGCAAAGGGGTCCTCCATCTGGGGTTTTACGGCAATTTCAATTCGCCTGTTGTGCACCTTAATTCCCTCTAACTGTTTTGGTACGTGATGGGTAAATCCACCACCGATAGGTTGCTGTTCCTTGACAGGACCTTCGGCCCTTGACAGGACCTTCGGCGCTCTCCGGGGAAGAGAGGTAATACGAATGGCTTAAATTTTTTTGTTCAGAGATTTTAATATACCATCCACATAGTTCTTTTCGGGCACAGCGCCCTCAATGACATAATTTTCGTTTACGATGCTTTTCGGGACACCGACCACGTTGTATTTATTCGAAATCTGTGGAAACTCGATCGCCTCGATCATATCGCTCCGTATGTACTCCGAAATAAAGGCAAGCTTATTGGCAAGAATCACTGATCTTGGACAATAGGGGCAGGTCGGTGTGACGAACACCTGAATGTGTACTGCACTTGTGATCTTCCCAATAGCCGAGAGCGTTTCGGGTGTGAGGTCATGCTTCCCGGTTGAAACCGTTTTAATTGCATCGAGTAATGAGACAAACTCATAGCCGCTCGGAATACCGAAAAAGCGTATCCCGTAATCATGCTCATCTCCTGCCACGATTATCGCCGGAATCTTGTCAATTCCATAGTCTTTAGCTAACCTCTCTTCACGCACGAAATCATGCACCTCATGTGTAATGAGGTTTGAGAATCCAGACACATCCTCGACCAAACCGATACTTTCACGGCAAAAGCTGCACTCAATCTCCTGGGTAAACGCAACGAGCTTCACCGGTTTATCCAGAGTGCCAAGCAGTTCCTTTGCCTTTGCTGTAGTCTTCTCATCGATCATTTCCTACCTCCACGGTCTATGATCCCCATTCCGGTGAATGCCATTTATCTGTAGTCACCTCCGGTCAGACCGCTCAAACCACCCAGTATCCCGCCTCTGCGGGCTTCACCTCTGTTCGATCCTGCAGCAGCGTAGATTCTGTCAGCCATCCGTGAGAAGGGAAGTGTCTGAAGGTAAACTGTACCAGGTCCTGTCAATGTGGCGAAAAAGAGTCCCTCCCCACCAAAGAACGCCGTTTTCAAGCCTCCTACAAATTCGATATTGTAATCGATATTCTCCTCGAATGCAGAGAGACATCCGGTATCAACACGGAGTTTCTCTCCTGCCCCAAGGGTTTTCTTCAGGAGTGTGCCACCCGCATGAACAAAGGCTATGCCATCACCTGAAAGCTTTTGTAGAATAAATCCCTCCCCACCGAAGAAACCCGCCCCGAGTCTCTTCGTAAAAGCAACGGATATGTCGATTCCATAAGCAGAGCAGAGATAGGCATCCCGCTGACACAGCATGGTACCGGTCTCCCTTAAGTTGAGGGCCAGTATCTTCCCAGGATAGGGGGCAGAGAAACTAACCTTTCTCCGCTCTCTTGAATTGTTCAAAAAGGTCGTGATAAAGAAAGACTCCCCTGCAAGGATCCGCTTGACTCCCCGCATCACTCCCCCACCCGTCTCAGCATTCATCTCTATACCGTCTTCCATAAACATCATTGCCCCTGCCTCGGCCTGAACGGCTTCACCAGGGTCCAGGGTAATAATAACCGCCTGCATATCATCCCCGATCAAACGATAATCAATTTCATGTGCCTGTGCCATTGGCAACTCCTTTTATCCTCTTCAATATTTACCCTTAAGAGCAATACCACACATTCATATGGTCGATATTTTGAAACAATCGTCGACCATAGTAGTCGCTCTGGCCATTTCATGATTAACTCATTAGTGAGTGTTAGCTCAATACTAAGAATCACAATACTTTGCGATTCTTAGTATACACTCTATGGCTAACCATTGGTATACTTTTATTTGACAAATATAGTGGGTTCATCCATATTTACAGTAAAGCGGACCATTTTAAATAGTAGGATTGTATTATGAAAAACAAGGAAAGAGTACTTTGGATTTGTCTTGTCATCATCCTTCTAATTGTCACAACCGCATCGGGACTGAACAACTGGATTTTTGCTGGTGATACTGAAAAAGCATACGAACAGCTGCGGCTGTTCAATGAAATTTTCAATCTGCTCAGAACGGAATACTACGACGAGGAAAAGGTAACTCCTGAAAATCTCGTCCCCGGCGCGATCAACGGCATGATCGAGACACTCGATGACCCCCATACTTCCTATTTAACCCGGGAGGTTTTCGACGAATTGCAGACCGATACACGAGGAGAATTTGGGGGGCTCGGCATCGTTATTGGGAAACGGGATGACTGGATAACTGTTATTTCACCTATAGACGATACACCTGCGGCGAGAAAGGGAATACAATCCGGAGACAAGATAATTGCAATTGACGGCAAATCAACAGCAGACTTCTCAACTATGGATGCCGTACGGCTTCTGCGTGGAAAGGTTGGGACCTCCGTCATCATTACAATTAAAAGAGCGTCGAAAGAAAAGCCATTTGACGTAACTATTATCCGGGGCATTATACGGCTTGAAACGGTTAAATCGACTGTTGTGGATGAACATATCGGTTATATTCGAATTTCTCAGTTCAGCGATCCCACAGCCGAAGCGATGTCCGAGCACATCGAAGAGCTGGTTGGAGAGGGTATCGACTCGCTGATCGTGGATCTCCGGAACAACCCCGGAGGACTTCTCTCATCTGTCATCGATATAAGCGATATGTTCCTTTCCGAGGGCATCATTGTATCGACAAAGGGGAGGGACAAATCGCAGAATCAAACTTTCCAAGCACAGAAGAGGGTAACGGTACCCGATCTGCCACTCATTGTTCTCGTCAACGAGGGAAGTGCCTCTGCATCTGAAATCTTCGCAGGTGCAATGAAGGATAATCGTAGGGGAATTCTGGTCGGGGAAAAAACCTTTGGGAAGGGATCGGTACAGACCGTTCGCGAGCTTCCCGACGGTTCGGGCATTCGCATAACAACCGCTATCTATTATACCCCCTCTGGTCAGTCGATAAACGAGGTAGGCATCGAGCCAGATGAGTATGTTGAAGGTATTGAGTTGACTGAAGACGAACTCGATGGTATGCAAAAAATCGATGAGACGGGCATCATCGAGGAATTTATAAAGGAAAATCCCTCATTCAACGAGGAGGATTTCCAAGCACTCATTGACCAGCTCGATGAAATGGACATAACGATGAGACCCGTAATTGTTAGAAGGCTCATCAAAAATGAACAGGAAAAAAATCAGCTTCCATCACTCATCGATCTCGACTATGACGTGCAGCTCAACCATGCGGTTAAGCTTCTGAACTCCATGAAGATTCTCACAAAAAAGGATTCATATTAGACTGTTCTGTCATTAATAAGCCATGGATAATGGGCACGTTCTTGCACTCGAGACTGAGGTTGAATCCATATGATAGACGAGGTTACGGTCCGAACGACCACCCGTGAAGAACTTATAAATGTAGACAGTCAAGTCATCGATTGCATTCAAAAATCCGGTAAACGGGATGGGGTGCTTACCATCTTTATACCCCATACAACCGCTGCGATTACCATTAACGAGAAGGCTGATCCGGATGTGACCGATGACATCCTTACGAAGTTGGGAGATCTAATACCCCAAAAGGGTAGATACAGGCATAGAGAGGGAAACTCCGATGCTCATATAAAAGCATCACTGCTCGGCTCAACTGAAACACTGCTCATATCGAATGGGAAGCCACTCCTTGGAACATGGCAATCGATTTTTTTCTGTGAGTTTGACGGTCCGAGAACAAGGAGGATGATACTAAGATTCGACTGATCGCTCAATCATCTCGAAATGGGAAACGATCCATTTAAGATAAAGGAAAGGAGGAATTCATGGTTCTCTTTTTGGGCCTTGCCTGTATATTCGGTGGATTCGTTACGGTAATACCGCTGTTTATGGAAAAAAATCCCGCTTTGAAGAATTTCGATGAAAAAATAAAATCCTATAAAATAATAATCGGGATAGCGATCCTCATTCTCGGGATCGTAAAATTTCTCGTTCCATACCACCCCGCCGGCCGTTCGATCATCCCTGTTTTCGGAGATCTCGTTCCGTCCGTTCTCGCAATGATGACGGGGATATTCATCTCACTGGAATTCTTCGAATCGTTAAAAGATGTCCGGGGAAAATTTCTTGAACGACTTAAAACGATGCTACAGAAATATCAGTATCCCATTGGCTTTGCAAGTATGTTTTTCGGAATTCTCCACTGGATAATATTCAGAGTCATCTTCTTTTAAATCGAGTCCTCCTTGTTTACCACCTTGTTGAGCGGATATTCAATGATCCCATCCGCTCCAACCTCTATGAGTCGGGGAATAAGTTCTCGTACAACCTCCTCCTTTATTATTGTTTCAACTGAAAGCCAGCGCTTATTGTGAAGCTGCGCTATTGTAGGCGCTGTGAGACTCGGGAGTATGTGCACCACAGCTTCAAGACAATCTTTTGGAACGTTCATTTTCAAACCAACCATGTTCTCGGCATTTAGTGCACCCCGAAGTAGCAGCGCTATCCGGTGTATCTTCGACTTTTTCCAGGCATCCTTCATGCTCTCTTTGTTTGCAATAAGCTTCGTGTTAGTTTCAAGCAAAGTGTGAATGATCTTCAGACCATGGGCGCGTATCGTCGTCCCAGACTCGGTAACCTCAACGATCGCATCAACGAGCCCCTCCGCAACTTTTGCCTCTGTCGCACCCCACGAAAACTCCACTTTCACCCTTATTCCCTTTTCTTCGAAATAGTTTTTCGTGAAGTTGACCAGCTCAGTGGAAACAGTCTTCCCTTCAAGGTCCTGCACATTTTCAATCTCTGATCCGCTGGGTACGGCAACGACCCAACGTGCCTTCCGCATACTCGCCTTTGAATAGAGAAGATCCGATATGATCTCCACATCCGCATTACTCTCGAGAATCCAGTCGAGACCGGTGAGACCTAAGTCGAGAACGCCGTTTTCCACATATCGGGCCATCTCCTGGGCTCTCACCAGCGAACAGGACAGTTCAGCGTCATCGATGGAAGGAAAATAATGCCGTGCTGAAACGTTTATTTTCCACCCAGCTTTCTGTAAGAGGTCGATGGTCGCGTTTTCGAGACTCCCCTTGGGAATGCCGATTTTTAACACTTTCCCTTCCATTACCCCTCTCCATACACATCCGTTGGATTAAAGACCCTGGTGCCGTCTAACTGGAGCTGCGTTCCATTTACAATCCGGTGAAAGCAGCTTCGAAACCCTGTGTGGCATGCAGCCCCACCGATCTGGTGAACCTTGATCAGAACACTATCGTTGTCACAATCGATTCGGATCTCCCTGGCCTCCTGGAAGTTGCCAGACACCTCTCCTTTTTTCCAGAGCCGGTTCTTCGATCTGCTCCAGTAATGTACGTAGCCCGTTTTCAGAGTCAACTCCCATGAATCCCTGTTCATAAAAGCTATCATCAGAACCTCGTCTGTCTCAAAGTCCTGAGCAATCACCGGTATCAGACCGTCGAGTTTGTTAAAATTGAGCTCCACCATAGGACGTTCCCCTCAAGGGAATAAACTCCCTTGTACGAAAATGTGTTTTATTAACCTTCGATTGTTGGATAAA
>JABAOF010000793.1_pt3 | contig 12513 bp, 12 predicted proteins | sample 7062171 | NCBI WGS metagenome assembly JABAOF01 (sample SAMN14538628, study PRJNA623070) | marine sediment metagenome | biome: marine biome [ENVO:00000428]; feature: marine pelagic biome [ENVO:01000023]; material: deep marine sediment [ENVO:00002113] | place: India: Gulf of Khambhat ... | reverse complement strand
TACGGCGTATCGAAAATGGCAGCTGAAAACTACGCTACGGCTTTTCACGAGGTCTACGGGTTGAAAGCTGTGTGCCTTCGCTACTTCAATGTTTATGGGCCACGGCAAATTGCTGGTCCCTATAGCGGCGTCATAAGCATTTTCGTTAGCCGGTTGCGCAACAACCAGCCGCCCATTATCTACGGAGATGGAGAACAAATGCGAGACTTTACCTATGTCAAAGACGTCGTGAACGCTAACATGCTTTGCTTGGAAGGCCGCGAAGCGGTTGGCCAAGTTTTCAACATCGCGACGGGAAAGCCGACAACGATAAACCGTCTTTCGCAAATCTTGGTTGAGACAACGGGGAGGACTGATCTACAGCCAACCCACACCGACCCTAGATCCGGAGACATAAAAGAGAGCTATGCAGACATCAGCAAAGCGAAAAAGACCCTCAAGTATTGCCCCGAAATGTCGCTTCAAGCAGGGCTGAGCAGTTACGTTGCGTGGCATGATGCAAATCTAAATAAATTTGGGTCAGGTATCTGATTGATGATCAAAATGGGCTTGATGAATCGCTCACGCCGCGAAATCCGCCAACTCATCAAAAACAGCAAGATTACGATATGCGTGGTCGGTCTTGGACGAGTTGGACTGCCAACCGCGTCAATCTTTGCAGACGCAGGAGCCCTAGTTTTAGGAGCTGACATAGACGAAGCAATCGTCAACCAAGTTAACGGTGGAGAGTGCCCGCTAAGCGATGAGCCTAAACTGGCCAAACTTGTCCGTCAAAACGTGAAAAAAGGGAACTTGAAGGCCACAACCAACGTGGCGAAAGCCGTCGCGCACGCCGACGTAGTCGTTGTGTGTGTTCCAACTCCAGTGGACGAGCACAAAGTTCCGAACTACTCAGCAGTGAAGGACGCCTGCAAAGAAATTGCTAAGACTCTGAATAAGGGGTCCCTGGTCATCCTGGAAAGCACGGTAGGTCCAGGAACCGTTGAAAGCATGGTGGTTCCACTTCTAGAGAGGCAGTCACTTTTGAGGGCTTGTCGCGATTTTGGCGTTGCAAGCTGTCCAGAGAGAGCGGATCCGGGAAGAATGGTTGAAAACCTTTTTTCAGTCCCAAGGATTATTGGAGGGATAGATTCGAGAAGCGCCGCGGTGGCTTCGTGGCTCTATGAAACGGCCTTCGGCGTAGACGTGGTCAAAGTGAGTAGCCCGAAGACTGCAAACGCAGTGAAGTTGACAGAAAACTTGTTCAGGGACGTAAATATCGCATTGGCCAACGAGTTTGCCCTGCTTTACGAAAAATTGAAGATTGACACGGTTGAGGTTATCGAAGCCTGCGCAACCAAGTACAACTTCACGCCCCATTTCCCTGGTGCTGGAGTGGGAGGACCATGCCTACCCCAAAATTCCTACTATTTAATCGTTGAAGGCATCAAAGTGGGGAACATCCCCTATTTGGTGCGATTGGCCCGAGAAATCAACGATCGCATGCCAGACCATGTTGTTACGTTGGTGGGGGAAGCTCTCAACGAGATTGGAAAAACGGTTAAACGTTCAAAGATAGCTGTGTTAGGCGTTGCCTACAAGCCGGGGGTTCACGATTTGCAGTTGACTCCCGCAAGAAAGGTTGTTCAGAAACTTGCGGAAATGGGAGCAAAAATCAGCATTTACGATCCCATGTTCAGAAATGAGCAAGTGTTTGGAACCAAAGTGGCAGACACGCTGGAAGATGCAGTGGCCGGCGTTGATTGCGTGACCATAGCGACAGCTCATGGCGAATTTCGCGATCTGGATGTCCGTGAACTCAGTCGGCTGTGCAGCAAACCTGCAGCGCTCGTAGACGCACGAAACACCGTGAAGCCCCAAGCAGCCAAAAAAAACGGATTTGCTTTCCGCGGTGTAGGTCGAACGTGACGCGTGTTATTACGTCTCCTCATTTATGCAGACCAGTGACAAAATGAAGGAACAAAAATGAAATTAGCTCAAGTGCACGTTTTCTTCTACCCGCGGATGGTTGGAGGTGCAGAATGGTACGTCTACAATGTTTCCAGATATCTCGCCAAAAAGGGCCATGACGTTCACGTGTTCACGGCGGACCGATATGAAGGAGAGCAAATAGGGCTTTCCGAAGAGGAAGTTGAGGGCGTAAAAGTTCATCGAGTTCCCCTTTGGCTGGACTTGACGTATCGAGTGAAAATTTGGAAAGGACTGAGAAAACGCCTCGTCAATGGTGGCTTTGACCTAATTCACACCTACGACTATGGACAGCTACACAGCTACATTGCTGCGAACGCAGCCGCTAACATGGGAATACCCGTAGCTCTGACAATCTTTGATGTGCACTCATTGATTCCCCGAGCCTACTACAAGACCGTGGCAATGGCCGGGTTTGACAAGATTTTTGCGAGACACGTTTTCCGCAATTCAACGAAAATCTTATTGAGAGCCCCTAACCTGCTCGAAGCAATATTGAATATGGGAGCTGACAGAAGCAAAGTGCATGTGACTCCTTCAGGGATAGTTGACGAGTCCCTAAAGCCGGCTGATGGCAACATGTTCATCAACAAATTCTCTCTAAACGGTTCGCCGGTGGTCTTGTATCTCGGGCGGTTGCACCCCTCTAAGGGTCTACAACACATCGTTGCAGCAGTGCCGAGAATATTGGAGGCGTACCCAGACGCCTTATTCGTTTTCGTCGGTCCCGACCACTCAAATCATAAGAAACAGCTCATTAAGCAGGCTGAAACGCTTTCAGTTGCCGATCACGTCGCATTCACAGGCCCCGTCTACGACTTTCAGACCAAAATGCAGGCGTATGCATCCGCCGACGTCTTCACACTGCCTTCAAGTTATGAAGGAACAAGCCAAGCCGTTTTTGAGGCGATGTCCCAGGCGAGACCAATCGTGACCACGAATCGTGGGGGAATACCTTTTCAAGTTCGCCACGGAAAAGAGGCGTTGCACGTAAATTATGGTGATGTCGCAAAGCTTGCCACATCGATCATTCATCTGCTGGGAAACAGAAGGTTGGCCTCGAAATTGGGCGAAAACGCCAGAAGGCGAGTCAGAAAATTCGCCTATTCTGTTTTGGTGAAACACCTTGAGGAAATCTACCAAGAAATGCTCGGTAAGACAGATGGTTAAAGCTTCAGTTTTAAGTCCGTGCGGTGAGGTTTCTCCTGTTGAAAGGCTTTGAAAGGGGGATCAAGAGCGCGACGGGTTTTTTCGCGTTGAGAGATGACGATATAAGCTACTTTACGAGTCCGTCCATGTTAGAAACGTTGTATGAAAGCGCGTGGAAGCAGGGCTTCAAACCGAGTCTAGCCATAATACCGAAGAGGAAAATTCATGGAAAAAGTTTTTCCATCGCGGAAAACAGAGAACTCGTGCAGTTCATTAAAACAAAAATCGACGAAAGCCACGTCGACGTGATTCAACATGGATACGCACACTCTACCATAGCGGACAAAGCTGAATTCCAGATAAGAGATTTTCATCGAGTTGACCGAATGCTCGCGAAGGGACGGGCCATTCTGGAAAAAACCTTTGACTGTCAAATATCTGTGTTCTCAGCGCCTCATGACGCGGTTTCACGCGCCACACTAAGAAGCCTGCAGAGACGTGGCATGTGCCTCTGCAGAAGATTTACTCTGGGAAGACTGCTGGCAGTGTTACCTCCAGAACGCGTGAAAATTCCATACTTAGTGAAGGCCATCGCTCGTTCTCCAAACCCTTTTCGACTGGTCCCTGACACTAGAATAGAAGTTTTGGACACTCCGATTATTCAGTGGACTGCAATTCTGTCGCCTCGATCCTCAGATAAGCCCTCGGCGCCCAGAAGTCTCCGTTTGAAAGAGGCGAAAAGACTGTTTGCAGCTAGGAAGAATCGGAATCAACCGTTTGTCCTCCTCCATCACCACTGGGAGTACTTCGGCGATAATGGAAAAGAGGGGCTGCTTGAAACTGATGGACTAAGATTGTTGAATGCGTTCTTAAGCTACGTTTCTAAGACGGGCGTTGCCAAAACGTCGTTGAGCGAGGTTTGTGAAGGCTTAGCGTGTGGAAGCTAATGGTTTCACTTTGCTAAGCCCAAGAGCAGCTGCTCAAGCTTGGAGGCTACGACTTTTTTTGAGCAGTGAGTTTCAAAATAGTGCCTTGCAGACACTGCTAGTTTCGCGTAGGCCTCTTCATCCATCAGGAGAAGCTTGACTATTTTGTCGGCGATGTCTTTGGGATCAAATGCCGCCTTGGAAAAAACCGTTTCATAGAGTTCGGAATCTAGAGTCTGGGTCGTGACTATCGGTCTTCCAGACGCGAGGGCTTCCAGCGCAACAAGGGAGAGGAAGTACCCCTCATATTTCTGTGGAATCACAACGACCTTTGCGGCTTGATAATGTTCAGCGAGCTTCTTTCTGTCGTGAACAGGCCCAAGCAGAAACACCGATTTTTCAAGCTTCAGATTTCGTATCAAGCTGCTCAACTTTGCTTTTTGAGGACCCCTGCCCACCGCCAAAAACTGCGCATCAGATAGCTTGTTTGTGGTATAAGACGCGGCTCTAACGAACAAGTCTGCTCCGTAGACTCTCCTCAAGGCTCCAACGAAGAGTACAGTAGGTTGACTCGAAGTCGGGATCGGAGTGAATCCGAAGTGCTCTTCATCAATCACATGCGGAAGCACAGCTATCTTTTTCATGTCAACCCTGTAGAGGCGGGCGACCACTTCTCGGAACTTCTCTGACTGGGCGACTAAGACATCCGCATGTTTCGTGGCAAACTTTATGGCAGGATACGTTATCTTCAATTCTGCTTCGCTTTTCCACGTCGTCTCTTTGGCCCATAACCTTTGAAGACCATGAAAGGTTACAACTAGCGGTTTCTGGCAGACCAAACTCAACAATAACCCGGCGAAAAGGGCCACAGCTCCATGAGCGTGGATCACGTCAATCTTAGTGTTTACGCATAGTCGGAATCCCGTCAACGCCTGCCGTAACACGGTCATTACGCGGTGAGCTATTCCATAGCGGTCGGATCCTACACGAAGAACTAGGAAGCCTCTCCAATTCTCGGCTGGGTCTGTCCCTTCATGTTTTCTAGTGATAAGAATAGCGTTGTGGCCCTTGACGTGGAGCATATCCATCTCGTGGCTGACAGCTAAGACGCTTCCGTCAACCCTTGGAAAAAAGCTATTCGAAAGTAACAACACACATAACTTCCGCTTGCTCACTAATATCCATCCACCAAGTAATCAGCTCAGAAGAAGCTATTAGATTTGCGACCAAATTGAGAGACAATAACCAATCCATGTGACAACTATGACGAATCTTTCCGTAGGACTCATAGATGACGACATCGAAGGCAAAGTTCTAAGGGAAATTCTAAGCCACCAAGGTGTGCTGTTTGAAGACATCAAGCCAGAGAGGAAACTGCCAAAGAAGCTTCCTTGTGTGGTTTTCCCGACGTTTTCAGACGGAAAATACGAGTTAGCCAAGAAAAACTGCTTGAGTGAAAAGGGAATCGTCGTAGCAGATGAATACGTGTCACTGGAAGAACTTTTGCGGAGATTCACGGGAGAGTGCGACTCCTCCGGCGAGTCTTTTCTTCCAGCCGACGTAAACGAAATGGAATACTCTCTTTTGGATCAGATAAAAGCCGTCTTTTTTGACCAAGACCTGCCCTTTCTAAACAAGTGTTCTTGGCCAGACTCCCACAAAACATGTTGTGTTCTCACTCACGACGTGGACTGGCTCCATTACTCGCCCTGGCACAGAGCTGTTTTCAGGAGGAGATCGGTGCCACAATTGGCAAGGCTAGTCTACAACTCGCTGTTTCACAAGAAAGACTTCGGCAACAATATTGCAGACATAGTGAAGACTGAAAAGGACGAGGACGTTCGGTCATCCTTCTATTTTCAGCCTCGCTACGAAGAGAACTCTGCTGCTGTCCCCCCAGCTCTAAAGCTGCTGCGCGACAGGAATTTCGAAATAGGCTTGCACGGCTACTACGCACACCGAAGCCTTGAGAAACTTAGGACTCAGAAACAGGTTCTTGAGAAGTGTGCCCAGCTGATAGTCAGGGGCATAAGACAACACGGAGCGCAATTCACCCATTCGTTGACTTGGAGGCATGAGGCAGAAGCTGGTTTTGCATACGACTTAACAGTTCACAGCAATGAAAAGTTTGGCTTCAGAGCTGGCACATGTTTTCCCTACCATCTCTTCGACCGAGAGAGAGAGACTCGGCTAAGCATGCTCGAATTGCCCACAAGCATAATCGACTGGACAATTCTTTTCCAGAGACTTTCAGTTGAAGACGCTTTGAAGCAGCTCCGCAAAGTTGAAGCCGTCGTTGAGAGTTATGGAGGATTGCTCCTAGCCTGCTTTCATAACACCTACATGAATAACGAAACGTTTCCAGAAATCGTTGAAATCTACGCCAGCCTGTTAGACGATGTTCATCAAAAAGACTACTGGGTTGCTACGGCGATGGAATGCTGCCAGTGGTGGCTGAAAAGAGAGCGCGCCCGAGTTGCAGCTAGACTTGTCAATCGAAGCGTTGTTGGAGAAACATCTGCGCCAAGCATTCCGCTTCAGATTGAAACATCGGAAGAGGTTAAGGTTTTGTTGGAAGTTCATGAAGCCACATTCAACATCGACTTGAACAACCAAAGCTGAGAGATCAATAGTGAAGCTGGGGCGCGATCTGAAACAGGTCAATTTCTTGGCAGCGTTGGAGTCGACTTTCCAGCGTCTTTGAGAAGAGAAATCTCGTGTGTTACCTTTCGGAAAGACAGTGTCAAGAACAAGTGAGTTTGCCCAGCGTGTTTGCTGAGCACGCAGTCGTTATCAAACATGTGCTCTAATTCGTCAACGAACACCCGAATCTCACCTTCCCTCCATCTTCTGGGCACGCGGATCTTCAAGGTGACTGACAGTGGCGAATCGAATCGACGGTCCAGAACTTCGCAGCTGACCGAAAAAAATAGTCTGTCGCCAGCCTTACTCAAGTTTTTGATTTGACAAGACTCTCTGGCCTCACAATAATTTGCTAGTTCTCGCATCGTACATGTCCACAGAAGCTGCTGCTTGCTCTTTTCAGCGGCATGTTCAAACAGTGGGTCTAGGACCTGTTGCATGAACCGGTCAACGCTTCCTTCGATTGTGAGGTCCCAAGGATGACTCCACAAGTGTAGGACACCACCATACGAAATCGCAGAGTCAATCAGCGCAAAAATAACGCCAATTTCACCAGCTGATTTTTCAACAAGGTAGTAGCTGCCAGGAATACTCCACATTCCCCTCTTTTTAGTGGGGTAGGCCAGTTTGGGAACACCATTCCCTCGATAGGCGACAAACCCACATTCTCTTAACTGGCGGAAATGTCCAAGCCTGTTCCAAGGGAAAATGAATGTAACAGGTCTTTTGACGTCGTTCAATAGTTCCACGCATCTCATTATTTCGCTTTCGGCAACGTCATCGGTGCACGCAGGGCTGCTGAAATCCACGTGATTGAAGGTGTGAGCACCCAAGTCAATTGCAGCGGAAGTATTTTTCAATCTTTCAAAGGTTTCCGTCTCTCTGAGGGCTAGCATCCCACATATCCCCCAACTTGTGGGAACGGAGTGCGTCGCCGCTAATTCCAAGATTTTGGCTGTTGCCCTACGCCAGTCGCTCCTAAGTGGACGAGAAACTGGAAGATCATAATCGATAGACACACACAAGGCGCCCCTTGCGCCACGCTTGAATTTGCAGACTAGGACGTCGGCTCTTTGGTCCTCCTCCGCCACCCCTAACTCGATGCCTGCTACTCGAAAGAAAGACTTAGCTAACACAGGTCGTGGAAGCACGGGCCTGAAAAACATAAGCATTCTTAAGCCCAGAGTTTTCACTAGCTTCCTCAACTTAAAATTCGACCGCAACATAGGTAGCTTCATCCCAAAAAGCCCCACTCGACTTTGAAACGTTTGCAGTTGGATGATATGTGAATCTTAAATCCACCTAGGTGGATCAAAGATCCAGAGATTTTAAATAGAAAAACCTCGCATAAAGAATTTTATCCTCTAGGTATAAGGAAAGTGGAAGGCTCCCATGAAAACATGCATTGCCGGAACGATTCTCCTACTAATGTTCTTCTGCATACCAACTTGTCTTTGTTTGAACGCGTACCTCGAAGTCACTCCAGACAGAATACCGCCAGACGGAGTTGTGACAGTATACGTGGAGAACAAGTACGAAACAGGCGCCATCACCATAGATCATATAGAAGTGGAACACTATGAGAGTGGCTTAGCATACTTGAAGACTGTCAGCATAACTCTGAATCCAGGCGAGTCTTTGACAGAACACTTTGGAACCGGAGAGAGTGGGTGGACTCCAACCGCAGATTCAAGTCAGGAAGGACGATATGTTGTAGAAGTGCGTGGACCTTTCACAGTAAAAGACTACTTCAACGTTTCAGACATGTTCGCGGTTCCCGAATTCGGGTTGTCTTCACTACTAGTCATATCATTAACGCTCGCTTTGCTGCTGAGTCTGAAACGTAGGGTCAAGTAGCCTGCGAGTGGACGTTGTTTCGTGGTTTTCGCCTCAACGCGGTGACGCCTAAAAGAAGAGCGGACGCAATGGATGTGAGGTAGGCCATGGCTCTTCGATAGACATAGGATCGAGGGTCGCCTCTTGGGAAGGTTTGAGGCACATGGAGAAGGGGATCAAAAGGCGTGAGAAAATATTTGGATGGTCCGCCGATTTCGTAGTTGCATATGAAATACACAGCAACGCAGAAACACGCGAGACCAGCTGCCTGTAGCTTAGTTTTTGCGGCGAGAACTGTGAATAGGCTGAACCCAACAACCATTAAGAATAGATTAAGTAGATAACCTCGAAAAGCTTCTTCAAGCCACCATCGGTTCAAGGCGATGCACGAATCGAGGGCTAAAAGAAAAAACCCGACCGTTGAAAACACTCGCAGCGGCTCACGAAACCGCTCCAACCATTTAGGGGTTCTCAATTGAGCCATTGACATTCACGTTCTAGAAGGCTAGGTGGCAGCCACAGGCTACTCGTTCGAAGATGGATTTCTCGTGGGCTTTCCTAGGCTTCGCACATGCACTCCCGCCGCGTGAGCCTCCTCAGGGTCAATGATGTGGCGTGCGTCGACAATAGCACAGGGAGCCGCCATTAACCTCTTCAGCTTTTTAGCGGTTAGCCGGCGATATTCCAAGTGGTCCGTCACGATGATAGTGCAGGAAACTTCTCGGACGGCTTCTTCAACGGACCCCACACGGTTTATTCCTTGGAACACTTGGTTTACTTGGTCATTCTGTGCAAAAGGGTCTTGCGCTTTAACATTGACGCCCCGTTTGAGTAATCCTTCGTAAATGGGCTTGGCAGGCGTGTTGCGTAGATCGCCGCTGTTGGCTTTGAATCCTAACCCTAATAGTGCTACGCTTGCACCCCTCAGGTTCACGTTGATCTCGGCGAGCACTTCCTCGGTCAAATCTAATATGTGGCTGGGCATTCCACTGTTCAGTTGTCGAGCCAGCGTCATGAGCTGAGGCGAATATCCGACGCGTTCAGAGGAGTGAGTGAAATGGTACGTGTCCTTAGGCAGACAGTAGCCGCCTACCAGTCCCGGTGTGAGGATGTGGGTCTTCGGGTCAATGTTCGCTGCGTTGATAGCCTGAAGCGCGTCGACTCCCATCTTCTCACAGGCCAACGCAAACTCGTTGGCTAATGCTATGTTCACGTCTCTGTAGATGTTCATGAAGAGTTTGGAAGCCTCGATGGTCGCAGCTTGGTCGTAGACGTAGACAGGTCCCTTAAAAACTGAGAAGAGGTTGGCAGCGGCTGTGGCGTCTCGTGTTGTGATGCCCCCCACAATTCGTGGGAGGTTGCGAAACTCGTAGAGCGCATGGCCCTCCTTAATGGTTTCCGGCATGAAAGCCAGCCCGAAGTCGTTCCCCGACTTCAGCTGCGACTCTTCTTCGAGAGCGGATCTAACTAAGTTTTCAGTTGTTCCAGGGGAGACGGTGCTTTTCAAGATAACCAGCGTGTCTTTCTGCAGGCCTTGTCCCACGTTCTTGCTAGCGCTCAGTAAGTCAGCGTAGTTGGGAATGTTTCTGTTGTCAATGGGCGTACCGACTGTTATGAGAACAACGTCAGACTGGCGTGTAGCTTGCGCTGTCTGCGTGGAGGCGGAAAGTCTGCCCGTTTTAAGAGCTGCCTTCAGAAGGTCTTGTAGGCTCTGCCGAGCGCGGGCAAGCCTTGCATGCGCCTCGGCGACCTTGTCTTGAAGGTGGACACCAAATTTTGTGACGGCAGCCAGCCTTCCGCAGCAAGGACAGAAGGCTTCTGTCTCGAGTTCGAAGAGGCGGACGCCACAGTTAGGGCACGACCCTTCAAGCAAGTGCGCCCCTTCGTCTAGAAGCGCCGAGACGTCATGTTCTGTGACGTGGGTTTCGCCCCGATTAACTCTCTCAGCAGATGTTTCGGTGCGCACACAACCCTTCACTCGTGCGCCTTCTTGAACAAACAGAACCGCCAAGGGAAGACCAATATAGCCTAATCCCACCACGCAGATTGTGACGCGGCCTCCACGAACTGCTTCGACCGTCGCTTCTTTAGACATGCGCAGGATTTTAGCCATCAAAACATCTCTCCAAACATTTTCTAAGTCAACCTTTCATGAGCTATACGTGCCGAGTAGGACAACACAAAACGTTCCGCTTAAAATAGGTTTGCTTCAACACACCACACGTGCGAGTGCGTGTGAAGGCGACTGCAGATAAGGGGCCCGCAAATGACGCAAAATGGCCAGTAGAATGGATGGCCCTGGCTTTCGGGACAAGTGTATTGGTGTAGCGCTGGTATACCATAATGTTTATAAAATCTTACGATACCCTATTCCAAGGCGAAAATCTTGGCTATGCAAAAAACTAAGCTAAAAATTGTTCTCTTAGTAGTAGCCGTTGGCGTGGCTGCAAGTGCTTTTGCCGCGTTTGCAGCCACGCGGACAATCAGCAATAATGGGCAAGTCCACGTGGTCGGCATCAACGTTTACTGGGACTCCTCGTGCACCAACGAAGTCTCGTCGATTGGTTGGGGAATTTTGCAGCCTGGAGAATCTAAGACCGTCACGATTTACGTTCAGAACGAAGGCAGCTCGCCAGTGGTGTTAAACATGACGACTCACAACTGGACCCCCGCGTCTGCCTCCAGCGATTTAGGGCTGAACTGGAATCGCGAGGCGTACGTTCTACCGTCCGCAACGGTTGTCGAAGCAGTCTTCACTCTTTCGGTGGCGTCAAACGTCGATGGATTGACAGACTTCAGCTTTGACATCACGATCACCGGAACAGAGTCTTAGAGATCAGGATCGACGCAGTCCTTCCGTTTGACGTGGAGGCTGCAACTACGCCCCTTTTGTTTCCTCCAGCATTCCATAGCCAAGTCATCTATGAAGCAGGAGAGTTACATTTTTTTCATCTTCCAGATTTTGGGCACTTTCTTCTTGATTTCAAATCGTTCCCAGTTCCAGTAGCTGAAGGGGTGAGGTCCCAGTTTTTTGGCCCACTTCGCCATCTTTTCGATGCCCTCGTCTAACGGCGTCTTTGTTTCGTAGTCTAAAAGGCGCCTCGCCTTTGCGGAATCGCAGTACGCATATTTTATTTCTTGAGGTCGTGGAGGAAATTTGACTGGTTTGAGGGTGGACCCCATTTTGTCCAACACTAATTCTGCCAACCTGTTTATCGTGACCACTTCTTCGGATCCGATGTTGATGATTTCACCGTAGGCCTGTTCTGCAAAGGCGGACTTTGCCACGTACGGGGTGCAGTCGGAGATGTAGGTGAAGGCTCTCTTCTGCTCACCGTCACCATACACTACGGGAGGTTTTCCTTGCAGTATTCTGTTCATGAAGATGGCGATTACGTTCCGATAGGGATTGTCCATTATTTGCCGTTCGCCATAAACGTTGTGGGGGCGGAGGATTACGTAGTTCAACTCGAACATTTCTCCGTAGATTTCAAGTAGCTTCTCGCAGGCGGCTTTCGTTATGCCATAGGGGTCTTCTGGTTGTCGAGGATGCTCCTCAACCATAGGCAGCTCAGGCTGCGCACCGTAGACCGACATGCTGGATGTGAAGACAAAAACTTTGACGCCTCTGTTGATCGCCGCTGTCAGTAGGTTGATGAATCCAATTAGATTCGTTTCAGTAGTAAATCTGGGAGTAAATACGCTTTGACCTTCGGCGGCGTGCGCTGCCAAGTGGTATATTACGTCAACCCCTTTCACGGCTCTGACGCAGTCCTCGCGGCGGCACAAGTCGCCAAACATGAACTGGGCGTCTGAGTTGACGTACTCGCGCTTGCCTCTGTTCAGGTTGTCTAGCACGACAACGTCGTGTCCTTGCTTGAGAAGAAAATCCGTCAGATGTGAACCCATAAAGCCGGCGCCGCCGGTGACTAACATCTTTTTTCTGTGGCTACTACTCACTTCAGGTTCTCCTCCTTCTTAACAACTTTTT
>JABAOF010013955.1_pt2 | contig 12518 bp, 11 predicted proteins | sample 7062171 | NCBI WGS metagenome assembly JABAOF01 (sample SAMN14538628, study PRJNA623070) | marine sediment metagenome | biome: marine biome [ENVO:00000428]; feature: marine pelagic biome [ENVO:01000023]; material: deep marine sediment [ENVO:00002113] | place: India: Gulf of Khambhat ... | reverse complement strand
TCTCAGGCAACGAAAGCGGGCAAACCGGAGAAAGTGATTGAGAAGATAGTAGACGGAAAACTGAATAACTTCTATCGCCAGACCTGCCTGCTCGAGCAGATGTATGTAAGAGATGACAGCAAGAGCGTGGGCGATCTCATAAAAGAAACCATGGGTAAGTTGGGCGAGAACATCGTGCTGCGGCGATTCGTACGCTTTCAACTTGGAGGAGACACCACGGAATGAGCGGAGACACCCTCAAATACAGGCGCATCTTGCTGAAGTTGAGCGGGGAATCCTTTGCCGGCGAATCCGGGTTCGGCATTGATCCTGCAGTGGTAAAAGGCCTTGCTCTGCAGATCAAAGAGGTGGTGGACTTGGACCTTCAAATCGGCATAGTCGTGGGAGGTGGAAACATCTTCCGCGCCCGCACCGATTCCGACAAGGTTTCTGAACGCGCCACCGCGGATTATATGGGGATGCTAGCGAGTGTCTTGAACGCACTCGCCCTTCAAGAGGCTCTCGAATCTCTGGAGATTTATACCCGCGTGCAGTCGGCTATTGATATGCGGCAGGTGGCGGAGCCTTATATTCGCCGGCGCGCCATCCGTCATCTCGAAAAGGGGCGGGTTGTAATCTTTGCGGCCGGAACCGGCAATCCCTTTTTCACGACCGATACCGCGGCTGCACTGCGCGCGGCGGAAATCGGCGCGGAAGCCATCTTGAAAGGCACTTCAGTAGATGGCATATATGAACGAGACCCCAAGATGGACCCTAACGCCCGCTTCCTCCCCAGGCTGGACTACCAGGAGGCCTTGCAGCTGGGGATAAAGGTGATGGACGCCACCGCCATATCGCTCTCTATGGAGACCAAGATCCCTCTCATCGTCTTCGACCTGAGTAAGGAAGGCAATATACGACGCCTCCTGGCCGGAGAGAAAATCGGCAGCACCATCTGTTCCGGCAAATCCTAAGAAGGACGTAGGTGCCATGACCGCAGATCCGAGTAAAGACCTGCTGAAGCGAACCAAGAAGCAAATGGAGGCGGCACTGGAGGCGGCGAAGCGAGAATCCACCGCCATCCGCACGGGCCGCGCCAACCCCTCCCTGTTGGACAGGGTGATGGTGGAATACTATGGAGACATGGTGCCGGTGCGCCACATCGCGACAGTGACCGCTCCGGAGCCGCGTCTGCTGGTCATCAAGCCCTTTGATCCCTCTACGACACCGGCTGTGCGAAAGGCTCTGCAGGGTTCTGACCTGGGAGTGAATCCCCTTGTGGAGGCGGACATCATCAGGCTTCCTCTTCCCGTTCTTACGGAGGAGCGCCGCCGGGAGTTGGTCAAAGAGGTGCACAAAAAGACTGAAGAAAAGAAGGTGGAAGTGCGCAACTCTCGCCGCGAGGCGATAGATGAGATGCGCAAATTGGAGAAGACTCATAAGATTTCGGAAGATGAGTTGCGCTACTTCCAGGAGCAAGTGCAGAAACTCACCGACGCCCATATTCAGGAACTGGAAGAACTCCAGGAAAAGAAAGAAGAAGAACTGCTCGAAGTCTGAGCGTCCGGATGGCAAGGACTATAATGCCGGAAGACCTGCCGGAGCTGATTGGCTGGCAACTGGAGGAGGCGAAACGAAGGCTGGCCTCCCTGGGTCGGCATGTAGAAGTCAAACAGACCTCTTCACCCCGACACAAGCCGAGAGGAAGATTGCGGGTGATAAGACAGAGGGCGGGTCAGAATGGAAGCGTGGAACTGACAGTGGCGGCCCATCCGGAGATCTCACCAACTCGCAAAGAACAAGCCCCTGATGCCGGCTCTTCCCTGCAGACTTCAATCCGGATTCCGGATGCCGATGAGGCGGAACAGGATTTGATATCCCGCATTGATCCCGCCCGCGTTCCCAAACATGTGGCCATCATCATGGATGGGAATGGCCGCTGGGCGAAGGAACGGGGGCTTCCCCGGATAATGGGGCATCATGCCGGCCGAGAGAGCGTGCGGAGCGTCGTGAAAGACGCTCCTGATTTGGGGATACAGTCTCTCACTCTCTATGCCTTCTCTGCGGAGAACTGGCGCCGTCCGTCCGCGGAAGTAGTTGATCTTATGGAACTCATGGCGGGAGCTCTGCATGAAGAGCTGCCGGAATTGAAACGGCAGGGGGTAGCGCTGCGCACCCTGGGGAGGCCGGAGAGGTTGCCAGAGAAGGTACGAGAAGAATTCCAGCACGCCTATGAGGAAACGAAGGACAATCGGCGTTTGTTCTTGAATATCGCGCTGAACTACAGCGGGCGTTGGGAGATCCTGGATGCCGCCAAACGATTGGCAGAGCGTGTGAAATCAGGAGAACTTGCTGTTGAAGACATTGATGAAGAGCATCTTGCTTCCATGCTTTATCTTCCCGACACGCCCGACCCCGACCTACTCATCCGCACCAGCGGAGAACATCGCATCAGCAACTATCTCCTATGGCAGATCGCCTATACGGAAATCTATGTAACACCGGTGTTGTGGCCCGACTTTCGCAGGATCCATCTTCTGGAGGCCGTTCTTGACTACCAGCAAAGAAAGCGACGCTTCGGCGCAGTCAACTCTTCACCAGGGAGTTGAAACGGCGCGAGCATATAGCCACATTTCCTCAGTCATCCGCAAGAAGGGCGAGCGGCTGCTGCTTTCGCCTTTTGCGTTTCCACTCCTCTTCGGCCTCTTCGCCCTGGATCACTTCCTGCCTTTCTCCGAGGGGATATTCCTGCTCATCGGCGTGCTCGTCGTCGGCGGCCTCTGCGCGGAAGAATATGCGGCTTTTCTTCGCACGAAGGGCCTTCCTGTTCCTTCTGCCTTGGGCTTCTACGCGGCTTTGATGCCGCTACTGATCGCATTCTGCTGGCGCTCCCCCTCTCAGCCCGCTGTCTCGCTGGGGCTACTCACGGTGATCACCCTCTGCTTGGTGTTTTGCACTCTCATGCTGGCACTCTCACTTATTACGGAGGTCTGCGAGAGACTGATAACCGGTCTGACGGTCTTCTGTCTTGCCTGTGTGGGAGGCATGATCATCGGGCTCGCCCTCGCCCACTTGCTGCTTCTGACGCAAATCGGGTTGGGTCCTCGGCCGCCTCTGGCAGCCATGATTGTGGGGTGGGCTCTGCTCTTATTACATAGAACAAAGAAGGTTCCCGCTTTTCCCGTGATGCCCTTGACTTCCAAGTTCCAGGGACTCGCAGTCGCCGCGGTGGCTTTCTATTGGGGGCTGCGCGCCTTCTCGCAGTAAATGGTGCGCCGAATCTGCCATGTCCTCTGTTAGGTCTGCTGTCATCCTCGGTTCCACCGGCTCCATCGGCCAGCAAGCCCTGGAAGTTATCTCCGCTCACCCGGAGCGCTTTCGCGTATTGGGCTTGAGCGCTCAGCGAAACCTGGATCTTCTCATCAGCCAGTGGGAGCGCTTTCGTCCCCCTGTCGTCGGCATCGGCGAAGAAAACCTCGCCTCGGCTCTGCGGGAACGTCTGCCCGCGGAAGTGAAAATCCTGGCGGGCGAGAGCGGCCTGTGTGAATTGGCTTCTCTCGAAGAGGCGGATGTGGTGTTGGCCTCCATCTCCGGAATCGCCGGCCTTATGCCGGTACTGTCCGCGGTCAAGGCCGGCCAGTGTATCGCCATCGCCAACAAAGAGCCGCTGGTGGTCGCCGGAGAATTGCTAATGACCGAGGCCGCCCGCTGTGGAGCAACATTGCTGCCCGTGGACAGTGAACACAGCGCCATTTTCCAATTGCTGGAAGGCCGCCCGAAAGAAAGTCTCCACCGAGTAATTCTGACCGGCTCAGGGGGCCCTTTCCTGGATTCGCCGGCCGATCTTTCTTCTGTTACTCCACAGCAGGCCCTCGCCCACCCCACCTGGAAGATGGGTCCCAAAGTTACTGTGGACTCGGCCACTCTTATGAACAAAGGGTTGGAGATAATCGAGGCCCACCGGCTCTTCGACATCGGAATTGATGACATCGAAGTAATCATCCATCCCCAGAGCATTGTCCATTCTATGGTAGAATTCGTTGATGGGGCGGTGCTCGCCCATCTTGCCCATCCGGATATGCGGATACCGATACAATTCGCTCTGGGATATCCGGAACGGCTGGCGCGGACCTGGTCGAGTGTGGATCTGTTGAAGGCCGGTGGTCTTTCGTTTTTGCCGCCGAATCTGGAACGCTTCCCTTGTCTGCGGCTGGCAAGAGAGGCGGCAGAAGCGGGAGGAACTGCAACCGCGGTGATGAACGCGGCAAATGAGGTGGCTGTAACGCGCTTCTTGGCGGGTAAAATAAGACTTACAGATATTCCGCGATTGGTGGAGGAGGCCTTGTCCGCTCACACCCCTATAAGCCGACCGAGCTTGGAGCAAATTCTGGAGGCGGACCGCCAGACCCGTGAGCAGATAAAGGCTTAACTGATATGGAAACCTTTTTGTATGCATTCGCAATTGTATTGATCTTCGGGGCCGTGATTCTTTTCCACGAGGCGGGCCACTTCTTCGTCGCCAAATGGGGGCGTATTCGCGTGCACGAGTTCGCCATGGGCCTGGGGCCTGTGCTTGCTTCGGTGAAAAAGGGGGAGACACAGTATTCGCTGCGGGCGGTGCCCGTAGGAGGCATGGTGCGCGTCGCCGGAATGGAGGCCGAGGAAGACGATCTCCCGGACGGGTTCAACAATAAGCCGCTCAAAGTGCGAACCGGCGTCATTGCCGCCGGACCTATCATGAACATTGTGCTTGCCGCAATCATCTTCTGTTTGATTTACTCGGTCTTCGGAATACCGGTAGATGCGACCCCCGAAATAGAGAGGGTGCTCAGCGGCAAACCCGCGGCGGCGGCCGGTATGCGGCCGGGAGACCGGCTGGTTTCGGTGAACGGAATCACCGGCTCACTCAATGACCTCCGTCAGGAAATACTCAACAACCCTGGCAAGCCGGTGGAAATAGAAGTGGACAGGGCAGGCCGACTGCTGCCGCTGCAAGTAGTGCCCGAACGTATTAAAGTGACTTTGGAGCCGGAGATCAAGGACGGCGAATTGGTTGGCGTCCGGAAAGTGGAGAAGTGGATAGGCCAAATCGGGATCGTTTTCAAGTCAAAACACCAGCGGCTTCCGCTTCACCAGTCTATGGTTGTAGGAGTGAAAGAAACGTGGGGAATCCTTGGCGGTGTCGGAAGAACTCTGCTGCTGCTCTTCCAGAAGAAGGTTCCTTTAGAAGGAATAAGCGGCCCGGTAGGAATCGTGGGGATGATGTATGACGAAGCCAGAATATCCTGGTTCAGCTTCCTTCGTTTTGGAGGCATGTTCAGTATCATGATAGCGTTCTTTAACCTGCTGCCAATCCCAGCCCTGGATGGAAGCCGCATCATGTTCCTCGGCATAGAGGCGATTCGGGGCCGGCGCATTGATCCCCGCAAGGAGGCCATCGTCCATATGGTCGGCCTGTTCCTCCTCATGCTGCTCGTTCTAGTGATCACAGTGGGTGATATATGGAGGAGATGGGGGCCGCAGTAGGGGGGCAGAGTTGAGAGTTCAGAGTTGAGGGTTGAGAGCCCAGAGTCCCCGCTTTGAGCCAAGTTGACTGAAATCTCAGATGTTGAATCTCATATGTCCAATCTTAACCCAAGAAGGCGCAGTCGGAGAGTAACTGTCGGCAAGATCGCCATCGGCGGCGATTCCCCTATCAGCGTCCAGTCCATGACGAAGTGCGATACTCGGGATGTGGGCGCGACATTATCCCAGATCAACTCCCTCGCAGAGGCCGGTTGTGATATCGTTCGGGTCGCCATTCCGGATATGCAGGCAGCCCAGGCCCTCGGCGATATTGCAGAAGAAAGCCCGCTTCCGGTTGCCGCCGATATCCACTTCGATTATCGCTTGGCACTGGAAGCGATAGCCCGCGGCGCAAAGAAGATTCGCCTCAATCCCGGCAACCTGCGCCGGCCCGAAGAGGTGAAGGCAGTTGTAGAGGCCTGCGCGGAGCGGAAAGTGCCCATCCGTATCGGCGTAAACGCGGGCTCCATTTCTCCCGATGCGCGGAAGCCCTATGAGGACCTCGATGACCCGGCGGAGGCAACCGCAAGGGCAATGGTGAACAGCGCCTTCGGGCATATCAGGCTGTTGGAGGAGGCCGGGTTCCACGATATCGTTGTATCTCTCAAAGCATTTGATGTGCCCGCCACACTGAGAGCCAACCGGCTTCTTGCGGAGAAAAGCGAATACCCCATTCACCTGGGCATCACCGAAGCGGGCCGGCCGCCCGCGGGTTTGGTTCGCTCCGGTGTGGGCCTGGGGATTCTGCTGGCCGAGGGAATAGGTGATACATTGCGGGTTTCCCTTACCGCGCATCCGGTTGAGGAAGTACGGGCGGGGCGGGAGATTCTCTCCGCGCTGAATCTCAGGCGTAGCGGCCTCATCATCGTTTCTTGTCCCACTTGCGGGAGATGTGAAGTCGATCTCTCGGATTTGGTTATCCAGGCCGAAGAGCGCCTGACCTCACTTGACGCGGAATTGCGGAAATCGGGGCGGACCCTACAGGTGGCGATAATGGGATGTGTGGTAAACGGCCCCGGAGAAGCGAAAGAAGCGGATGTAGGAATCGCCGCCGGGAAAGGCAAAATCGCCCTTTTCAGCCGCGGCCGGCCCGTCCGCAGCCTGCCTGTGGATGAAGCCCTCGACGCCCTCGTCAAAGAAGCGCGGAGAATGGCCGCAGGAACCTCCTAATCAATGGTAGGAGGCCCTTCGACAGGCTTAGGGTAAACTGGCTCCCTGCCCTGCGGCGGGCGCAGGCGCACCCGCCCTACAAGGCTGAGAAACCTTTCACGGCCGGGTAGAGGCGGGAATAAACGGATTCCAGGCGTTTGCGGTATTCGGCGTGGCGGCCGGCATCGGGGCTGAAGGATTTTTCCGCGGGGATGAGGCCCGCGGCTTCTTGCCAGTTTTCAAATGCACCTACTGCGATTCCCGCCAGCAAGGCCGCACCACAGGCGGTCGCCTCTCTCACTTTGGGAACCTCCACCGGCAAACCGGTTACATCGGCCTTCAACTGGTTCCAGAGTTCGGAGCGGGCGCCCCCGCCGACACTGCGCATCCGCTCCAGTTTCACTCCCGCGGCTTCTCTTGCGAAGTCGAATTTGAGGGCCATCTCATAACACACACCCTCCAGTGCGGCGCGGGCGAGATTGGCGCGGGTGGTGTAATCTGTAAGCCCATAGAAAAGAGCGGTGGATTTGGCGTCTATGTTGGAAGTGCCGCCGCCCCTGAGATGTGGCATGAAATAGACTCCGGCCGCGCCCGCAGGCGATTCCTGCGCCTCTGCAACAAGAGCAGGTACCTCCACACCCAGGATTGCGGCCAGCCACTCCAGGGTCACTGCCCCTGCTCTCAGTCCTGCATAGAAAACATATTTATCCTGCAAAACATGACAGCCCTGGGGGTAACCCGCTTCAATCAATTTCTCTGTAAACTGAGGCTTGTCAACCGTCATTATCATGGTTTCGGTGGTGCCGGAGGAATCCAGAACAAACTCGGGGAATACCGCGCCCGCGGCCACTGAAGCGCAGAGATGGTCATGGCCCGCGGTGGCCACAGGCAGACCCTCCGGCAGTCCGGTTTGGGCGGCGGCCTGTGTCGTGACCTTGCCCACGACCGTGCCGCTGGGATGGGGCTGTGATAAGACGCCGGGGGGAATACCCGCGGCGGAGAGAATGTCCTCATCCCACTGACGGCGGGTAATATTGAAGGCCATTGTCCGGCAGGCGATGGAATGGCTTGTCGCCTGTTCTCCGCTGAGCTTCCAGATGGCGAAATCCTCCACACACAACCAGCGGCGCATGGCGGAAAAGACCTCTGGCTCATTCTCCGCCAGCCACATGAGTTTCATTACCGACCACATCGGGTTCAGCGGCAGGCCGGTGCGAAGGTACGTCTCTCGCGCGCCGAAATTGCTCTCCCATGACTCCATCTGCGCTTGGGGGCGGACATCATGCCAGATGATGAAAGGATAAAGGGCCTCTCCTGAATCCGAGAGCGGCACTCCGGCTTCCCCCATGCTCGCGGTGGCAAGGCCGAGAGGCTTTGCCTTTGGAGGAAGGCTGGAGGTAAGTTCCTGCAGGGCGCCGCAAATAGCCGTCCACAATTCCTGCGGATCATGCACTCCACTGCCCGGACCCAGTGCCTGGACAGGGGTGCGGCGTGAGGCCTCGGCCGCCAATTCCCCTTTAAGCGTAACCGCGACCGCCTTTGTGTTGGTTGTGCCTATATCCAAGCCAATCAGAACTTCATTCATGTCAGACCTTTCACCGCAGAGCCTGCTCCGCCATCCTACTCCGCCAAGGCTTCGTAGGACAAGAGGCTTCGCAGCCCAAGGAGCGCAGACGCGGTGATTCTATTTTATCCCTCGTCTGAAGGCAAGAAGACTTTGCGTGAGAGGGTGAGTTCCACTCTTTGGCCGGGTAGTATTTCCTGGCTGATGAGCCGGCCGCTTTCGGGGTCACGAGTGAATTCTTCGACACATGAGACATCCAGCTGCAGAACACGCAGTCCTTCCGGGTCCACCCAGTATCCCGTCATGATAAGGCGGCGCTTTCCTTCTTCCATATCGGTCGGCTGCCAGGTGGGTTCTTGCCCGGTGGGGATAGGCGAGTAGCCCTCTGATTTCAGGAGCCCGCGATAGTAGTCAAACACCGCTGTGGAGGGGTAATTCTTGTTCACCTCAAACGTGAGGCTCTGCCAGCCCAGCATCTCCTGTTTGTGACGAAGTTCGTTCTGGGCGTCAGGATGAGAGGGGATCACCGGTTCTTCTCTGCCCCAGCCCATTCCGGATGGGCGCATATAGCGGGCGAGATAGGCCACTCCGGTGAGGAATACAAAACAGAGCAGCAAGACGAATATCAACGTGCGGCGCTGTTCAGGAGTCACTTCATCACTCCTGGATAATTTCCAGATTGGCGCGGGGCACTGTTATCTCTTGTCCGTCTTCGGTTTGAATGACGGCCACCCTGACCTTGGCCCCGGTTTCAACTGTCTGGAGTTCAGCAGGCAGCGCGGTAACTTCGCCCAGGCCGCCGAAGTAAGGCTCGCGAATCATGCGCACTTTCACCCCCGGGGCGAGTTCGGTCGAGCCGGCCTTGTCGGCGACTGCGCCCGTAAGACTTCCTTCTTCTCCCGCCGCGTCAACAGCTTCTCTGGGGATGATGATTTCCGGGCGTATGACCCCCGCGCGTATCTGGGTGGCGCCATTGATAGAGGCGGCTTTGCCTTCCAGTGATTGGAGTATGCGGAAGGTGCGCTCGGCCATGGGAATCTCCCCGAAGCCTTCGGTGAGGATTAAGGTGAAAGGCACTTGCTCCTGGCCTGTGATGGCGACTCCAATGTCATAGCCGACAAACCCGCGCAGTTGTTCATCCGAGAGCGCGCCTACAATGAGCCCGGCGACACCGATGCGGGCGGCCTCTTCCAGCGCGGCACTGGAGGCGCCGGAGCCGCAGACGATGATCGCGCCTCGCATCTCTTCTGAAAGATGGTCTTCGGTCAAAGATTCATCCGGCCTGTCGCAGGCCATTTTCATACGCCCGTAGCGCTCACCGCCTACGCCGAAGATTCCCTGGATGAAGGCTGCGCGCGCCTTCATCATGACCCCTTCTTCAGGCAGAACTTCGGCCACTTCGCCGCGCAGGTAGGCGAGCACCTCGATGGGCCTGGGAGATTGGCGAATACCGATATAGCCGGAGGTTGTTCCGATATGTTCTATGGTGCCCGCCACCGGGGCGCGGCATTCACTGCGGAAAAGACCGAAAAAGCCCTTTACCTCGGCGAGCAGTTCTCCTTTCTCAACCTTATCGCCGACACGCTTTTTCAACAGGCCCGAAAGTTCTGATGAGGAGATCCCCAACTGTTCGGCGGCCTTAAAGGAATGTATGTCACCCTCCAGCAAACAGCGCGCCACAACCGTCTCCGGCTCCACAACCGCGCCGGCCTCCACTAGCACCTCTCCTTTGATGGGCAGACGGCGCTCGCGCTCTACAATGGTATCTTCAGTTATCCTCAATCCCGGCGTATATGCAGTTGGCATGGGCAGCCTCAACAAACCTTCCTGGGCTTACAACACTAGACCGGTGGAAATCCCAGTTCGGTCATCCATTGTTTTAACAGGCGATATCTTTGTTGGTTTTCGGGCGGCAGGGATAGGGGCCGGCCGCGGGCGTCGAGGATTACTCCGGCCACGCCTCCGGTTATTCTCGTCTCCAGGCTGCGGCCCGGGCCGGGGCCGATGTTGAAACGCCTGGTCGGCTCAACTCGCAAGAGCGCAGTCTTGCCGATGTCGAGCGGGAGGCGGCGCAGTTCTCCGAAACTCAGTTCTCCCTGCTTTTCCTCTCCGGCGCCGTTTTCCGGTTGAAGCGTGTAGCGCATTACATTATCACCCTCCCGCGCGGTTCCCGCGGGTGCGACCACCGTCCCCAGCCAGATGAGACAATCCCGCTCGAAGACTTCCCGCGCCGCCTCCGGCTGGACGGAGGCGAGCACCCCCAGTTGGGGCATCATGAAGATGGAATCCACGGCGAGGCGGGTAATGCCCTGGGGTTGAAAAGCGTCAATCATCATGAGGGCGGCCTGTTCTCTCAGCGGTGCGTGAGAAAGCACGCCTCCAGAGCCGATGATGAGCTCCAGGTTCATCAGGTCAATCAGGCTCTCACCCCCAAGCGCCTGGGCAAAGGTATCGGCGATGGTGCGTATCTGCTGTACGCCCTTGAGTTTTGCCGCCAACATGCTGTGATGGGCAAAGGCGAGCCGGAGGGCTTCTCTGGCGACGGCCTGTTCCAGGTAGAGTTCCTCCAGAGTCTGGGGAATGGTGGTGGGCCGGATCATCTTGTTTCTCAGGCGGTCCCGCAAGTGTTGTTCGGCAAGTTCGAAGGGCAGCCAGCGAAGGATGTTTTCCGCGCCGGCTTCGGCGAGGACATTGGAAATGGAATAGGAGAGTCCAAGGTTGGCGGAAACTGTCCGATTGAAAGTCTCATTGAAAACGGAAAAGACATCTGTGGTTGCACCGCCAATGTCCACGGCGACTACATTGGAGTTATTCGCGCGGGCGGCGGCGCGCACCATCTCTCCCACGGCCATGGGAGTGGGCATTATGTCCGCGCTGGTCCACTTCAGGAGTTTGTCATAGCCGGGGGCCTGGGCCATGACGTGTTCCAGGAAGAGATTGTGAATCTCCTCTCTCGCCGGCCCTAGGTTCTCCTGTTCCAAGATTGGCCGGAGATTGTCCACATGGGTAAGGGCGACTTTGTCGGCGATTACCTCCCCTACCCCTTCTCTGGCGGCGGAATTTCCTGCGTAGATGACAGGCAGGCGGAAATCCCGGCCCAGCCGGGGACGGGGTGCAGCCGCTCGCAGAGTCTCCGCCATGTCCAACAGATGGGAAGTGGTGCCTCCCTCTGTGCCGCCTGACATGAGCACCATATCGGGTCGCAAAGCGCGGATGCGCTCGACACGCTCATGGAGAGCGCGGCCGTCATCCACGGAGAGGACATCAATGACAATGGCGCCCGCGCCTAAAGCGGCGCGCTGGGCGCTCTCCGCGGTCATCGTCTTGACCACACCGGTGACCAGCATCTGGAGGCCGCCCCCGGCGCTGGAGGTGGAAAGATAGAGGTCGGCGCCGCCGGCTGGTTCGGCGGGAACCATGATGTGCCCATCTGTTAGGAAATGGCGGCCGGTAAGGTCTTCCAGTTCGCTGATGGCATTGAGCACACCCACGGTTACATCATCGAAGGGGGCTTCAACGGTGGTGGGCGCCTCTCCACGGGCGATGAGCCGCCAGCCTTCTGCGGTTCGCTCGATGAGGATGGCTTTCGTGGTGGTTGAGCCGCAATCTGTGGCGAGAATAGTCCGGCTGTTGGCGGGATTCTGAATGTTTCGAGTATCGGCCATGTCTTGTTCCTGCAGGATAAGATAGCGGAGCGGAGGGCTGAGGTCAATGCAAAAAGAAACGAGGCCCGCCGGAGCGGGCCTCGTGGTTAGTCCATTGGCTACAAGTAGCCTGCCGCAGGGTTACGGCATGATCTCGAGGATCGTCACCTCCTCGTCCACGATGGGGATGTCGGAGATGATAAGGCCGGTGCCGTCGAGATGGGAAGTCCAATCCTGTGAAGTGCCATCCTGGTTCCACAGTGTGACAGTTGATGCCGCGATGGTCAGAGTGGCCTGAACGGTGGGGCTGTTTCTCTTGTCATACATGGCCAGTATCTGGCTGGTGTCTCCACCGCCCTCATCTCGATAGATGAGATAGTGATAGAACTTACCCAAGCGGCCGGTGGTCGCCTCGATGGAAACCTCATCATTCTTCGGGGTGGTGATGGTTTCGTCATCAAGCAGGGAAACCCACAGGGCAACGGTGTCGAAGGCCAACTTCTTGGTGCGGGTCTGGCCGTCGAACTCGCACAGCCCAAGGTAGCGGATATCCTCAGGACCGATGACCGGTGAGTTGGGGTCAAGGTCCTTGATCTCATAGGCGTCGAAGTGGTCTA
>JABAOF010019977.1_pt3 | contig 12535 bp, 12 predicted proteins | sample 7062171 | NCBI WGS metagenome assembly JABAOF01 (sample SAMN14538628, study PRJNA623070) | marine sediment metagenome | biome: marine biome [ENVO:00000428]; feature: marine pelagic biome [ENVO:01000023]; material: deep marine sediment [ENVO:00002113] | place: India: Gulf of Khambhat ... | reverse complement strand
TTAGATCCATATCGGTCATGAGTTCGGTGTCTATCAAGGAAGTGTCTGCCGATGGCCAGTCATTATGATGCACGCTCTCTGGAGCATTTGGGTTCATTGTCCGCACGAGGTTTTGGTAGAGTTCTTCCGCAAGGAGCGGAAGGAACGGTGCAAGGAGTTCAACGAAAGTTGTCAGACAGGTGTAGAGGGTCGTGTAGGCCGCCCGTTTGTCTACGTCGGCTTCACTCTTCCAAAACCTTCGCCTCGAACGACGGACGAACCATCGGGAGAGCTCGTCCACAAACTGTTCTAGGCGTACGCTTGCGTCGTATACGTCATATTTCTCCATGCAATTGGTGACGTCTTGGACGAGAGTTTGAAGTTTTGAGAGGATCCAGCGATCCAAGAGGGAGTACTGGACGGTGACCTTGCTGGGGGTCCACTCGTCGATATTCGCGTAGGTCACAAAGAAGCTGTAGACATTCCACAACGGGATCAGAAACTGTCGTTTGACCAGCTCCGCCTGTCCATAGCCAAAGAGCATGTTGCTCTCAGGGCGGCTTGTCGAGTACATCCACCTCATGACATCTGCCCCAATCGTCTCAGCGGCCTCGTCTAACCAGATCACGTTGCCCGAGGATTTGTGCATCTCTGCGCCTCCTTCATCCAGCACAAGCCCGTGCCCAAAGCAGGTACGGAACGGGGGCTGACGCTCCAGAATCGTACTCATGGCAAGCATCGAATAGAACCAGTTCCGAAACTGGCCTGGCAATGATTCGCAGACCAGATCTGCGGGAAACCACTTCGCCCAATGTTCTTTGTTGTGCAGATAGCCAAGCGTCGAGTAGGAGACGATACCAGCGTCTAGCCAAGGGTTCCCCACGTCTGAAATCCGGGAGATAACAGTGTCGCATTTGGGACATTTGATTTTGACTGCGTCTATCCAAGGTCTATGTGGTGTGTGTCCCTCAAACTCCTTCCATCCTTCGACGGCGCGCAACTTCAATTCTTCCTTGCTGCCGATGACTTCAAAGGTTCCACACTTGTCACACTCCCAGATTGGCAGCGCTAGGCCCCAATATCTCTTCTTCGAGATCATCCAATCGTCCATGTTCCGCAGCCAGTCTAGCTCTTGCTGGAGACCATACTCGGGAATCCAGTGAACCTGGCTTGCCACATCCATGATCTGATAGCGCAAGTTGTTCTGTTTTTCCTCATCAGACAACTGCTCAACCGGCGTTTCAAACTTCGCCCCCATCGATATGAACCATTCATCGACCAAGCGAAACACCAACTCGCTATCACAACGCCAACATATTGGATAGCGGTGGGTGTAGTCCTCAACTTTGAAGAGAAGCTTTTTCTCTTCCAGATTCTTGAGGATCGGTTCAGCCGTGTCATAAACATGTAAACCTGTCAGCCAGTCAAAGCCTTCGACAAAGACGCCGTACTCGTTCAGAGGGGCCACAGCTGGAAGATCGTGCTCCTTGCCGAGCTCTAGGTCTTCCTTGCCACAACCAGGAGCAATGTGCACGATGCCTGTGCCCTCCTCCTCGCTAACCTCTTTCCAGAGGACAACTCGATGGGCTTCCACTGCACCTAGGGTCTTTTCAGCGGGAAGCTCATCAAAGGGACCCTCGTAGGTCCAGCCGAGCATGTCAGTGCCGGCTAGTTCTTTGACTACCTCGTATTCCTCTCTTGCGAAAACGCGGTTGAGAGCGGCTGTCGCGAGATACAAGGTTTCATCCTTACATCGGACCTTGACATAAGAGAGATCAGGGTGAACAGCAACGGCAACATTTGAGGAGAGGGTCCATGGAGTTGTCGTCCAGACCAGAAGCGCCTCTTTCTCTCGTCCCCGAAGAGGGAACTTGAGGGTTAGCCCTATGTGGGTGATTTCTCTGTATCCTTCAGTGACTATCTCGTGTTGGGACAGGGCGGTGGAGCAACGGGGACACCACGGCATCACGTCTCTACCCTTGTAGATCCATCCGTGTTCGTGGCACTTTTGGAGTACAACCCATATTGTGTAATTGTTCTCGTCAGAGAAGGTGAAGTATGAACCGCCCAGTTGAGGCGTGCCCAGCCTGCTGATCATTCGTTCCACAGTATCGCTCACCGGCCCCTTCGGTCCTTGAAAGGTTACGGCTTCCCTTGGGTTCGTCTCAAGACGATCTGCTAGGCGCCTCAGGAACTGGGGATCGTCCCAATCCATCCAGCACCCAAGGCGAATAGACTGCTCGACCTGCAACGCGGCGTAACGCAGAGCCCGCTGTTTGCACTTCTTGACGAACTTCGCAATGCCATATGCTTCAATGTCGCGCTTGGATTTGAAGCCAAGCTCCCGCTCCACTTCAACCTCGATCCAGAGTCCTTGGCAGTCGAAGCCGTTTTGGTATCGGAGGTCCAAGCCTTTCATGGCGTGGTAACGCTGGAACTGATCCTTGTACGTGCGTCCCCAAGCATGATGCACTCCCATAGGGTTGTTGGCAGTGATCGGTCCGTCCATGAAGGACCAATGAGGTTTGCCGGTGTTCAGGGTCACCCGCTTTTCGAATGCCTTGATGTTCTTCCAGAATCTTAGGATTCGTTTCTCCAGTTTTGGGAAGTCTACTGTGGATTCTACTTCTTTGAACATCTTGTCTCCCCTTGTGATCTGCATCTGGTTTTTGGGCTTGGAGAAATAATGCGTTTCTTTCCGGGCTTGGAGAGGCGATGGTCAAACGTCAGTCGACGGCTAGAATATGCGTTGAATTTGGCGGCCACCTCTCATCTCAACACCCGCCTACACCGACATGCCGGTAGTTAAATATAACTTTTTTGAATGGCAGGTAAGGAACGACTCTTCTGCTTCAAATCATCAAAAACCAAGAAACCACGGCACCTACGAAGAGGGAGCTCCGTCCTATGGGATTTTACAGTAGAACTAGCGGGTCTCCTTCTACTGGCCTATTCTTTTGCCAGCAATATTAGGCCGTGGAAAATGTTCACTGCACCGAGAAAGCCCAGAAAGCCCATGAATAAAGGATTGGAGAATGAGAACTGCACCGAAGCCAGAAGGGCATATACGCAAAAGAGACTGAGCAAGCCGCCGACCACTACCATGAACCAAGAAAAACCCCTACCAACCTTGGCTAACGCCTTAAGCAAATCCACAGCCTCGGCTCCAGTGGTATCTCGCAACAGAGTCGATTCCCGACGTTTCCGCGAGGGTGCGTCGACCACAATCTCTTTCCTTCTCTTCTTCTCCGACATTGGTCCTACACCACTTCATCAAATGCAATGCCTAAAATATCTTGCCTGAGTGGGCGGTAGCGTTTAGAAGACCGGCCGCAATGAAGACGATGCTGACGAGAACAAGAGCGAATTGAGAGAAGGGGGACAAAGCAAGTGGCACAAGACCAGCTTTGATTAGACCGACCAACAATGCACAGAAAAGACCTATGCCCAAACTGGTTCCTCCCACAGCAACCCGAACACGATAGCGTCCTAGCATCCTAAGGTAATACACGAACAGCACCAATACGGTCAAACCCAAGCCGGATAAGAGCGCGCTTATCGCATTGACATCCTCCAAGAACATCGGGGCCACAAGCAACCCCAGCGATACGACGAGCCCGGCGATGGGAGTGATCGGATACAAGGGGGCCTTGAAGGGTCTCTTTAGAAGGGGCGCCTTTCTCCTAAGCGCGATGAGAGAGAGGTTCACCAGTGCAAAAACCAGAAGCGACGCGAAGCTCGCCGCGTACCCGAGGAACTCCACCGCGCCAATAGCGCCGAACAACACCACAAAAAGCGAACTCACAGCAACCGCTACATGACGCGTTCCAAAACGCCTATGGACGTCCCCCAGAAACTTAGGTAAGTATCCATCGCGACTCATGCCGCCAAGAAGACTTGATTGAACCATCATTGCTGTAGCTATAGAGGATACACTCGCAACCATGCCTGCGATCGCAAACAGAAGGCTTCCGAGTCCACCCATGATTTCTTTAGCCGCAATGTTCAGAAAGGATTCGTCGTAGCTTCCTAACGGGACAAACCCAACAGCAACATAAGCAACGCCACAATAGACCACGATCAGCAAAACCGTCGACAACAGTAGAGCCCTAGGAACATTCTTCTCCGGCTCCCTAATTCGAGGCGCTCCAGCAACCACTGCGCGCATCCCCACAAACATCGTAAAGGTGTAAGCCGTCGCTGCAAAAAATCCGGACAACGCGCCAAGCGATGGTGGAGGCAGCACTTCGGGAGGTGCTAGACCTCCCCACAATCCGATGGCCAGAAAGAAGATGAAAATGGCCAAGAACGCGACCACTATGAAAGTCGTAGTCCCTTTTACCCCCCTAACATCAAGGATAGAGAGAATTACAACCAAAATCGCGACGATCAAAGGCGTGATGATCGATATAGCACCTCGAGCTGCGGGAAGAAATATTGAGAAGAAATATCCGAGTTGCTGAGTGAAGACTATGGCTGCCAGCGCTGCCCCGAAGACGCTGGCGAACCATCTGAGACAGCCACCTGTGAATCCTGTAAGGCCGCCGAAGGCAACCTTGGTGTACGTGTATTCGCCCCCTACTTTGGGTATGGCTGCGCTGAGTTCACAGTAACTGAACATGGTCAGTAGGTTAATAAGCCCGCACAAAAGTAGCGCCGAGACCAAACTCGGGCCGGTCAAACGGAAATAGGCGTAGTCCAACAAGACGAAAATCTCGAAGCCTATGGCAGCCCCCAACCCCATCATTACTGCACTGAAAAGCCCAAGTTTTTTCTCCGCTGTCAACTAAACCCGTCCTTCCATGAACTACCTAAGTCCCTCGTGAATGAGATAGAAACTGCTGACAGCCGAAAAAAAGCTGAAAACGATAAGAACCAACGTTTCTAGAGGCAGCAACGCTTCAGGAACATTCAACATGATTTGGACAAATGGAAAATCAAGATAGAGGGCTCCTACAAGCACTATTGCCAATATGCCAATGGCACCCTGCACCGCCCCTACGATCAACGCGAGGACTCTTCTCACACCCATCACAAATCACTCACGTCTTAGCATAACCCCGGAAACAAGGTCAAGCACACCGACGATTAATAGTGCCCATAGAGCCAGCGTGCGGTATCCAGCGCTCTCCAATGCGTCGATGACACCGAGAAGGCCCAAGGCGAATATACCGATCATTATGACGCCCACGAAAATCAGAAACCCGCCTATAGCGACGGCCATTCTCCCAAGCCGATTTGAGCTCATCATCAACGCCCCAACTAGTGCCTTAAGTGAATCAATCTGAATTCATTTAAGTATTCGCTTGCCCTGCTAAACGGGAGTTTCTCTGCCAGAGAAGTCACGCTTGAGTTTCCCGAATTCATCTCCGATCTTCAGTAATTCGTCATAACTCAGTACCGGTCCATCTTTGCATATCATGAACTCGCCTACTACACAACTGCCACACAGACCAAGGCCACAACGCATAATCCGCTCCAAGCTTGCCTGTAACGGCGTATTGTAGCGTCCTGCGAGGAGGAAAACCTTGTACATCATCTGCTCTTTGCCACACGTATATATCACATCGAATCGCCCCTTCGCCAACATCTTTTCAGCGGGCTCAGTCACAACACCCGCCAAGCCGTAGCTTCCGTCCTCAGTTGTAGTCACGATCTCGCCGCCAACCTTTGAGACTAGCTGTTCTATTCGATCCAGGAAGAGTAGTTCGTCTTTCGTCTTGGCTCCAAGCAAGCAGGTGATCCTAGCGTCAAGAGCTGCGAGTGCCTCGACTAGAGGCACAAGAGGCGCTAGCCCGGTTCCGCCCCCAACAATCATTGTCTTTCCCTTCACTGGTGAAAAGCCGTTGCCGAAAGGTCCCCGTATGCCAAGGAGGTCGCCAGAGGTCCTTTGATGCAAAGCCTGTGTCGCGTCCCCGACTTCGGCCACGGTTACTGCAGACAGTCCGTGTCGACCTATGGTTGATAGGCTCATGGGAACCTCGTCAACGCCAGGAATCCATATCATGATGAACTGTCCTGGCTCTGCCGTTGAGCAACATTCATCTTTGAAAGCGAAAGTCTTGACCGAAGGGCTCTCCCTTATTATCTCTTCGATCTTGACAATTCTCAGGCGATTAATCTCTGTGAGACAATCCGACAATCTCTCTCGCACTGCTCAACCCCCGCGCTTCAAGATATCTGCCAAGTCCTTTCGTGATTGACTCAAAAACTTCTAATCCTTGGAAAGCAACTGCCGTGCCTATTTGGACAGCTGACGCTCCAGCTAACATGAATTCTACAGCGTCCCGCCAAGTTGCGACCCCGCCACAACCGATAACGGGAACGTCAACTTCCCGAGAAATCTCATAGACACATCGCACCGCAATCGGCTTCACAGCAGGCCCGGACAACCCGCCGATTCTGTTCGATAGCACGGGTTGGGCGGTCTCGACGTTAATCGTCATCGCTCTAACCGTATTGATCGCTGTGATGCCATCTGCCCCTGCTTCGGTGGCTGCCTTGGCTATCTCAGCCACGTCGGCAATGTTAGGAGTCACCTTCACGAAGACAGGTATTTTAACCCGAGGCTTCACTTCGTTCACTATTTCAGCAACTAGTTGGGGGGACTGTCCAATCTCGGTGCCCGTTCGCTCCACATGTGGACAAGAGAGATTCAGCTCCACTGCATCAGCTCCAGCCTGAGCTGCTTTCTCAGCTACGTCAGCATAGTCCCCGGACGAGAAACCATAAACGCTGACCACAATTGGGACGGCGACATCTTCCATTCTGTCTAGCTCTCCGCTGAAATAGTTGATTCCCGGATTTGCTAGACCAATGGCGTTGAGCACTCCCCCGTCAACTTGAGTCACCGTGGGGTTAGGATATCCCTCCCGGGGTTCCAGTCCAATCGATTTTGTGACTACCGCACCTGCTCCAGCCTCAGCGACCCTCTTCAGAAACGCCCCGGATATCCCCAGAATTCCAGCTGCAAGCATGGTAGGATTCACCAGTTTCAACCCAGCGACATCGATGGCAAGCAGACTGGTCATTGAAAACGTCCTCTTTGGAGTAAAGGTTATTCAATGGGCAAGATAAAGGTTAGGAGAGAAGCGGAGAAGGGTCGATGATGGAGCACAAAGATATGAAAGCAACGATCATAGTGTGCACCATGGGCGTGTTCGGCTTCGGAAAAGCCAGTGAACTCGTCGACAAGGTCTTCTTTCCCCGAAAGGCACGGGAAACAGCGCAGAAATTGGGGAAAATCGAAGCTGGCGAGGTAACCGAAGAAATCATTACTCTGGTCAAAAAGCTTCGAAAAGAGGGGTATACGGCCTTTGTCTTTGAAAACCCTGGACTGGCGCGCACGGCGAACGCCGAATTTGGAATTCACACAGACGTGGAGAGCCCTTCAGAAGCCGGCGAGCTACTGCGTGCAAACCTTGAAGAGATTGGCGTGAAGTCGGGCTTCGCAAAGCAGGCAGACGCGATTCGCGAATGGACCCACAACGTATCCATGGAATTGACCAGAACCAAAGTCAGAAAGGCCGCTGAGAAACGTGATATGCTGATCATCCAAGCCATACAGACGATTGACGACCTGGACAAGACCCTGAACCTCTTCATGAACAGAATCCGGGAATGGTACGGTCTTCATTTTCCGGAACTAGACAGGCTCATAGACAAACATGAAACCTACAGCCGACTCGTCCTAGACCTTGGAAGACGCGACCGCTTCACGGCGGAAAACCTAGAAGAAGAAGGCTTACCCAAAGCGAAAACGAAGAGAATTGCCAAAGCCACAAGAGTCTCCATGGGCGCCAACATAGATGACACAGATCTAGAGCAAATACAATCAATGTGCAAAAACACGCTGGAGCTGTACGGTTTACGAAACTCGCTTGAGACCTATGTAGACCTAGTAACGAACGACGTTGCCCCTAATATCCGTGCCTTGGCTGGCCCGCTCTTAGGAGCACGTCTGATAGCCCTCGCGGGAGGTCTGAGAAATCTGGCCAAGATGCCCGCGAGCACGGTTCAGGTGTTAGGCGCAGAGAAGGCCTTGTTTCGAGCGCTCAAGACCGGGGCACGTCCTCCAAAGCATGGCATACTCTTTCAGCATACCCTTGTCCACGAAGCGAAACGTTGGCAACGAGGGAAAGTAGCTCGAGCACTGGCGGGAAAGCTGGCAATAGCCGCCCGAACAGATGCTTACAGCGGGAAAAGTCTAGGCGAGGATCTGAAGGCTGACCTCGACAGAAGAATCGAGGAGATTCATGAAAAATACGGCGAGCCTCCAGTCCGAAAAAGACCCAGCAGAAAGTCACGTAGGAGAACCAATCGTGGCCGCAAGAGTTGAGCCACACGCGAGGTTTCCCCAGATCTATTGGATCATTTCAGAGGACAAATCCAAAAAGCTAGCCACCAGAAACCTTGTTCCCCAAAAGCACGTATATGGTGAGCGACTGATTAGGCACAAAGGAGACGAGTATCGGGTCTGGGATCCTTTCAGAAGCAAACTCGCCGCCGCCATCCTGAAAGGCTGCGAAACAGTGCCGATACAAGCAGGTCACAGAGTTTTGTATTTGGGTGCCGCTTCCGGAACCACCGCGAGTCACATCTCCGATATTGTCGGGGAAGACGGCCACGTGTATTGCGTGGAATTCGCATCCAGAGCCATACGAGAACTCGTCAACAACGTTTGCCGGTTTCGTCATAACATGTCGCCAATACTAGCAGACGCAAGATTCCCGGAACGATATTCAACACTTCTCGAGAAGGTTGATAGCATCTACTGCGACATCGCACAACCAGAGCAAGCCAAGGTCTTGGCGGACAACGCTGACCAGTTTCTCAAAACTAACGGCTGGATCATGCTGGCAATCAAGGCGCAAAGCATCGATGTTACAGAAGAACCCTCGAAAATCTACAAGCGAGAGGTAGACATCCTGAAAGATCGGTTGTTTCAGATTGTTGAAGTCGTGCACTTGGAACCCTACGACAAGGCGCACGCGATGGCTGTGGCCCGAGACTTAGGCACAGAATAGCTTGCGCTATACTCTTCTAACATGGCTTCTCTTTGTGAAATGTCCGCCAAGCTAAGTTTATATGACAGCCGCCGAATGGTTTCACTGCTGAGGGAAGATGATGAAGCGAGGGGAAATGCTGGACGCCACCGAGTCTATTTTGACGAGAGCTGGTCTAGCAATTTCTGAGCGATGTATCGCACGGGCGAGTTGTTTCGATTTCGTGGCACGAAGGAAGGCCCAACTTGTCTTTCTCAAAACATACGGCAACATTGGCAACGTTACTCCACGAGACGCTTCGGAGCTTCTCTCGATTTCGAGATACTTCTCAGGCATACCCTTGTTTGTCGGTGATCAAAGCCGTCGCAAGCCATTGGAGCACGATACTGTTTATACTCGATACGACATCCACGCGATGACTCCCAAAACACTGGAAGACATCTTAATTCGTGGGACTTATCCCCTCATCGAAGCCGGTCCTGGTGGCTATTACGTGAGACTCGACGGAGACACGATCAGGAAAAAGCGGCAAGAATTGGGGCTTTCTGTTGGCGATTTAGCAGAGATGATGGGTATCTCCCGAAGGACCCTTTACGGCTACGAAAGAGGCATGGCGAAAGCGTCGGTTTCTGCTGCTTACAAGCTTGAGTGGGCTCTTGGAGTGGCAGTTGTTCAGGCCATTGACATCTTCGAGTCTCGTCCAAAATCGAAGGGTTTCTTTGCCACCGCCAAATGCATGATCATTAAGCATTTACTTCTGCAGAGTATTCTAAGAAAACTGAGCGAAATAGACTTCCACGTGGCGCATACGAAGAGGGCCCCTTTTGACTTCATGGCGCAATGTCCTAAAGGAAAACTGAACCTACTCGGAGGAATATCACGAAAGAAAGAATGCAACATTGATCGACGAACAGAAGAAATCATAAGCGTCAGCAAAGTGGTGAATGCGCAACCCGTCTTTGTAACTGATGGTGAAGAAACTCCCAATAGTAGCATTCCCTCAATTTGCCAAGAGGATTTCGCGAAGATCAAGTGCCGTGAAGATCTAATCGCGCAGCTCTAGCCCAGCTTTGTCTGTGACACCTGCTGTTTCATCCGTTTCGCGGTCTTCCAAGAGCTACGCACAAAGTCGGGGTAGTTACCGAGTCGACCGACTAGCTCTTCTAGGAACGCAAGTGTTCTCGAGTCCGTTGGATAGCCGCATCCGAAGTCTCCAAAGGTTTCTTTCAGTTTCAAGATCGAGTTGTCGCGTTCCACCTTGGCGATGATGGAGGCTGCAGAGACTACGGGATACTTCATGTCGGCTTTGTGTTCTGATACTATCTTGATGTTGAAGTTCAAATTCTCCGTTATGTGTAATCCAAACCTGTCGGCTACGACATCTGATGCGTCAACATACGCTATTTCAGGCTTCAGAACCGCTATTACTTTGGCCATGGTCTGAGCTTCCAGCCGATTGAGCTTGTGAAGCTTTCTCCCAGTTCTGACAGCTATGTCAATCTCGGGTGGAGACAGTTTCGCGACATGATACTTGAGTACAAGATTTTTGATTTCTTTGGCAAGTTGGTCCCGTCTATTTGGAGAGAGCTGTTTGGAGTCTTTGACGCCCAATTCGGTAAGCCGCGGTATATCATTTTCTTTGATCAGAACTCCAGCGATGACAAGTGGTCCGATTACCGACCCGCGCCCTGCATCGTCGATCCCGGCTACAAGCATTTCGCAATCCTTCTCCAGTTCTCATGTAGACGCTCCGTTGTGGTAGCTACTGGATCGTGTTTAACTACTTGTCAGGCAGGAAATCACTTTCTCTGCAACAGTTTTGTGGAGTTTCGCTCGGTTCTCGTGCGTGACTTCTAGGATTTCGGAATCATCTCTAGCTCTGACAAGGTTGATAATTTGATCGCTTAATCCATAATGGATAGTTCCCAGCAACGGTTTTCTGCTCTCCACTGCAGCCAGTACTGCCTCTCTGAACGTTTGTGAAGAGAGCTCCATTGGTCCGATTTCATCAACGGCAATTACATCGTCACTTTCCATAGCACTGCGAATGGATGCGGCGCCGATTGCATTGAGATCCCTTAGGTTGACACGGTACTTGCTGACCCTAGGACCCGTAGGCTGACTCACGTGGGCTAGCCACCCGCGCTGTCCGGTGCAGACATCGAGGATCTCGAAGCCTACACGGAGGCCGCCTTCACGGACTTCCCGGCTGATCATCCCTCCGATTCTGTAGTCCTTGCTTTTCAGCTCGTCTACGGTTCTAAGCAAAACACTGGTCTTGCCGATGCCTGGTTTTCCAGTGACGAATATGAGGCGCTTCAAGCTGGTCATAGAGATCCTCCTTTGGAAGCATCTGAACAAGATATTAGCAAGTTTGTAGTTGATAAAGCTTCGAGGAGGCTTCATTGAGTTTCAATTTTCCGACCGAAATAGTAGGAGAGGGAAAGGTCAAGCTTGTGGTACCGAGGCTTGAGGCTTTCGTGGAAGAGGTCGGGGAGTACGCTCCTTCAAAGGCGCCCGTCTTCTATAATCCCGTTATGGAGTTCAGCCGAGATGTAGCGGTTCTCGCGTTGCAGACCTACCAAAGAGAGTTAGGCAGAGGGATCTCGATCTGTGAACCTTTGACGGGGTGTGGCATTCGAGGAATCCGACTGGCGGAGGAAGTTGATGGTGTTCGAAAGGGCGTTCTTGGCGATATAAGCGCGGAGGCAGTCCATCTTGCCGAGTTCAATGTTGAAAGAAACAAACTAGCTGAGGTTGTGTCGGTTGTACAGGAAGATGCGAATCTTCTATTAAGCCGCCACGCGGCACCTCGGAAACGCTTCGACTACGTGGACATCGATCCTTTTGGACCACCTGTACCATATCTTGACGCTGCGGTCAGGGCTTTGCGTGACGGTGGCTTGCTCGCCATGACCGCTACAGATATGGCCCCGTTATGCGGAGTGCACCCAAAAGCGTGCATTCGAAAGTATGGCGGAAAACCCCTGCGAACCGAATATTGCCATGAGCTTGCTGTCCGCCTCCTCATAGGTTGCCTAGTGATGATGGCGGCAAAGCATGCGATAGGAGTTGAAGTCGTATTCAGTCATAGCACAGATCACTACATCAGAGTCTACGCCCGCGTTCACCACGGGGCTAGAAAGGCCGACAAGAGCGTCCAAATGATGGGACACATTCTTCATTGTTTCAAGTGTTTGCATAGAGAAGCGAGTGAAGGCATGTTTCATCCTCTTCGACGAGAGTGCGCGGAGTGCGATTCCAAATTGGCGGTAGCGGGACCCTTATTTCTTGGTTCGATTTTCGACGAAGATTTTTGTGCGTCCATGAAAGACAAACTTGTCAGGAAAGAGAAGAAAAAGAAGAAGATAGTCAGACTGCTCTCTCTTGTCATGAAGGAAATTGGGGCGCCTCTTTCATATTACGTGGTTGACAAAATCTGCGACAAGATGAACTCGCCAATACCACCTCTGGCCGAAGTAATTGATGGACTCAAAGCCGCTGGCTTTCAGGTGTCACCAACCCATTTTAGCAGTAAGGGAATTAGAACG
>JABAOF010024125.1_pt1 | contig 12536 bp, 14 predicted proteins | sample 7062171 | NCBI WGS metagenome assembly JABAOF01 (sample SAMN14538628, study PRJNA623070) | marine sediment metagenome | biome: marine biome [ENVO:00000428]; feature: marine pelagic biome [ENVO:01000023]; material: deep marine sediment [ENVO:00002113] | place: India: Gulf of Khambhat ... | reverse complement strand
AACCACATATGTAACCTGAACCACGTTGATGTCGTGATCTTCAGGGACGAAAAGAGATTCGGCGCATAAATTGCCAGACCCGAGATCAGGAGGACCGAAACACTCACGGTGTTTGCCCAATGATAGATCCTCTGTGGAACGGTATATCTTTTGATTTCTTCCGTCATACGATCTCTTTCGCTTGGGGCCTAGCTCTCTTCTGTCTCAGTCGGCGTGGGTTGCCGAAAAGCCCTTCGGGCCGCATGGATGAGACAGAAAAGGATGGAAATACCGATAAGGCCGAAAAAAACGAGGTCATCGAGGCGATAAAGCTGGTAATCAGCCATCACCATCGTGGGGAAAGATACAGGCTCCATTGGCGCTGTCCCTCTGGCTCACTTGGGTAGAATGCCCTGGTTTTCAAGCTCATCGGCCACTTCTTTCAGATCAACTTCCTCCAGTTTCTCTCTCGTGGGAACCCCCCGCGCCACATCCCATCCGCACAGCTGATAAAACTCGTCCTTTGCCCTCTCTAGATCTGCGCGGTTGTATTTCCGGCCCGCGGCGTCAAGGTTTGTATAGTATTTTTCAAATAGGACATCGTCTTCCCTGGTTCGACCATCCCGGCAAGCGATGGCTCGCTCCAAAGTGGACAACATGTCCCCCCTTTTGTACGACTCTTCTTCAGACATGTCGATCCCTGTAACGGCAGAATAGAGACGACTCTCAATCGATGTATCCCCAACGTGGTTCTCTGTGTTTGGGTCGAAAATGAAGGGGAAGGGAATATCGCAGACAATGTAGCTGTCCTTCAGCAAGGTCCTTTCCTGGTGCCTCTTGACAACTTGGGGCGTCCATTCCCAGTTAAGTGCCTTCCCATCTTCCGTGATGAATTCAGCCGCCTTTTCAGAACCATAGGCATACTTCATCACGGGTCTCAAAATCGTTGTCAGATCTTCAGGGACTGCCGTGCGTGCATCCTGCCCGATGGTGAAAGCGGCTCCCCAAAGCTGGGACATGAGATTATGAGAGGAAAAGACGTCTCGATTATCCACTGCCCAGAGCAGCGCAAGATGAGATAGGGCGTGCCCTGTCGGGAAACCACCCAGATACCCCCAGTGCTCCCGGTAACCCCCGAACCTCCCTGCCCGAGTGTAATACATTTCCATACGTTTCTCAGCCTCTCCTCCGATCTTCGTGGCCGCCCTTTGACCTCCCTCGGCGAGAAGATCCCCAAATCCCTCCCGGTGTGCAATTTTTCGAAGGAGTTCGTAAATGAACCGTTCACTCCCGATTTCATCTAATGGGAGTCCCGTATCATCTTCCGTGAGTAGGTCATCTCGGTAGCAGTCGTCCAACCAGGGTAGGATGGCCATAACATCGTAGGCGTTAATGCCAAATAAGTCCGCCATTTTGGCAGCTTGCCAGGTGACCTTACTGTACCCCTTCTCGTAATCATAAACCGTGGACTCCATGTACATGTATGCCTGGGCACAAAACGCAACCCCGTTGATAATGTCCGGACCTCTGACGTGAGCTCTGCAAATCACGGGACAGCCAAAACATCCATCGAGGACTCGACTGTAACCAGAAGAGGGATTGTTTACGAGATCTAGCAACTCCCCGGGGGCTTCCCCGAGAGACCCTCTCCCATATCCCCCGCCCCATATGTTGTATTTGAATCCCGGCTCCTCGGGTTTGAAGGGATCGCCATAGGCAGATTTCCTGGCAAACCGGTCATTGACATCATGGATAATCTCGATGAGCTGCTTGGGCCTGGCCACCCCCACATGACCCGTTCCTCTGACGGCAATGGCCTTCAGGTTTTTCGATCCCATAACACCGCCGAAGCCGCATTGACCAGAAGCATCTCCCGTATCGGTCAAGATAATGGCAATCCGGCTCTTTTTTTCTCCGGCCAAGCCGATCGTCATGACTCGAGTATTTTTTCCGTGAATATCCCAGATTCGTTCTTGTGCCTGGTAGGTATCGAGACCCCAAAGACGGGTGGCATCGAGGATCTCGGCGGTTCCGTCATTGATCCAGAGGTAGACGGGTGTGGGGGATTTGCCCTGGATAACGATCGCATCGTATCCAGCCCACTTAAGCTCGGGAGCCCAATGACCGCCAACTCCTGAGCGGCAGTATGATTCCACGGGTGCCGTTTGCGGAGCCTTGCCCATGATTGTGAAGCGCCCTGATGTGGGCGCCAAAGTGCCCTGAAGAGGCCCGGTGGCAAAGACGAGGCGGTTCTCGGGATCGAAGGCGCCCACTTCGGGAGGGATTTCGTCCCAGCAGATTTTGGCGCCGAGCCCTCTTCCCCCCAGAAATCTTGGCACGTAATCCTGGGTTGGAACTTCATCGGTCCTGCCCGTGGTGAGATCGACTCTCAAGATTTTTCCAACCCAGCCGTAGCGCTTCACCTAGACCCCCTCGACAATTGGATAACCGATTTTCAAGCCTTCCTCAGACTTCTCAAACCGCAGGGCTCCGGTAGGGCAATACTTGACACACTGTGGATCGCCGAAGCAGAGGTGACATTTGACGGTGATGTTCTGAACAGCATCGAAGCGCGGTCTTGGCAAGGCAAAAACCCGGTCGCAAGCCTTGAGACATTGTTGACATCCGATACAGACCCTTTCGTCGATGACCCTGGCATGGGTTCCGGATTGCTTATCGACTTGCAAAGCCGTCACGGGGCAGGCCCGCAAACATACGGGATCGAGACATTGAAAACAGACTCTCGGCTGGTAATCGCCTCTCATGTACTCTTTATCCAAAATGACCCGAGCGAGGGCCGCGGCATTCCGCCCATCACTGTTGAAATTGGAACACACCGCCTCACAGGTTCGACAGCCTGAACACACCGATTTATCCGCCAAAACGGCGGCTTTTGCCAGTACAACCCTGGTGCCGTCAGGGAAGGTTACGATGTCGAGTATGTCCGCGATTGCCACGGCAGAGAGAAAGGAGAGGACACCGGCTGTTCCATTCCTGAGGAAGGTGCGCCGGGTGACAGGGTCGGAGAGCAAATGGGTCGTTCTGTCCTTGCGGGGTGAGGTCTGTATATCATTCGTGGTCTTCCTTGGGGCCATTTCCGCGCTGTCCCTTCAAGCGTGGCGAATAGAGGTATACCTTCTCGATGTGGGCCAGGATACTCGTATCACGTGTCAAGACTCGCTTGTGAAAATCACACCGAAACTGATCGAACGGACTAGGATGTCAAGGTTCAAAATTCGATTTTCGGATTCAAAGTGTCGCCTTTGAGGAGACCATGGGATCGGGTGAATTATGCAAGTTACTACGGAGACACTACACTAGGTCGCCGGCGGTGAAAAGAATGGTCTCGCCTGGGCGGGGCCATAGGTCTCGTCGGCTCCTTCGACAACCAATTTATAATAGTAGTTGGATTCTGCGCCAAGACTCTTGTCTAGGTACTCGTACTTCCTTTTTCTTTTGTCATAGGGAACCGATACAATTTCCTCATAGGGCCCCTCGGCAAAGGTGTCACTCCGAAGGATTCGAAAAACGACCTCTCCGGTGAAAGGGGTTTTCACCTTCCACTTCAATGCGACCGCCCGATAAAGGGATTCTGCCTTGAAGGCTGAGATGGAATCCTTATCCGCCAGTGCCACGATGGGAAGGATCAGTAACCCTGCCATGATGCCAGCAAGTAAGTACCTCATCATGCTGCCCTCGCTGCAAAGGGGTGTGTACCATAGATCAAAATTAGCCCCACCCCCTTCAGAACGGTGATTCAACTGCGAAAAGGGTGGGGCTATCCTCGAAGCGATTTAGAAAATCATGATTTTGATGTCATCGTCGCTTTTGGCATACCCGACGCCCACTTTGACGGCATGGGCGATCTGGTTGACATGCCAGGCGTCCATGGTGATCTTGTTCTGCGTTTTCGGATACCATTCCTGCAGGATTTTGATCCCCATCACATCGTTCGCCACTTGGTCCCCCGAGGCGAGGATGAATCCAGGTTTCACCAGTTCACCGTGAGAAGGGCCACCGCTGATAAATGACCGACGGCCATCCATGATGATCAGATCGGGACGAACTGGAAGATTGATTTCAGCGGACTGCTGGCCGACAAAGATGTGATTAAAGTTGTGGAGATGGGCTCCCCGGTCAGCGCGGTGGAGTATGCCGACAGAGAGTTTCAGACTCTGGGTGATGTGCCCGAGGAAATGGGTCTTCATGATGGGTGTATAGATGATCTTATCGTAATTCTGAAGATCTGCCGAATATCCAACCGTGCCATCCCCACCACCGAATCGGCCCAAGAACTCTGCCTTTTCGTTCTTAATATTCATCCACTTCATCTTATCCCAATCGTTAAGCGGGATGTTGTTCTCCCTGCAAACCTGGTCATAACCGACCTTCTTGATGACCCTTTCCGTGGGTCCCCAGGGTCCACACGTGTCGGCCACGGTCAGGTTGGTATAGCCATCTTCCTTGAGCACCTTGATCAGGGCATCCAGGAAGTGGGTGTCAGTCCCTCCCCCTGGCCATGGGTCGCCAGTGTTCATATTGGGTTTGATCAGGATCTTATCCGATTTCTTGAGGGCCTTTTCAAAACCGCCAATCATTTTGACGGTCTTCCGGATATCCCCCTTCAGGTCTTTATCCAATGGGGTGGCGCTCACGATGCTCACCAAGGACTTTTTGCCCTCTGCGTACCAATTCGGGTGAAGGTGAGACCAGTCTACCGGTTTCCCCTCGTTGATCATCTCCTCCGCGTCTTTGGTGAAATAGCCCTCCGGGAGTGGCGCGTTTCGAATAAATTCACCATACTGATCGAGCTGCACGTCTCTCATTTCCCAAACGCCCCAGTGCGCGGGTTCATCCAAGTCCTCCACGGCATGGGCAGCGTTCTTTCTCAGACCCACCAAACCAACGGCCGCCACACCCGCTCCACAATACTTGACAACATTCTGAAAAAATTGTCTGCGTGGTATATCTTTGAGTTTCATTTCATCCCTCCCTTGATCTTGTAAGTGGTATCTAGCTGGATAACTCCTACCCGAGCGTCTCCCCAAGTACAAGACGGCCTTCCATCCACCTCCTTTCCATTGTAATCTCATGGGTCCTTCCATTGTGATTGCAAATTGTTATCGATTGAGGCTGAAAATGTCAAGTCTTTTTTTCGGCTTTCTGACGAGAAAGTGCGCAGAAATGTCAGGAAGGATGACCGGCTATTTATCCGAGGTTCAGAAGGAGGTCGCAACCCGGCAGCAATATCTTGGTACGGTAGCAGAGAAGTCTCCAGCTATCGACCGATCGGCAGATCACCCACAGCCGGTTCTGGTCTTGGATGAGGTCGTTGGTGATGGACCCCTTGACAGCATCCAGTCGCTCGCCTATAAATTAGGCGGGGGAACTGGATGCTTTATTCCAATCTGAAAGGAAAAACGTATGCCTGACCAGAGAATCAAGCAAGGGGATCAAGAGGCTGCTTTACCCAAATCGCTTCAGAGGAAGTACGATCACCTGCGTCGGATTGTCAAGGAGGCGGGAAGCGCGGTCCTTGCTTTTTCGGGCGGCGTAGACAGTACCTTCCTTCTCAAAGTGTGCGCGGATTTGTTAGGGGAGAAGGCGCTGGCCGTCACCGCCCGGTCAGAGACTTATCCGGTTCGAGAATTGAAAGAAGCCAAGAACTTGGCTCGACTGATCGGTGTCAAGCACGTTGTCATCGTCTCTGAGGAGTTGGACGTCCCAGGCTTTTCGGATAACCCCCCCGACCGGTGCTTTTTGTGTAAGCACGAACTCTTTTCGAAGGTGAAGCAAATTGCCCGAGATCACGGTATCGGGTCCGTGTTTGACGCAAGTAACATCGACGATGTTGGGGATTTTAGGCCCGGGCGGATGGCTGCCCGGAAACTCATGGTTCGAAGTCCGTTAGAGGAGGCGAAGCTCACGAAAGAAGAGATCAGGACGCTCTCCCGGATGCTCGGGCTTCCGACTTGGAACAAGCCAGCCTTTGCCTGCCTATCGAGTCGGTTTCCCTACCATACGGAGATCACAAGATCAGCCCTCCGACAAGTTGAAGGGGCCGAAAATGCCTTATGGGATTTGGGGATGCGACAGTTCAGGGTTCGCCATCATGATACAATTGCGCGCATTGAATTGGGAGAGAAGGAAATGCGCAGGTTTTGGAAAGACAACCTGAGAGACAAAATCGTCTCCCAGGTCAAATCCCATGGATATACCTACGTGACGCTGGATCTAGAAGGGTACCGGACCGGGAGCATGAATGAGACCCTGACAGCTGAGGATATGGGGGATAAAAAAGGCGCCCCAGGGCGGTAAGGGAGGCATGGCTATCTTGGCCTGAGAACCGATGATAGCGGGGGCTAGGAAGGATGTCCCGCGGCAGGATGTTCGGCGTCCGGTAATGATGGAGATTTCGCTGAGCGTTTTTTATGGGTCGGAAAGGAAAGTGCGATGGCGCGTGCGCTGGTGACGGGCGGAGCAGGTTTTATCGGAACGTATCTGGTTTCCGCGCTTTTGGAGAGGGGTATTGAGGTCGTGGTCTTTGATATCGCCCGAGAGCCTGCCTCCCTGGCGCCTGTGCGCGATCAGATCACGTACGCCCGGGGGGATTTAACCTCGAATGAGGACCTGCACCGGACCATGATCGCCCATCGGGTAACGGACGTCTTCCATCTGGGAGCCATCCTGGCCGAGCCTTGTGAGAAGAACCCGCTTTTGGGTTTCAAGATCAATTTCGAATCCACGCTGGTCCTTCTCGACGCCTCCGTCGCCTTGGGAGTCAGACGTTTTGTCATGATTAGTTCCATCTCGGTGTTTGGGAAGGACGTACAGGAGCCAGTGGTAGATCACGCAGCCAAGAATCCGGCGACGATATACGGCCAGACAAAACTTGCCAGCGAACATGCCCTTCGCTGGTATGCCCTCAAGCATGGGCTCGACACCCGTGCTGTCCGCTTCACCTGGGTCTTTGGACCAGGCCGGACTACCGGTATCACAGCCTTGTATTCCTCCCTGTTACTCGACGCAATCGCCAAAGGGGAAACCTTGGAAGTGGACAATCCCGATGAGACTGGAGATTGGCTTTATGTCAAGGATGCCGTTAAGGCGCTCCTCGCCGTGTGGGAGGCCGAGGAACCGAAACAGAGGATCTACAACATCGCCGGAGGAACGCATACGATACGTGAGGTCATCGAGATTGCAAAGAAATATAGACCTCAAGCCCAGGTAACCTTCCGCAAAGGAGGAGCGACGGCTTCTCCGTACCCCGCCTCTTATGACGACAGTGCGGCTCGTAAAGAGATTGGTTGGAAACCGGATTATACAATCGAGGAGGCCGTAAGGGAGCACCTCGAAATCGCCTCTCAGGGCAGTCAATAGAAATCTCTTCAGAGTTTCCGGACTTTTTCGATCCGAAGATAGGTTTGATTTCAGTGTTCGCGGTCATTGGCAGGTCCTTCGTTGTGAACACGGACCCCTGACAACCGACAACGGACCGCACCGGCTGTGGCCTTCTAGGAGTGAAGACCGATTTTTTCAAGGATCCCCATGTCAGTCAAGTAACCCGATCTCCAGAAGCTCTTGCCTGATCTTTTCCTTTGTTTCCGCACTGACCTTAACCATGGGATCGTGGGGGTATCCGAACTCATACCCCCGAAGCTCAAGCATGGCGATCAGCCCTGTGATCGGGACCCCACCAATTCCCATGATTGCCACAAGACGGGAGATCTTCTTCTGCAGCTCAATGCACCGGGCGTAGTTCCCGTTTTTGAACTCGTTGAAAAGGTCGACGGCAATCTCGGGGAAAGCATTGGCGGTACCAGCAATCCCCGCCACAGCTCCCATCATCAGACCAGGGAAGAGAAGGGGGACGGTACCCATGATGTACTGAAATCCTGGTTTTTTCACCGCATTGAGGTATGAAATAAAGACCTTCAAGTCAAAGCTGCTCTCCTTGAGACCAGCCAATCCCATGTCCGCAAGGCGGGCCATAAGCTGTGGCGAGATGCCATAGCCTACCCGGCCGGGGTTATTATATGCGAACACAGGGATGGAAACCGCATCGAGGAGCCCTTGGTAGTAGCCCATGACGACCTCCTCGATATGGGGATAGTAATACGGTGGAACTGCGGCAACCGCGTCGGCCCCAGCTTTCTCAGCATGTTTCGCAAATTCTACAGTCGCGGCTGTCGTCGTGGTACCGACGTGAATGATGACAGGGACCCGGCCGCCTGCGGAATCGATGACGATCTCAGCGCATTGTTTTCGTTCCTCTTTCGTCATTAATGGACCAGAGCCGAATGTGCCACAGGGGAAGAGCCCTCCAATTTTCCGCTCGATTAAGAAGTCGATGAACTTGCGCAAAGACGTTTCGTTGATTCCTCCTTCCTCGTTGAATGGGATAATTAATGGGGGGAGGATTCCTGTCAATTCCTTCATTGAAAACCTCCTTATTGGTTTTTTTGTTCCACCTGTAAACTCAATCGCCGGCCTTCGAATCCCTCGCCATCCACACAGACCCATCGACGATTTCGAGATTCTCCCAGGTAGACCTACGATCGAGATGGCTTGCCTTTCATCTGTCTCCACACCACTGCGAAGATAGACAGGCCCGTCAATACGATAAAAGCCAGTGCGATGGGGCTGGTAAAGAAGATCACTGGGTTTCCACCCGAAATAATGAGCGACTGTCTCAGCGGATCCTCCACCATGGGCCCCAGGATAAAGGCGATCAATAGGGGTGGAATCGGGAAATCGAATTTTCTCATAAAATAACCCAAGACGCCAAAAAAAAGCATGGTCTTAAGGTCAAAAAGGCTGTTTTGTATAGCGTATGAGCCGACGACACACAGAATGCAGACGACTGGAAATACGATGTTCTTGGAGGTCCCGGCAATTCGGGCGAAAAACCGAATGCCCGTGCTGGCTATGATGAGATTTGCAAAGTTGCCGACAATCAGCGCAACAAATACCCCGTAAATCACATCTGGATGCTTGCCGATGAGCTCGGGCCCTGGGACCAGCCCCTGGATAAGGAAGGCACCCAACATCACCGCGGTGATGGAATCTCCCGGAATGCCAAGCGTCAACAGCGGGATAAGCGTTGCGCCGCAGACGGAGTTGTTGCCAGCCTCTGCCGCTGCAACTCCTTCCAGCGAACCATCACCAAATTCTTCGGGATTCTTTGACGCCCGCTTTGCCATACCGTAACTGATGAAAGAGGCAATGACGGATCCAATACCTGGGATTGCACCGATAAACGTCCCGATGATTGCCGATCTGAAAATGGTCTTGCCACAGCCCTTCATCTCCTGGAGGCTAACACGGTTATCTTCGGCTCTCGGGGATTTCTTTAATACCACGCTTTCTCGTCCCAGGACCTTCTTCTCGACTTGGACGAGAATTTCGGGGATGGCAAAAAGGCCGATCAGCACAGGAATCAGTGGAAGACCCTTGGCCATTTCAAGAGACCCGAAGGCAAAACGGGTCGTTCCGGTCATAAAGTCCATTCCTACCGTTGAAAATAGTAAGCCGAGAGACGCGACGAGTAAGCCTTTGATTAGAGATCTCCCAGAGACCAATCCGACAATGGTTAAGGCAAGAATGAGCAGGGTCGTTAACTCGGGGGGACCGAGTTTCAAGGCGACAATCGCTAAAGGAGCCGCAACGAGGATGAGCACGATGTCGCTGAAGACGTCGGCAATAACCGAGGCGTAGATCGCCATTTTCAATGCTTTAAGAGCCTTTCCTTTCTTCGCCAACGGGTAGCCATCCAGCGCTGTTGCCGCTGCTGCGGGAGTGCCAGGTGTGTTGATGAGGATCGCCGTGATGGAGCCTCCGTAGATTCCGCCCTTGTAGACACCGATTAGCATCGCCAGTCCGGCCACAGGGTTCATTTTGAATGTGACAGGAACGAGCAGGGCCACAGACATCGTTGCCGTCAGACCGGGTATGGCCCCGATAAAAATCCCGGCAGTCACGCCGGTAAAAACGGCGAATATGTTCGACCAATGAAAGAAAACCTGAAGACCGAGTTGGAAGTTCTCGAACATGAAAAGCCTTTTAGGAGAGAAAGATACCCTCAGGTAGGATGATGTACATAATGTAACGGAAAAAGTAGAAAAGGCCTGTTGTGGTCAGAATCACGACCGAGAAGATCACGAACCACCGTCTCTCCCCAAAGTACCACATGAGGAAGGCCAAGGCTAAGGGGGTGAGCAAAAGATAGCCGATTATCCCGAGGAGGTAGACATAGGCCACAAGGGCAGCGAACGTTGTGGCCACCCTCACTCGGTTCCCCATTAACGGTGCCCGCCGATCTCTCCTCGAAAAGGTCCCCATCGATCGGACACTAGAGATGATGAGAACGACGCTGAATCCCGCGATAAGGAGGACGGAGAATTTGGGGAAAACAGCAGGAGACAGACCTGTAGGTGCACTGTATCGGGGGAATTCCCTGATCTGGAGAGGGATAACGAGATAGACGATAGTACAGAAAACGAGGATCACCCCCCCGACAATCGCATCAGGATGAATTCGCCTCATGCCGCTTCCCCCCATTCCATTATTTCTTCAGTAGGCCCATGGACTCCACAAAGCCGGGAAAGAAGGCCTGCAATTTGGCACACTTCTCGTTAAACTCCTTGGGGGCCATATAGACGATGGGCATCTCCATCTTTCCCATCATACTTTTGAAAGATTTGTCATTCGCGACTTTTTCAAAGGTTTCCACAACTTTCGCCTTCACTGGCTCAGGCGTGCCCTTCAGGGCAGCAACCCCCCACCAGACGTCGGCCACCATATCGGGATATCCCTGCTCAACAAAGGTGGGTACATCGAGACCAGGAAATCTCTCTTCGCCAAGGACCGCCAGGCCCTTGAGCGTTCCCGCTTTGACATATGAGGCGTCCTGAATAACCGAAATCAGACCATCGATGTGTCCCGCCAGGACCTCCTTCCGTGCCGGTGCATTCCCCTTGAAAGGAATGATGGTGAACTTGACGCCAGCCAATTCTTGTAGCCGCAGGGTCATCAGATGGGGGAGATTTCCAAAACCCGTTGTTCCCAACTTGACTTTTCCTGGGTTGGCTTTTGCGTAATCAATCATCTCCTTGGCGTTTTTCCAGGGACTATTGATATTGGCCACCATAATCTGTGGTGCACTGACGAGCTGAACGAGCGGTTCGAAATCTTCGAAGGTGTAGTCAACCTTTACCTGGAGCGGGTTGATGATGAGGGGTCCCTGTAGGGCTGCCAACAGCGTGTATCCATCGGGCTTCTGTTTTGACGCATAGCTCGTTCCGACGGTCCCTCCGGCTCCAGGCTTATTGACGATAATCAAGGGTTGCCCCCAGTACTGATGGATCACAGACGACGCAGCCCGAAAAATGACGTCCGTTCCACCGCCAGCTCCATAGGTAACGACAATACTGACCGGCTTCGTTGGGTAATCCGCTGCCTCACCCACCGTCGCGCCTATGGTCAGAAAACAAATGACTGTAAAATAGATGAGAAAATGCAGCGCATTTTTCCGATCAAACATGGTAATGCCCTCCTTTCCAATGTCCTTCGATATTTCCCCGAGTATAGGTTGGGTCCTTCTTTTTTGTCAAGGAAATTCGGCCCTGGAGGCTGAGTGGGTAGGCAGGCATTTCCCAGACAAACCTGGTTGACATCCCGGACATCGGTTGATAGTACGTATTCAAGAGTGGAAGGCGGTCAAATCCAGAGACTTCCCAGTAAGAAAGGAGGCAGTCCATGAAAGTCGGATTGGTTGGGATGGGGACGATGGGGTATGCCATGTCTCAGAAACTGATTGAGGCTGGGCACCAGGTCTACGGGCGAGACATTCGAACTGAAATTGAAGAACGGGCCGTCAAGGTAGGGGTCAAAAGAGTATCTAGCCCTGCGGCTGTGGGAAGTGAGGCCGAAGTGATCATCCTGTCGTTGCCTTTGCCGGCAGATGTTCGTGAGGTGGTTGAGGGCCCCTCGGGCCTCTTGGATACACTTTCCAAGGGCCAAGTAGTCGCTGACACAAGCACCATCGACCCTTTCACGACCCAGGATCTCGCCGCAAAAGTTTCGGCAAAAGGTGGTGCCTACCTGGATACGCCTATCCTCGGGAGACCCCACCGCTGTGGACACTGGACGCTTCCTGTTGGCGGGGATAAGGAATTCCTGGAGAGGGCCAGACCGGCGTTAGAATGTATCGCCTCGAGATTGATTCATGTCGGGCCCTCGGGTCAGGGCCACATCGTCAAACTGCTCAATAACCTCATGTTTGGAGCGATCAACGCGGCAACAGCNNCCCTAAGGTCCTCTACGAGACAATGGCCGAGTCAGGTGCGGCAACGGTGAGTAACCTGTTTATTGAACTCGGAAAGAAGGTGATCGCAAGGGATTTTTCCCCTGCCTTTGCCATAGATTACTTACATAAGGACATGGGCCTTGGGATAGAGATGGCCCATAGGAGTGGTGTTCCATCGATGTGCTTTAGGGAATGCCAGCAACTCAATGAACTGGCGAGATCACTCGGTTTTGGAGAGGAGGATACTTCT
>JABAOF010009405.1_pt2 | contig 12538 bp, 13 predicted proteins | sample 7062171 | NCBI WGS metagenome assembly JABAOF01 (sample SAMN14538628, study PRJNA623070) | marine sediment metagenome | biome: marine biome [ENVO:00000428]; feature: marine pelagic biome [ENVO:01000023]; material: deep marine sediment [ENVO:00002113] | place: India: Gulf of Khambhat ... | reverse complement strand
TAATCCAACCATCACTGTAACCGACATGCTCCTTGAAAAAATACAAATGTGGGAAGCATTTAGCTCTAAAGATTTGAAAGACTGCCTGGTTCTACTGAAGGCTCATAAAGTTGAAGAAAAAGGAGGAAAAGAAAGTATAGACGCCTCATACATAGCTAGAATACTATCAGGAGACTGGGGATTCTGGTATACCGCTACAACCAATCTCAAAAGAATTAAAAGATTCATTTCAGAGATAGACAAATTGGGCGCAGAAGTTGAAATCAATCCTGAACATTTTGAAGAGGACGACAGAAAGAAAATAGTCACAGAAATCGAAAACCTTCTGGAGAGTATACACAGGGCATCAAAATCCTTCAAGTGGAAAATGAGGTCTAAAGTTGGGACGACTAAAAAATGGTACAACCCCGTTGAGAGAGAAGAAACGGTGGGTGGATTCGGAATATGGGAAGCCATCCTCCAGAAAGAATAGGTTGAATCGATGATCAGAGCTCTTCGTCGATGAAATAATCTTTTTTTATAGGCGAATTTCGAAGCATGATTTAAGTAATCCTACGGAAAATAGAGTGTTTGTGGTTAAATTCTTTGAAGGCCTCTAGAGAATCCAACTTTGATAGCATTTTTAGAGCTTATGACATAAGAGGCATTTTTGGGGAAGATTTGACCGAAGAGGTTGCGACTAGAATAGGAGCTGCTTTTGCAACTTTTTTAAAGGAAGATAAGGAAGTGCTGGTCGCTAGGGACGTTAGATTAAGCGGAGAAAAACTTAGAAGAGCCTTGATTTCTGGTCTCCTTTCAGATTGCGACGTCGGAGATATTGGTGTTGTTCCAACACCTCTACTCTTTTTTGCTATAAATCGACTTCAAAAGGACGTGGGAATTATGATTACGGCTTCTCATAATCCGCCAGAGTGGAACGGGTTTAAGGCTTTTAGTCGTGAAGGATGCATTTACGACAAGGATATGGAAAAGATTAAACAGATGGCCAAGGAAGTCGATTTGGAAAGGATTGGCAAGAAAAAGGGTAGATTAAGAAAGCATAGGGGAATAATTCAAGAATATATGGATTTTGTTGTAAAAAAGATAGAAATTGGTAGAAAGCTTAGAGTGGTGGCTGATACGGCAAACGGCACATGTGGTTTAGTCGCTCCGCCGCTCTTTAAACAGTTAGGATGCAAGATTTTCGCGTTGAATCAACATCCTGATGGCACATTTCCAGCACATCTGCCAGAGCCAAAGGAAGAGACGTTGGGTGAATTGAAAAGGGAAGTAGTGAAGAATAAGGCAGATTTTGGAGTAGGATACGACGGAGATGGAGATAGAGCAGTTTTTGTCGATGAGAAAGGAAACGTGATCCCAGGTGACTTGACTCTTCTAATCTTCGCCAAAGATGTTCTCCAAGAAAACAAGGGTGCAAAAATAGTCTATGAACTGAGTTGTTCTATGGCCGTTGAGGAATATGTGAAAGAACTCGGCGGGATTCCAATAGTGGAAAGGGTTGGTCACACTTTTATCATGGACAGGATGATAAAAGAAAAAGCTTTGCTTGGAGGAGAAAAAAGCAGTCACTTCTATTTCTCTGAATGCTACGGAGTGGACGACGCTGTTTTTGCAAGTCTAAGAATGGCTGAGATACTTTCTAAAAGCAACAAAAAACTATCAGAAATAGTTCATTCCTTACCTAAGTATCCGTCTATTTACGAGAAAAACTTAGAGTGCCCAGATAACTTAAAATTCGCCGTCATCGAAAAGCTGAGATCTAGGTTTAAGGATTATGGCTTAACGATTTTAGACATGGATGGAGTGAAGTTGCTAGAAAAAGACGGTTGGGTTCTTCTGAGACCATCGAACACCGAACCAATAATAAGAGTCTCTGCTGAAGCAAGAACAGAAGAAAGACTTAAGGAGCTTTATGAATTCGCGAAAAAAGAGTTAGAACGTATATTAAAGGGTGATTAATTGCAGACAGTAGTACTTGCCGGCGGAACAGGAAAGCGCGTCTTTCCTTTGGCAGTAACCCAACCAAAACCCATGTTTAAAATTTTGGGAAAACCCCTCATTCAACACGTCATAGAAACCGTGAAAGAAGCTGGATTAACCGACCTCATCATCGTGATAGGCCACAACGGAGAACAAATTAGAGAATACCTAGCAGATGGTGGAAAGCTTGGAGTTAACATAGATTATGCGGTTCAAAAAGAAGCGTTGGGAATGGCAAACGCTCTTGAAGCCGCAAAGGATTTGGTTGAAGATAATTTCTTCGTTGTTAATGCTGACGACATTTTTGAAAGTTCGCTAATAAAAAAGATGATTAGGCAATTCAAGAAAGGAGGCGCAGAGATAGTTCTTTCCTGCAAACCTGTTGAAGAAACATGGAAGTTTGGGATAATCCGCGTGGAGGATGATCGGGTAAATGATTTTGTTGAAAAGCCACCGAAAGGTCAGGAACCAAGCAATCTGGCAGTGGTCGGTGTCTACATAATGCCCAAACGCATCTTCGATTATTACAAAAAAATTCCAGTCTCAGACCATCAATATGAAGATGCGATACAGAAAGCCATCCAAGATAAGAGTGCCGTCCGAGCTATCAGTTATGACGGGTTTTTCGCGGGTTACAAATACCCTTGGGACCTTTTCACGATAAACAAGTATCTGATGGATGCGTGCATAAAGAAACCGATTATTGAAGATGATGTGGAACTCTCTGAAAGAACGAGGGTTGAAGGGAATGTTTGGCTACGACGGGGAACTAGAATTCTCGAAGGCACTTGCATAAGAGGTCCATGCTATATTGGAGAAAACAGCTACATCGGAAACAACAGTTTAGTTTGGAATTACTCTTCCATCGGCGACAACTGTGTCGTCGGTTTTTCAACCGAAATAAAACATTCTCTGATCGGTGACGATTGCTGGTTTCACATAAACTACATTGGGGATTCAATAATCTCTGCCAACTGCCTCTTCGGGGCTGGAACTATAACCGCGAACTTCAGATTCGACGAGAAAACGGTCAAGTTGAAAATTGATGGAGAGACGGTAGATTCCGATACCGCCAAGTTAGGCACCATAATGGGCGACAACTGCAAAACAGGTATCAACGCTTGTCTTGCACCAGGCGTAAAAATTGGACCCCATAGCATTGTTGGTCCAAACGTCAACTTGCAAAATGATCTTAAACCAAGCAAAATCATTTTCGTTGATAAGAAAAGTTACGTGGTGACAGAGAATAAGATAACAATCTCGTCCGAGAATAAACGGCAACTGATGAAAAAGTTGATGAAATACGAAAAGAAGTGAGAACAGGAACTTTTTGGCAACGGTTTTAGAAAGGTCTTCTACATCATTTCTGGCGAAGCTTCTACGTCATCTTTATCTGCTTTTATCCGTAAAAACCAATAATCTACTTCGTTTCTTTCGAAATAGATAAGTTCTCAATCGTGTTAAAGTAGAGAGAAGGTGATAGAATGTCGATGGCGAAAAGAAAGTTTTTTGGAGAGGTAGCAGCATTACTCGATAAAACGGTTATGGTCGTTACGATGGATGGCAAAAAATACAGCGGAACTTTAGCTGGCATAAATCCGGAGACTCTGAGTCTCTGCTTGTCTGAGGCAAAAGATGATAAAGGTACACTTCTACACAGGGTGTTCTTGAATGGAAACCTCATCGCCCAGTTTTTCACGGTGGAAAAGCCCTTTGATCTTAAGGCTTTATCTGAACGTCTTGATAAGGTGTTTCCAACAATGGTTAGGCTTTACGAGGATAAAGGTTTCATCTGGGTTATGGATAAGGTTAAGGTCACTGAGAATGGTGTGGTGGAAGGGGCAGGTCCAGCAGCTGAACGAGTTCAAAAAGTCTACGATTTGTTCATCAAAGAAGCCGGATCTAAATAAGCCAACGAAATTCAGGTTCCCGTTTTCTTTTTTCTATTGAAGGAGAAACTATTCCGAAAGACTTCAGTATGTTATTTGTTGTTTCCGCAGCCTTGTTTAACCTACTCAAATTCACTTTTAGATGCACAATTCTACAAACAGCTTTCAGAACCTCCCGCGCAGCCACTGCATCAGGATATAAACCTGAAGTTTCGGCTAGAAGACAAAAACCTCTTATCCCTCTCAGTCTACCCAATCCGATTAAGAGCCCAGCCACACCAAAGATTTGCCCACCGATGATTTTGGCACCAAGACTCATAGCATCCTTTAGAGTTTCACTNNNNAGTTGTCAATGCTTGTGTGTTGCCATAAAGAATGATAAGATCACGTTCGCCATCTTTTCCTTTATAGTAATAGAGCTGGTTCGTTGGAAAGTGTGTTTTTCCATTCTCCGCGGTTATAGCAAGGTTTTGGAAAAAAGAGGAACGAATTTCTGCAAACAACTTTGCTTCCAACTCTTGGATAAGGTGTAATGCTGTGATGTTTGCAATGAATCCGATGCCCGGTAATCCTTCGATTAAAACAGGATCTCTTAAGGCAGGTTTTTCGATTAATTGAACTTCACAGACCATTCTCCAACCTTCATTGACCAGCACAATTAAGAGAGCCTTGCAAATATAAGTGTGTCTTGGCGGCTACGTCTATGTCCTTTGAGATACGTGACAGGGATTTACTTGGAAGGATAGGAAGATTTGAAACGAAGAGCGGAGTTGTCGAAACGCCACTGCTACTACCCGTCATAAACCCTAATGTTCAATCAGTCTCACCCAAGACATTGCAGAAAGAGTTCAATTGTAGAGCCCTCATAACCAACGCCTACATAATAAAAAAGAATTTCAAGGATGTTGCCGTTGAGAAGGGGATACATGGCTTCTTGGATTTCAGCGGCGTAGTTATGACCGACTCTGGAGCCTACCAGATTCTTGTATACGGAGACGTGGACACTAACCCCGAAGAAATCGTGCGTTATCAAGAGGAAATTGACACAGACATCGCCACCATATTAGATGTACCGACAGAGTGGGGCGTCTCCAAAAGATACGCAAGACATACCGTAAATGAAACACTAAGCAGAGCCAGGAAACTGGCAGGAATGAAAACGCGAGACGACACGGCTTGGGTTGGGCCGGTTCAAGGAGGTCAACATCTCGATCTCGTCGCCAAATCAGCAAGGGAAATGGGAAAACTGCCTTTTCAGATTTATGCTTTGGGCAGTCCAGTCCCGGTTATGGAACAGTATCTCTTCGATATACTAGTTGATATGATTATGACTGCAAAAATGAATTTACCGCAAGACCACCCTCTTCACCTTTTCGGAGCAGGTCACCCCTTCATGTTTGCTTTGGCAGTAGCCCTCGGGTGCGACTTTTTTGATTCTGCCGCCTACGCGATTTACGCTCGCGAAGACCGCTACATGACAAATTACGGAACCACAAAGCTCAGTGAATTGAAGTTTTTTCCCTGTTCATGTCCAGTATGTATCAAAACCGATCCAGATAGTTTGATGGCGACGCCAAAAATTGAGAGGCACGAGATGCTTGCTAGACACAACCTCCATGTCAGCTTCTCTGAATTGAGGCGGATAAAACAGGCGATATTTGAGGGTCGTCTCTGGGAACACCTGGAGTTGAGGGGTCACGGACACCCTAAGCTTCTTCAAGCTTTGAAAAAACTGGACAAGTATAAAGAATATTTGGAAAAGCAAAGCTCTGTGACGAAAAAGAGCGGTCTCTTCTTCTTCAGTTACTTAGGGCTAGCTCGCCCCGAGGTTTTTCGTCATAGAATAAGGATTCTTAAGAGGTATTCTCCGCCCAGGAAGGCGAAGGTTCTTATTCTGCTACCGCAGACGCGCACAAAACCGTTTCATAAGTCAAGGGAGCATCAAAAAGTCTTGAAGGAAATCAAAAAAAGAACCTTTGAGAACGAAGAAAAAATTCACGTGTGCACGTATGCAGCGCCCTTTGGAATAATACCTATAGAACTAGACGAGGTTTATCCTCTCTCCCAAAATGAAATCGCAACTCCCCTTGACGCTGAAACAATAGCCTACGTAGAGAAACAGGTCGCAGATTACATTGAAATAACCAGTTATAAAAAAATAATTTTGCTTCAAGATGAAGAAACCTGGAAAGGAAAGATATTGAAAGGATGTAGGCGAGCTTGTAGAAAGAAGAAGACTCCTTTCACAGTACTAAGTGGAAGACAAATTTGGGATGAAAACACCCTGAAGGATTTTCTTTCAGCGATACAAGATAATCTAGGACCTCAACATGGAATGATTTGACCATCACCTAGTGAATATTTCTTCCTGGTTCCGTATCACACGGAATATTTCTTCTCTTCAGAACAATGACACAATCCTAATTAGTAAAGTCCATGTAAATTATATCTGGAAGAATACGCAATTTACGTCCTAGTTTTTCTATCCATTCTAATTATCCGTTAAGATCGAATTGATAGGTGTCTCATTTCGTTTTCGTACACGCCGGTGACTTGATGAACTAACTCAGTTCAGTACATTTATTACATTATTTACAGACTGGCATAGCGTAAAGTCTTTCGAGCCTAACATTAATTACGAAATAAAACGTGTGTGCTGAAAGCGTTTAATTGCATGGAGTTTACGATGTGCGCGTAACAGAAAACCTTCGGTGGAACGCGCGAAGCTTAATAATCTCCACTTCCTAGTTGGGCTGAAAAGGTGTAAAGAATGAAACTCTTTCATTATCGGGATGTTGAAGCGAAAAGTGCAGAGGAAGGTGCTTCAAGACTGCGGGTGCGGTGGCTCATTACAAAGGAGGCGGGGGCTGAAAATTTTGTAATGAGAATGTTCGAGATGGAAGTCGGCGGCTACAGTCCTTTTCCCAGTCATCCGTGGGAACATGAGGTCTTCATTCTAGAAGGTGAGGGCTTGGTGGTTGGTGAGGACGATAAAAGAAAGTTTGGAGCTGGTGATGCAATCCTGATTCTTCCAAATGAAAAACATCAATTCAAGAATTATGGTAAAAAGACTTTGAAGTTTCTCTGTCTCATACCCTATATAGATAAGTGAACCCACACTGGATTTAAAGAAAATCGTGGAGCAACAATCAGTCCAATCGCGCTAGAAAAACAGCTTCTATAATTCTTATTCTTCATTTACTGAGATTTTCAGCAATTTAACCATCAACTGTCCCATCGTTTTGAAGCGAGGAGAGGTAACTGTCCAGCCTTTTTTCAAACTTATTTCAGAAAAAGGAGCAGAGTCTAAGCCATATGTTTCCATTTAACTCTGTCTAGCAAATCTTCGAATTTCGAGTCAGGATCTTTTGTTTTCCCTTTTCCATTTGTCTACAAGATCTTTTGTGTCAATATAGTAATTGTATTCTCTGCGAGCTTCCTCAGTTTTCATGTAACTGTGCTTAAGTACTTTAATAGCTTCTCTCGCAAATTCCTTTAGATCCTCATAGTATGAGTTGAATCGTTTTCGTTCTTGGAGATTGCAACAAACAGCTTTGGAAGTTTGTCAGGGGGATCCATAGACTCTTTCTGATTGTCCATCCTTCTTCCACTTCTTTTTGTGTATCTATATGTATGAGTGAGCATAAATGCAATAAACGTAAATAGGATTACATGTGTCTGAGTGAAATGGCTAAGAAAAGACTTCAAGTCACAGTTAGAGAAGATATTGTTAAATGGGTAGACCAAGAAGTGGAAAAATTGAAGTTTGCCAGTCGCAGCCATGCCATAGAATACGCATTGTTGCAGTTGATGGGAAAGTCGGAACCTTGAAATGGTGATAGAAGGAAATGAGTGATTTTTTGTTTTCTGAGAACACAGCTGACAGATGGCTTATTTTAAACCTTGATTTGTTAAGAAAAGAAGTTGAAAGTAGAGGAGGAAAATGCGATTTGGATAGCTACTGTAAAGGATTTGTTAATAACCCACAAATTAAGTTGCCACTGGCTTACGTTGACGGACACGGAGAAGTATTCTTTAATGAAATAACAAAGAAATGGGAGAGTCCTGAAGAGATTGAACGCAGATTAAAAGAGGTATGGATAAGAGATATGGAACGAAAACCGTTTGTTATTATCTTGACGCGGTCTCTGAAGGAGCTTGCTGAGATTGCACCAGATGCGTGCGCATGCATGCGTATGTTAGAATGGCGTGGACCAAAATAGTCTTGAATGTTGTCAGCTTCAGAAAGGGAAAAAGCTGGAACAAATTGTTATGGCTATAATGAAGATCTAACTAGAAGCTCAGAAGACTCAATACATTCACCATTATATAGGAATTGACGCTTCAAGAGCCAGTAAGAGCCGTGATGATGCTAGATTGTTACAAGAGATTTTAAACATACGAGTTATGGCAATGTTTATGCAGACAGAAGATGCAAAAATGCGGGATGAAATTTGAATAATATGCTTTCTTTGCAGGGAAAAAAAGCAGATAACAATAAAGGTTTACCGATACGAATATCCTTTGTTTAATGAACTATTACAGAAGCCCACAACATGTATACATAGTACCTGCACATGCACCAAAAAAAGTCTGTATGTGCCGCGTCAAATAAGTTCAAGAAAGGCTACTATTTAAATGTTAGAACACACCTAAACCAGTTCACGATTAACGCAAAAGGTCTTTAAAAAGCAGAGGGTGAACGCGATCCCGATGAAAACGAAGTTCCTCGGAGGTGCAAGAGAGGTTGGGCGAGCAGCGATTGCCGTCAAAACTGAGAAAACTCAGTTGCTGCTTGACTATGGAGTTATGATAGGTCATGAACCGGGTTTTCCTATGCACGTTCCACCTAACGAAGTAGATGCCATCGTCTTAACTCACTGTCACTTAGATCACTCGGGTGCAGTTCCTATATTCCATATTCGAGAGAATAAAAAAGTGTATGGAACCCAATTAACTTTTGATTTGGTCGAAACGTTAATCTCTGATTTCATACATCTATCGGGATATTATCTCCCTTTTGAGTACCTTGAGTTACGTTCCATGATGGAAAATTGTGTTCATCTTGATTTCAGAACAAAACAAACCGTAGGAGACATAGATTTCCAGCTTTTGGACTCAGGACACTTACCTGGAGGCGCCCAAGCTTTAGTTGAGGCAGATGATAAGAAGCTTGTATACACCAGTGATTATAACTCCATAGATACACGTCTTCTTCGTGGCGCAGATAGAGATTACGGCAATCTTGACGCCCTGATAATGGAAAGCACATATGCTGATGAAGACCATACCGACAGAAAAACTCTAGAAAAAGAATTTGTGGAAAACGTCACCGAAGTGGTGGAGAACGGAGGAACAGTCCTGATCCCCGCCTTCGGCGTAGGACGCTCACAAGAGATCGCCTGCGTACTCGCCGCGTATCATTTTGAATATCCTGTCATCATGGACGGCATGGCTCGAGAGGTCAATCGGATAATGATGAACCATACATCATACATGCATGATCCTCAATTGTTTATGAACGCTATTCACGCAGCCACGTGGGTGGAGGGATGGAGAGATCGTAGGACAGTGGCGAGAAAGCCGGGGGCAATCATATCTCCAGCAGGCATGTTGAAAGGGGGACCAGCCGTCTTCTACATACAAAAGTTGGGGAAAAAGCGGCAGAACGCCGTTTTCCTTGTGGGCTATCAGATTCCTGGAACGCCAGGACGTGAGCTTCTTGACGAGGGAAAATGTGTTATTGATGGGAAGATGCGTAAAATAAAGGCTCAGGTCAAAAGCTTCGATTTTTCATCCCACAGCGGAGCCAGCGAACTTAAAGAGACTGTGAAAGAGGTTGAGGGAAACCCAACTGTTTACGTGGTGCATGGAGCTGAGGGAAACTGTGAAAAGTTCGCCGGATGGATAAAGAAAGAGGTTGGACTTGAGGCTGTGGCGCCGAAAGCAGGAGATGTTTTCACAGTCTGAGGGAAAAGAATGCGAATAGCGATCCTGCGAATTGGATCGTTGGAAATCGAAGTTTTGGAAATCATAAAACGGCGTTTGTGCACTATCTTTCCTGAAGTTAGCTGCAACATTCTGAAACTTGCGATGGCGATACCTGAAAAAGCGTATAATCCGTCTAGACATCAATATCATTCTAGTGTTATTCTCGCTGAAATTCGAGATCACCTTGAAGAGTCTGAAGCAGATCGAATTCTAGGAGTAACCGGAGTAGACCTCTACGTTCCGCACCTCAATTTCGTTTTTGGAGAAGCTGAGTTTCCTGGAAAAACCGCCCTAATATCCCTCTTCAGACTCGAACCAAAATTCTATGGAGAACCATCGAATTGGAATCTCTTCGCTGAGCGTTCTGCGAAAGAGGCGGTTCATGAGATTGGGCACACTCTTGGGTTGGAACATTGTAACAATTCAGAGTGTATCATGACCTTTTCTAACAATATAGAAATGACAGACACGAAGAAACTAAAATTTTGTGAAAAATGTTGGCCTAGAATTTTGCGATCGATAAGCCTTTTCACAAAGTAAAAGAGAGGGAATGTTAAGCGAATTTGCAGAATACTATATCTTTTGTCAGAAAGAGTTAACGGTTACAGATTTAACATAGCAATTAGAAGTTATTAAGGCGATGATCTTTTTTATAAAAGAATATTTTGATGCCCCTTATCAAGGTGAAGATAAAATTCTCCAGTTCCTTGAATTATCAACTGTCGTTTGGTTTGTCATTCTGTCTTTTTTCTGTTCTTCTCTACCCGTTATCTCACAATTTTGCCGAAAGTGAGCGGGAAACAGCAAGGTACTGGAGCATCACAGGCAGCTGTTGAAGAAAATCGCTGTGAGTGCACAATGATTGGGTCTTTGGAAAAACTTCCAAAAGGTGATCCTATTCCTACGGAATGTATGAATTGCCAAAAACTAGTGGAATGCGCAATGGCAAAGAGGGCATTCGACGGGTACTTGGGGCAAAATTCACCTCAGACTTGAAAACCGAAAAGAAGTAGAACCGGAAAATCAAAGCACATTCATCAATAAAAGGGCAAGATCAGATACGGAATTGGTTCTATTGGAAACACTCGGGTTTAGAGATATGTTAGATTAATATGCACACACCTGAACCTAAGATTTTTAAAAGAGTTTTCTGATGTGCAAGCGTTTGGATAGCCTATTCTCGCCTATTTTGCTACTTCTGACTTTCACGATTGTGGAGGTAACAGCTGATTCCTAATTAGCAAGCTCTAAAGACGCTTCTATTATGAAACCTCAAAGAATTTTTTCTTTGGTGCTCCACAGATTGGGCATCTTTCCGGTGCAGCGCCTTCGACAGTGTTTCCGCAGACGCTGCAGACATAATAGTCAACTTTTGTTGTTTCTTTACCGGTTGTTAGTGAGTTAAGTGCTTTAGAGAATAAACCGGCATGTTTTTTTTCGACTTTGTTTGCTACATCAAAGCTCCAAGCGGCTTGACGGTTTCCTTCTCGTTTAGCCATATTCAAGTATTCTGGGTACATCTTCTCAAACTCGAAAGTCTCTCCAGAAATGGCAGCTTCCAAATTCTCAATTGTTGATTTTATCTCTCCCATTATTCTTAGATGATTCAGTGCGTGTATTGTTTCAGATTCTGCGGCTGCTCTGAGAAGTTTCGCGACTTGTAAGAAGCCTTCTTCCTCAGCCTTTCCCGCAAAAGCCAAATAACGTCGATTTGCTTGTGACTCACCTGCAAACGCATTTTTCAAATTCTCTATTGTCTTATCCATCTTAATTTCACCATTAAGCTCCAATATCCATCTAAACTATTAAGTTCTTATGTGAGCGTTGTCCACTTTGATGAATTTGGGTATGAACACCAAACGCGCGCGGAAAAAGAAGCTAAATGGTTCTTATTGCTTAATTTAGTAGTTACTTCCGCCGCAGCCACTACATGAACTACGATGATATTTCGTTACATGGGCGCGCGCTAGACAATTCCAAGTTCCATCATTTTCCTATGTTAACCTTTCCTTTCATACCTTGTTTGAGAATGCACGTTCGTGTTTTTGGGATTCATGAATCATTAGCTTCAAAATGTTTTTTATGTATCTTTTACGAAACATTAAGGGTGATTGGAGGTTTATAAGATTGGAATTGAAGGGAAGTCGGACCGAGAAGAATCTGTTGGCCGCCTTTGCGGGTGAATCCCAGGCTAGGACCAGATACACTTTCTTCGCGAGTGTGGCCAAGAAGGAGGGGTATGAGCAAATATCTTCCATTTTCCAAGAAACGGCGGATAACGAAAAAGAGCACGCTGAATTGTTCTTTAAGCATCTCAAGGGTGGAGTGGTGGAGATAACGGCTGCCTACCCTGCGGGGATTATTGGGTCAACATCTGAAAACTTGAAAGCGGCGGCAGAGGGAGAGAAACTGGAGTGGGGAACGCTCTATCCCAACTTTGCCAAGGTGGCGGAGGAAGAGGGTTTTGGAGCTGTAGCTAGAACTTTCCATATGGTTGCAAAGGTAGAGAAGTATCATGAGCAGCGGTATCTGAAATTGTTGGCAAACGTAGAGCAAGGCAAGGTCTTCAAAAGAGATGCCCCTATCAAATGGAAATGCAGGAATTGCGGTTACGTTTATGAAGGCAGCGAAGCGCCTGAGAAATGTCCCGTCTGTGAACACGCAAGAAGCTACTTTGA
>JABAOF010006527.1_pt3 | contig 12541 bp, 14 predicted proteins | sample 7062171 | NCBI WGS metagenome assembly JABAOF01 (sample SAMN14538628, study PRJNA623070) | marine sediment metagenome | biome: marine biome [ENVO:00000428]; feature: marine pelagic biome [ENVO:01000023]; material: deep marine sediment [ENVO:00002113] | place: India: Gulf of Khambhat ... | reverse complement strand
CCTCGGAATAATAACCGTAAACAACTGCGCCGACAATTGATTAGTGAGGAGGACTTGAAGGCATTTCTCCAAGCGTGTGGCAACGACCATCGGAGTGCCCTAGTCGGAGCCATCCTATGGGAGACAGGCTTACGGGTAAGTGTGAATTACTTGATATATATTTATATACTAATCAAAAGCTTAGTTTCCGATTACCTCAAAGGGATGGATATGAATGGAAAAAAATGTAACAACAATAGATAAAGCAGTCAAACAAGTTCGCAGGGAGATCCCTCAAGAGGCAACTACAGTTTTTGATAGGTACGAGGCACAATTGCCCTTATGCGGTTTTGGCGAATTGGGTTTGTGCTGTAATAACTGTATGCAAGGACCCTGCAAGATTGACCCCTTCGGAGAAGAACCTACCAAAGGCTCGTGCGGAGCCACGGCGGATACAATGGTTGCGAGGAACTTCGTACGATCTTTAGCCGGAGGCACAAGCGCTCATCTAGACCACGCACGCCATACACTAGAAGTCTTGGTGAAAGCGGCTAAGGGTCAGGCTCCATATTCCATTAAGGATGAAGGTAAACTCAAGGGTCTTGCTGGAAAGCTTGGAATTGACACGTCATTGTCCACGAAGGAATTGGCCCTCAAATTCGCTGAAGCAGCGGAAAAGAACTTCACAGACTTGCATGGACCACTAGCCTGGTTGACATTGCATGCACCGGAAAAATGCCAGGAAACGTGGATGAATCTTGGAGTTATGCCTATGAATGGGCCCTTGGACATTGTGGAAGCGATGCATAGAACAACAATGGGAGTAGATGCTGATCCCGTCAACCTCATTCTAGGAGCTATTAAGCTTGGATTGGTCGATGGCTATGCGGGACTCCAATTAGCAACTGACCTTCAAGACATCCTGTTCGGCACTCCCCAGCCAGTAGTATCTGAAGCGAATCTTGGGGTAATCAGAGAAGATGCCATAAACATTGTAGTGCACGGTCATGTTCCGCTACTAAGTGAGAAGATAGTTGAATGGGCTGGCAAACTGGATGACACAGGTAAGAAAGCAGGAGCTAAGGCTGGCATTAATGTCGTAGGAATCTGTTGTAGTGGCAATGAAGTACTGATGCGCCAAGGGGTGCCTTTAGCCACCAATTATCTGGGTCAAGAGTTTGCTATCGCCACAGGTGCAGTTGATCTCATTGCAGTTGATGTGCAATGCATAATGCCTTCAATTGTGGATATGGCTAAATGTTATCACACAAAAGTGATTACAACCTCGCCCATAGGCAAGATTCCGGGAGCTGATCACTTAGAGTTTTCTGAAGAGAAAGCAGATGACATTGCAAGAAACATCGTTGAGAAAGCTATTGAGAACTACGGGGACCGAGATCCAACTAGAGTAAGTATTCCGCAAGAGAAATCTGAAATGATGGGGGGCTTTTCGGCAGAGGCACTGATATCTGCACTTTCAAATCTGGATTCAAAAGATCCTCTTCAACCTTTAATCGAGAATATAGCTAATGGTAATATTCTTGGAGTAGTCGGAATCGTTGGATGCAATAACGTGAAGGTTACGCAAGACTCTCTCCATACTGCGATTGCCAAGGAGCTCATCGAGAACAATGTCCTAGTTGTTGGTACAGGCTGTTGGGCGGTTGCCGCCGCTAAGGCAGGCCTCATGGCACCAGTAGCTACAGAACAGCATGCTGGAAATACTCTAGCTGCAGTCCTATCAGCTATTGGAAACGCCGTAGGACTAGATAAACCCCTACCTCCGTGCCTTCACATGGGGTCATGCGTAGACAACAGTCGTATTCATCAAGTATTAGCTGCATTGGCTGACAAACTAAAAGTAAGCATCAGTGATTTACCAGTGGTAGCTTCGGCTCCTGAAGCAATGACTGAGAAAGCCCTGGCTATCGGCACTTGGGCTGTTTCGATTGGGCTACCTGTTCACTTAGGCGTAGTGCCGCCAGTCCTTGGTAGCAAGTTAGTAACAGAGCTGCTAACGAGTACAGCTGAAGACCTTCTCGGTGGGAAAGTCGTAGTGGAGCCAGATCCAAAGAAGGCTGTCCAGTTTATGATCGACCATATTAAGAAGAAGCGGCAAAAACTGGGGATTTGACGGAGGGACTCAATGTATGGTAGCTCGGACTATAATTGCGGACCCTGAAAAATGCCAAGCGTGCAGAATCTGTACATTCCAATGCGCTGTGACCAAGTCCGATGGGAAAACCTTACTTGCAGCCATTCAAGAGGGCGTACCACCACGAATCAGGGTCATTGGTAACGTATTGGCAATTCCGAATATCTGCAGGCATTGTGAGAGTATTTGTATCTCGAACTGTCCTGCAGAGGCGATTCGAAGAACCACCGAAGGAGTTGTACGAATTGACGATGACAAATGCATCAAGTGTCTTCTGTGTCTCTCTGCTTGTCCATTTGATGTCATTAAAGTCATGGAAAATACTGTGACTAAATGCGACCTATGCTATGACAGATTAGCCGAGGGAGAGATACCCGCCTGTGTGGAAAGCTGCCCGATATCTAGGGCACTGGCATTTGAGGAACCGGGAATTATGACTAATCGAAGATTCATCCTCAAGAAAGGGTTTAAGGCTCCACCCCGTCGACATGATATGAATGTGATGGCATTAAAGATGCCTCAGCAGATTTTTGATCGAATATCAAACATTCGTAAATTAGCTAGACCTTCCAAAGTTTCTTCTGCTACGATGAGGAAGAGAGAGGAGTTCACGCTGCCACCGATTCCTCCTGATGCTTTCGATGAACTGGAAAAAATCATTAGTACTACTGAGGTAGCTGGAAGGATAGCTAAAGTGAAGATCTGGAAGAAGGAGGACTAATCGATGTCTCAGAAGTTTAGTTTGTTCCCTGGTTGCATAGTCACTGGAAGATACCCTCATTTAGAGAAAGCCTCTAGACTAGTTGCCAGTCACTTCAATATAGAACTTATTGACATGAATTCCGTCACATGTTGTCCTGAGCCCTTTAGTATGCAGAATATTAGCCCTTTAACGCATCTATCGATTGCTGCCCGAAACATTAGTGTCACTGAAGAGATGGGATTAGATATGATGGTGTTGTGTGGTGGATGTCTTAGCACCTTGTTCCATGCAAATACAGCTTTGAAGAATAGCTATCAACTAAAAAACCTAGTGAATGACGTTATTGGAGAGGCTGGTCGAAAGTATAAGGGAGTGTCGGATGTAAAACACATCTATCAAATTTTGATTGAGGATGTGGGAATCCAAAGAATAAGAGAGAGTGTGAAGAAACCTCTCCGCGAAGTGAAAGTGGCAGCTCACTATGGGTGTCACTTGATGGATATTGCATTTTCAACAACTCTTGATGAACCAAATCAACCAATGGGTTTTGAAAAATTAATAGAAGCGATCGGAGCACAGAATGTACCTCATGACAAACAACACGTCTGTTGCGGAGGGCCTATGCGTGACATCAATGATGACATTTCCAGATCCGCTTTGGTAGGAAAACTAGATGCTCTTAATATGGCTGGTGCAGATTGTATCGCCGTTCTTTGCCCTCTTTGCTACATGCAGTTCGATTCGGGTCAGTTAGTAGAACAGAGGAAGACCGGCAAAGAGTATAACATTCCGACGTTTTACTACACAGAGCTTTTGGCCTTAGCATTAGGCTATTCAGAAAAGGAAATTGGGCTTGCGGAACATAGAATCACAAAGGGCCTCGAAGAAATAACTAAGAGCATCACGGCATAACACTCCTGGTGATCTATTCGTACGTGCTATCTTCCACAAGACAAGAGATGCCACAATTCTGAACACTGTTAGCTATTCATGAAGTAGTGCCAGATATATTCACGTGTTTTCTTTAAGCCAACCTTTTCAGCTACACCAATAGATTCATAGTTTTCGATGTTGGTGTGCCAGCCGACCTGAGAATAACCATGTGAGAGGGCATAGTCAACCGTGGCGGCGGCTGTGATAGTGGCGAGTCCGCGTCGTCGATATTCCGGGTGCGTTCGTATGCCAATTTCACACGCACTTCCACTAACACAATCTGTCAGACTCCATGATACAACTTTGTTACCATGCAGCGTGCAGAATCCAAAACCACGTTCAAAAAAACCTGTGAATGGCGTCAGTATGTCTGGACTCCTGACTAGAAATTTAAGTAAATTGGACATCCTTACAAAGATTCCATGTCTTGAAACGAATCCCAAAAACTGATTACAACTCTTGGAACACTACCTCGTTCAAGAGCTCTCCATCTAATTCTTTATCACTAGCCTCAATTTCATAATAGCTCACTAGCGAATAATCGAAGACGACTCGAAATGTGTCACCACCACATTTCCTACATGGCTCTTTAGCCGAATTAGACTAAAAGAACTCTTGATTCAACTCAAATGGAGGCTCCCACTAGAACTCCTTCAATCCCATTTCACCCAACTCCACTCTCATCGGAAATAGAGCAACTGGTTCAAAAAAGTAGTTCTAGTTTGTCTTTCCTCTGCCCGTTAGGGTAATAAACCATAAGTCACAAATGACGATAGTGGTGGGCATAAGCAAAAACGGTTATAGCCGCCGTGCCGTTGGGCAAGGTAGGCATGACACCAGCTAGATTCAAGAACCGACTGCACCTCGCCAAAGAAGTGAAACGGGATGCATCACTGTTCAAAATATTTTTAGACCACTGTCAATCTCACATGGTAGATGCCTGCGTGCAGGTGTTCACGCGCATCTTCGGAAATTTTCAGCTATGTCTCAAAAATCTCAATATATAGTTCCAAAAGATTTATTTAATTAAATTAGATTGATTCGCGGAAATCTTCCTCATGCGATTATGTGTATTTTGATCGTTGATGGGTAATTCAAGTGGAAATTGAGAGAAAAAATCAATGAGTCAGCTCGAAAAGAAACAGATTCAATTAACTACTTCCCAATTGAAAGAATTCGACGGAAAGGAAGGAAGACCGGCATATATCGCCTACAAAGGAGTAATTTATGATGTCTCCAAGAGCCCTTTATGGAAGAAAGGGAACCATCCAGGGGCACATACCGCTGGTAATGATTTGACAATGAGTATTATGAATGCACCTCATACTGAAGAATTATTGATGAAGTTTGAAGTTGTTGGTGAACTAATTCAAGAAGGATATACTAGACAGAAATTTGTGAACAGGATACAGAAGCTTCATATGCATTCTATGGTAGTTCACTTTTCTCTCGCATATTCGGTCATTGTGCCGCTACTGGCTTTTCTATTCTTATTGACTCGTGAAGTTTTTTTCGAATTTGCATCGTATTTCATGTTATTGCTTGGCCTATTGGCAGGACCAGTTGCAGGATTTTCTGGGATTTTCAGCTGGAAAGTTACTTATGAAAGTCGTATGACTAAAGTATTTTCACGGAAAATATTACTTACTTTTGTGCTCGTGCTAGTCATTTTTTTAGCGTTTGTATGGCGAACATTGGATCCAAATATTCTAATAAATACAACCAGTATGAGCTTTGTTTATTTGGCTTTAAGCATAAGCCTTGTGCCTCTAAGTGTGATGCTTGGGAATTATGGAGGAAAAATAGTATTTCTCTGAGACTTTAAGTAATAGGTGATGAATTATGATGAAGAAAAAAAAGGGACAAGCTCGAGAGAGAGAACTTGAGGAGATAGCTGAACTTCTATCAATTGGAATTGCCCATGAAAGAGAATCCTTTAGCTTTTACCAAAAAGCATATGGAAAATGTCTAACTTCATGCGAATCGCCATCGGTTCAAAAAGCCCTTTCCGCTTTATTAGAGACAAAAAAACATCACGAAGAAGAATTGCGAAAGCTCCTAAATACAATTAATCTCGAATTAATGAAAATACGAGCCCATACAATAGAAAAGTCTACTGTGATAAAGGCATCACCCGAAGATGTATTTACATTTTTAACAGATCGTACAAAAGTGCCAGAATGGAACGAGTTAATTAAAGAAGCCAGGATCACTTCGAAGGAATCTATTGGGGTTGGATCAACTGTTCACTATGTTGGAGTGGCAGGGGGAACTCAAGCTGAATGGGATATTGAAACAACAGAGTGGATACCTAGCAAAAAATATGCATGGCGCACAACTTCAGGTGACGTTTCAATGATTGTAACCTGGACTCTAAGAAAAGTGGAAGCCGGTACTGAACTCACATATGAATTGCGATATGTTTTACCATATTCAATTCTCGGAAAGATCTTAAATAAACTGAAGGTTAGCAAGGATATGAAAAAAGGGATGGCAAAGGCTTTGCAGAATCTGAAAGAACTTTTAGAAAAAAACTCCACCTAGGCTAATCCGCACACTATTCCAAGTAAACTCACCAAAAGTCAAATCCTGGTTTACTCTTCTCCAATCGATTTTCTACAATTGGATTGAAGCCATGAAAAGAACCAGTATTTTCGTTTTGCACGAACCCGGAAATATGTTAACTTCTTGTGCTCTGTATGAATGACCGCGTCTTAGCATCATCTGCTTGCCTTTTTTGAGTAGGTGAGCTCGGTTCCTAAAAACTACCACATTTATATTCCGTAGCAACCCAGAATCCCCCGGAGCTGATGGCATACCACGCAAGATGGGCTTGGGATACGCAACGAGAACGGTGGGAGGGCTGCTCGAGCCATTCACCTACAAACCGCCCAAACTGGGGGAACATGATGTCTGTGTCTCGGTCACGCACTGCGGTTTGTGCCATACCGACATCCACGCCATCGACGACTACTACGGAATAACCACCTTTCCCTTTGTCCCTGGTCACGAGATTGTTGGGCACGTGTCGGATGTGGGCCACGCGGTATCTGACTTGAAGGAAGGAGACCGAGTTGGTATAGGCTGGCAGGGCCGTTCTTGCATGAAATGTGAGTGGTGCTTAAAGGGCGAAGAACAGCTCTGCCTGGACATTGTCGCGTCGGGAACCTGGGTTCCCTATGGTGGTTTCTCGTCGTCTGTCCTTGTGGATAGCCGCTTTGCCTACCCATTGCCTAACGCCATGCCCTCCGAGGTGGCTGCGGTACTCATGTGTGCCGGGATTACAGTTTACTCCCCACTCCGATCATACGCAGTGCAACCCGCTCAGAAAATTGGCATCATCGGCGTAGGAGGGCTGGGCCATCTTGCATTACAGTTCGCCAGCGCTCTCGGCTACGAAGTCACCGCCATTTCCTCCTCTCCAGAGAAGAAGAAGCAGGCGCTTGCCTTCGGCGCAGACCACTTCATCGTTTCGAACGACCAGACAAGCTTGCGGCAGGTTGAGTTCGGCTTCGACTTATTGTTATGCACTGCCTCCGGAAGAATCAATTGGGAGCCGTTATTGAACACCTTGAAGAAAAATGGGAGGTTCGTCCTTATCGGCTTCCCAGAGGTGGCGCTTAATCCAACTGACCTTGTGGCACACCAACTATCGATTACCGGTTCCTTCCTTGGCAATCGAGCCACAATGCGGGAGATGCTCTCGTTCGCACAGACGCACGGCATCGTGCCCAAAGTGGAGTTGATGCCCATGACGGAGGTAAACGAAGCGATTCGGAAGCTGAAGGAGGGCAGGGTACGCTACCGAATCGTTCTATTCAACGATGACACAAAATAATTATGTTTCTTGCGAAAAATGTTGTTTTATGCCAAACAATATTCCTATGGGGAAAGCTGTTGAATTATGCAGAGAGCATAGGGACAAGCATAAGGTTTGTATTTTCAGCCAATGTTGGGGTTGCCTGAAATATTCAAAAGAAGAACCCAGCAAAATGTGTTTTTCCAATGAAAGCAATCCTACAGAAAATCGTGGATTCAAATTTGTCAACAAAATATTCGATGAATCAGGATAACATGCACTCAGGTGTTTCCTTTAACGTATTCTATCCATTTCAGTTGCCATCAAAAAACAAAAAATCTGAATGACAATTCTTTTGACTCACCAGTTCCATGATATCTTTTGTGATAATATGTCAGCCGATCCGAAAGACCATGTTGTGGACAACCTCATGGGCTGTGCGGCATCCTTATGCGCCTATAGTCTGGTTTCGGATTTAAACAAAAAACTTGCATTATTACAACAGATCAACAAAGAGTACGGTGCCCTAACCAACAAGCTAGAATCGGAAAATATAACTCTAAATGATTTGGATATCGCGGCTCCAGTCGCAAAAGAAAAGGTTGCTTCCGAAATTCAGCGACGGGACGATTTTGGTCTAGATGCAGAAGCTGCTGAACGGTTACGTAAAATGTGCCCTTCGAAGGTGGATCAAATCATTAATTTCTTGAAACAGAACCGTGAATTCGAAATCGTGATGTCTTTTTCGTTCAAAGAACCTCCAAAAGAATCTCAGGATGGCTAACAGCCCTTTGTTATCTTTATCTGCTTCTCCTACTAGCCAGGCGATAGATTATTTTTTAATCTGGCTTAGGTGAATTATTGTATTCTGAATCCTACCTAATCAGCTCAACCCTCAAGACGAAATCAAAGCAGAAAAAACCTTAGTTTTTTCCATCTCACCTTCAGCGAGTGGCCCTTCCTTTCCGATAACGATGAAGCTCACTGGTTCCATAACAATTTCAAAATCGAGTTTTAAGAGCTTACTCTGTATTTTCTTTGCCGCGCTCCCAGCAAACCGCGATTTGAATCTAGTGTCAAAGGTCGCCGCTTTTTTACCCAAAAAGGAATCACCTTGCAACTTCTTAAAAAGCCCTTTCATCCCTCCGGACATATTCCATGCTTGCGTTGGACTGCCAAAAACAATCACGTCATACTCCTTGAGAGTGGAGACTTCAACATCGGATGCTTTGATGGCTTCTGCCTTAAGAACTTCTGCAATGCCATTTGCAACCTTTTCAGTGTTGCCAAACTTTGTGTCATAAATAACAAGTGCTTTCATGGAAGAAAAACCAAAAGAGATTGGCTATAAACATTTCTAAGAACTGTTAAATGAAAAAACTAGCACAAAATGATATTCTGCATTTCAAATCATAAGTCGGCTTTCTCGATCATCTCTTTCAGACGCTGAAAACAAGGAAATGTACATTGTACATGTCGTGGATAAGTAACGAAATCTTCGATTGATGTGATATATGAATTTGTTTTGATTTGATGAATTATGGGAGGCACTTGATTGGCATCTTTAATGACTAAACCCACATCCAAAATGGGTTCATTGGTGGTGATACTTGACCACCAAAATTCAGCCGGATAAAGAACTGCTATCTGTGTGGCGAGGTTCCGACCCGAAATTTGTGTTGAGTCAAACCAAATTTTCAATCGATATTCCATGTCCCCTGCAGCAAATATGTCGTACCCGGTTATGAAATGGACACCGCCCCCCTCTTGCAAATCCTGAAGAATTTTTCGTACTCTTCTCGAGGTCAATTTAGTCCGTTGGGCAAGCTGTGAGACCGGCATCCGAGAATCTTCAATCAAATGACATAAGACTTGTAATTGAACCTTGGAAAATGTTACTTTCTTTCCGGGAGAATTCATAAAATAGTCGGGGGGCATATTAGGAAACACAAAGACTATGGGGCGCATTTCTACATCAATTACACAATCGAGGTTTTCTAGAAATCGCTTGAGTCCAAAAGCCTCACTTGACCCTCCAACCTGAGCCCATAGCTCATAGCGGCGATCACCAGTTCGATACACCTCACACGACGTGGGTTGAGCCCCAATTTGGTGCATCAGCTCAGCTCCCTTTTCCGAACCATCGGTCGAAATCACCGAAACAACATCTTCAACACCGAGCATCGCCCTACTTAAAACCACCACAGCTCTTCTTAACACGCCTTGATCACGAAGTTTTTTGAGACGCTTTTTAATAGTATTCGTAGAGAGTGCAAATTTGTTAGCCAGTGTTTGATAAGACACCCTCGAGTTATAGTTGAGTTCACGAATCAGTGCAAAATCTTGAGGGTCCAATCATTTCACCACGTATCGCTTGGAAAAGGAAGTCCAATTACCCTCTAAACAAAGCAAGAGACTAGCTATTTGGCCTCATTCCCTACATTACTGTAATTATATCCTGTAGCTTATTAAAAAATTCCCTTTCTGCGGTCAAATTTCTTAAAGGACGCAATTAATTTCTTACAAAAAAGCTGTGTTTTTGTAATTTTCGGACCTAGTTTGTTCCCATCAATTGAAATTATGGGCAAATAAATCACCCTCAGCAATACACCAGTGAACACGAGTAATCTTGTGTATTGTGCTGCTGTGAAAAAGCAGTCTTCCACGTTCGTTGGTTTCTAAAAACGGTTCGGGAGGTGAACATGCTGAATAAATTTAGTATATCTAAAATACTCGGTGTCTCTCTCCTTGCATTAATGTTCTTCATGGGCTTTGTCCCAGCTGCTCAAGCGAAACCGTATAAATGTACAATCGAAGTCTACTTCAATTCTGAATTTTGGAGCGATCCAACTGTATACATATGGAACGGAACCATTCATGGAGATCTCGAAGGAGTAATGACATTTTGGGCCACAGGTTATGGCGGTCCAGGGAGAGATGTAGGTAATGTCCATTTCTTCACTGAAGACTGGGTAATTGTGACAGAGGATGGTATAATCGCAGGTATTGACAGTGGATTAACGGGGTTTGCCAACTGGAAGTATCGAATGAACGGTGAAGTAACCTACGCAGATGGAGAATATGATGGTTTGGTAGGTCGCCGGGTACACATGCATGGTCAAATAACCTGGACCTCAGTTGTTAATGGTGTTCCAATGGAAGGTGTTGCTCTGGGTCCGGTTAAAATAACCTAAGAAACAATGAAAGGCGAAACAAATTGGCGCTTGGAAATATCCAAGACGCCTCTCCTTTTTTTGTTTCTTGTCTCTGTATCAATTTGTTAAATTCGCATTACTATGGAGGGGTGGGGACCAAATAAAAATGATAGGATTGAAAGTCATAGAGAATCGGGTGCTGAAATGGTGAAGCAGGAAACAAAGACAATTGTGTCCATTGTGCAACATGAGGATGTTCGATTCGCAGTCCGGGAAGCGATTAAACTTCTAGACAGGATGAACGCTTTTGTTCAACCAGAGGATAAGGTGGTTATCAAACCCAACCTAGTGTTTGCATTGCACCCTTTTACTGGGTTTACAACTGATCCGACAGTTATCCGAACAATAATTGAGTTGTGTCAGACCGCGAACCCTTCAGAAATAATTATTGGTGAAGGTTCTGGTGGAATTAATACACATCTGGCTTTCATGAGTTGTGGTTACACTAACCTTCTGAAGGATTACGATGTCAAATTTGTGGACCTTAATACATCTCCAACAACAAACATTGAAGTTCCAAATGGTGTAGTCGTTCAGCAGTTGAATGTTCCGAACCTGATTCTCGAGTGCGACGTGTTGATTAATGTGCCCAAGCTTAAACTCTATAAACGGATTCCGCAAAGAAGTGACTGGGTAAGTCTAGCAGTAAAGAATCTATTGGGAGCAGTTCCTGGCAAGGGTGAATACTCATCGACTCGACCTTCTGGAATGGCGGTTGAATGTTCCCGTCAATTTTGGAAACCAGATGGGGAATATTATCATCCGGCATATCGCCAATGGTGGAGACCTCGTGGTGAAAGGAAACGAATTCATGCCAACCTTGCAGATGGATTAGTTGATGTGAACATGGTATTCAAACCGACTCTCAACATCATTGATGGGTTTATTGTTAGCAATGACGTAAATATGACCACCACACGAGCCGAGAAACCCGTTCCCCTCAATACAATTCTTGCCAGTCAAGACCCGCTGGCCCTTGATTGCATTGCTGCAAAAATTGCTGGGCTCGACCCCTTTGACATAAATTATCTTTTACGTGCGGCGGAAAGAGAAATTGGGGAATCTGATTACGATCGTATTCAAGTGCGGGGAACTCCACTGAAAAAAATAAAACAAGATTGGGAAATGCTGTTTAATTGTTAATCCTTCTTGTTGTAAATCATCTCTGAAAGGAGTGCTCAGTCAACTCAAAAATTATTAATGGTGATATAGGAAAAGTGCCCTTGGGTGTATTCGAATTGCAATTTCCTCTCACACTTGAACAGATTAGGGTTATTATTGCTGTCATTAGCATCGTGGTTGGTGTAATTTTAGGATTGCAGTCTGCCAAGGATTGGTCAAAGGATCGAAATGCCGGGCTGTTCCTTCAATATCAGCTTCAAGCATTCAATACAAAATTTCTCGAGCATTATCTTGAAATAATCACTAAATGGCCATGGAAAGATAGTGAAGAATTTTGGAAGAAGTATGGTGATCTAAAAATTTTGCACAATTTATCTCGGTAGGAACGATTTTTGATAGTATGGGGCTTCTTGTGAAGCAGAAATACATTCCCGTGAAGATGATTCCGGAATTAATGATTGTCGCCGCCAGGGATTTCTGATTAAAGGTGGAACCAATTGCTCGTCAACTCGGTGTTGACGTAAAACGATCGAATACATTTCAGAACGTCGAATACCTTTTCAACGAAATTCAGAAACTGGATGCCCCAAAAGAATCTTGAAATTCAGGATAACTAGAATTCTTTTCCAAGCTGA
>JABAOF010001441.1_pt1 | contig 12541 bp, 15 predicted proteins | sample 7062171 | NCBI WGS metagenome assembly JABAOF01 (sample SAMN14538628, study PRJNA623070) | marine sediment metagenome | biome: marine biome [ENVO:00000428]; feature: marine pelagic biome [ENVO:01000023]; material: deep marine sediment [ENVO:00002113] | place: India: Gulf of Khambhat ... | reverse complement strand
ACCTCCGGGCTAGGTTTTACACGCCAGGTCTGCGTGGGGGCTGAGTTCTTCAGCTAAGCCTCCCGGAATGACTCATAAGTTGTCGACCAACATCTGTGACAACGCTGCACTTGCCAATTGCGTCTCATAAGAATCGAGAAACTCCTCAACAACCTCAAGCAACACAACAAATTTGGAACTCGCCTCCCGGTATCAAACCGCTCTTCCCGTAACAATCAATCCTCCGAATTGCCCCGAATCCATTCGTCAGAGTCATGATATGGTAGGTACATGAGCCTGGCGAACGGAAATTCGCTCGAGGCTATTTAACGTTCCCATTGATTACTTAGTAGCAGGGGATCATGGATAAGATACGCTACCTGCGATTCTCCCTCCGTCTCCTTGGCATTGCCAACCTGATCACGGCGTTCGCAATTCCCGTATTCTTCGGCGACCTCCTGCTGTGGACGCCCCGTAACCTTCCAACGGAGCTCATGGTGGGAAGCCTCTATTTCGCCATGGGGATCGTGATGCTGGTTGCGGCCAGAAATCCGCTTGAGCATCGGGCATTTCTCGAGTTCGCAATCCTGGCCAACGTCCTTCACGCGATGGTCATGGTCGTATTTGCAGAGACACCTGTTCAAATCGTAGTCGATGCAGGCTTCATTGGAATCCAGGGAATTGTCCTGCTGGTCCTGTACCCATGGGGTATCAAGAACTTCCTCAGGCATGGAAAGGGAGAGTGATCCTGAGGAGGTCGCGCATGCAGTGTACTGCGCGAGCCAAGCAGCGTAACTTGTTCATGTTGTATGATGGGAATGCTGGTGGAGTAGCAGATAGTTTGTACCCCGGCGCTATCCCAGGGGATGCTTCGCCGTTGATCGACCTTGGTGAACTGCTCTCCATTGCTCCGCAGTCCGGGCTTTATCGAAGAGGCTGACCTCACCAAAGGAGGGCGCACATGTCACAGTGCTGGTTTTGTGAGAAGAATCCCGCAGACCCGAAATTGGCTTTCAAGGTCAAGTTTCATGACGGTGGGTCAATGGTGAAGTCCGTAGGGCGCGAGGTGACCTATGAGTACAAGTGGACTGAAGTCGCCGTACCGAAGTGCAAAGAATGCGATTCAAAAATGGCGACCGCCTGGCGAAGGAACTTCCTTGCCGGTGCCGCATTTATTCTGCCCATTGTCGGGGGTTTCGTGTTGATCTCCATCTATCCTGAACTGGGAACGGCCTACAAAGTTGCATTCCCGTGTATCGGTGCAGTCATTGGGTTAATTTTGGGCTTGGCGATTGCCATGAAGTTCGGTGGAGTGGAGGAGGGTATCAAACCATCAGAATCGGTGCTTGAATACCCCGGTGTGGTGCAGATGATTTCCAGCCCCTTTTGGCACATTGAGGATGCGTGGAAATCGCAGCTGGAGAAGTCCCAGTCGTAACATGACTCCGTGATGCGATCCTCGCATTCACCCCGGGTGATGAAATCTAGTCTAGATAGTTACTTTTCACTTCTGAAAATGCATGAGAAGAGGACCCACAGGGGTGGAGAAATGAAGAAGATTAAATGGGGTGTCTTAAGCACTGCCAAGATTGGCGTGGATAAGGTGATACCAGCCATGCAGCTGGCCGAGCACTGCAACATGCTTGCCATCGCCTCACGGAGTGCTGCGAAGGCGCGGGAAGCTGCGGTAAGACTGGGTATCCCCAAGGCCTATGGATCCTACGAGGAATTGTTGGCAGATCCTGAAATCGAGGCTGTATACAATCCACTGCCCAATCATCTCCATGTTCCCTGGTCCATCAAAGCGCTGGAAGCTGGCAAGCACGTGTTATGCGAAAAACCCATCGGATTGACAGCTGCTGAGGCGCAGGGTTTGTTGGATGAAGCACAGAAGCGACCCCAATTGAAGGTGATGGAAGCTTTTATGTATCGTCATCATCCGCAGTGGCGGCGAGCGCGGCAGCTGGTGCTGGAGGGAAAGATCGGTGATTTGCAGACCATCCATTCATTCTTCTCCTACTACAATGTCGACTCTGAAAACATCCGCAACATGGCCCACATCGGCGGTGGTGGTCTGATGGATATTGGGTGCTATTGTATTTCGCTCGCACGGTTCATCTTTGATGCCGAGCCTCAGCGAGTATGGGGCGTGATGGAATATGATCCAGTGTTCAAAACCGATCGACTTACTTCGGGTGTTTTGGACTTTGGTAACGGAACTTCGACCTTCACATGTTCCACTCAGTTGGCGCCTTATCAGCGGGTCAACATCTTTGGCAAGGAGGGGAGGATCGAGATCGAGATACCATTCAATGCTCCGCCCGATAAGCCTTGCAGGATATGGCATCAACATGGAGCGAAGATCGAGGAAATCGTCCTTGAGGTTTGCGACCAGTACACAGTGCAGGGTGACTTGTTTTCACTGGCGGTTCTCAAGGATACGGAGGTGCCAACTCCGCTTGAGGATGCAGTAGCCAATATGCGGGTGATCGAAGCTGTGATTCGAAGTTCCGAGAGTGGGACTTGGGTCTAGGGTCACTTTGACTAAATAATTCCGCTCAACCTCTAAGAAAACCATTAAGTTAACAGTCCACAAGGTTGAGTAGACTTTCGCGAGATCTATTCGGTCTCCCCTTAAATATAGATCCTTCAACAACGCCTAAAGACGAGGCTTGGAAGTCCATTTAGCCCATTTGCTGAATGTGGTGTCATACATGAGTAGAAGAGCGTGTCGAGAAAAGGATGGTATCACTAGAGTAGGCTAATGGCAGTATAATCTCCAAGCCAATATCATTTTGTTCCAGACTGATAGTGTATGAAACCAGGGACGGCTCCAGAGATCACCTTTACTCACGATCGACTCGCGCGGCTAGCTAATATTGAGAGCTGGCATTTCTGGTTTGCTGGAAGGATTAGCTGGCTTACGCGCACCCTTAGAAGATACCCAATCAAAAATGATGATTTTGTCCTTGATTTAGGTTGTGGTACAGGTACGACTTTCCAATTTCTGACCCACCTTGGATATAGAACTGTCGGCATTGACTTGCGTCCTGAAGGTCTACGATCAATCGTTAATACTCTAGATGAGACAAACCTTGTTCAAGCCGAGGTCGCTCAAATTCCGTTTTATGCCAACATGTTTGATGTTATTATCATGCTTGATGTTTTCGAACATGTCGATGCACGAAGCGCGATTCTCGAAGTCTCCCGAGTTTTAAAACCAGGGGGGTGGTTAATACTAACCGTCCCTGCTATGGATTGGCTTTGGAGCTATCGCGATCAGGCGGCTGGACATCGGCAGCGGTTTTCTAAAGGACAGTTAACAGATCTCCTCGCCCCTGCCAGCCTGCAACCTGTCGAGATTCGTTATTATCAGTTCTTCCTTTTTCCAATGGTCATCTTCTCTCGTCTACTAGCGCGAAGGTTCAATAAGGTTCGCGATCTTGAAGAGATTCGAATCCCTCTCGTGAATTCTATATTTGCAACCATCAACAAGATGGAAGTTAGATTAGGCGATGTCATCCCTTGGCCTTGGGGATCATCCATTTTCGCAGTCTTCCAGAAGGTGGCTCCTTGATGACGGACTTTTCACTGCTCCTCTTTTCCACTGATCCCGAATTCATCGCTCAGTCCGTTTCCGCCGGAGTTGAGGGGATCGTGGTTGACTGGGAAAACATTGGCAAGGATAGACGCCAGGCTTTCGCAGATACGCAGATCAATCGCGATACGCTAGATGACTTGATCCGAGTGCGGGCTTCGACAAAGGCAAAGGTCATTTGTCGGATTAATCGATTTGGTGAAAGCACGCACAGTGAAGTCGAACAAGCCGTGTCCGCCGGAGCCGACGAGTTACTCTTACCGATGGTGCGTACGGCAACTGAGGTTGAGAAGGCCCTCGAGTTGGTGCGTGACCGTAGTGGACTGGGAATCCTGGTCGAGACGCTCTCTGCAGTTCGCACCATCAACGAGCTCTCCCAACTCCCGCTTTCCAGGATCTACGTCGGCTTGATGGACCTGGCGATCGAGAGAGAGATGACAAATATCTTCATGGCTTTAGCTGATGGCACTGTGGAGACCATTCGCCAATCAATCACGTGTCCTTTCGGCTTTGGCGGACTAACGTTGCCCGACCGAGGTTACCCAATCCCTTGTCGTTTATTAATCGCCGAGATGGTCCGCCTGCGGTGTGATTTCAGCTTCCTGCGGCGCTCATTCCACCGAGATATTCGTGGGAAAGACCCCAATGTCGAGATCCCGCGTCTCTCGGAAGCCTTGCAAAAAGCTAAAAGTCGCTCCAAAGAAGAAGTGGCTCAAGACCATGCCGACCTTTTAGAAGCGATCCATAAACTTGGTGGAGAGACCCTCCTGGTGAGCGATTGGAATGGACGTAATACAGAATAAAAAGGTACTGCTCACTGGAGCATCGGGGTTCATAGGCGCTAGTCTGAGTCGGGAACTGGTTCGGCGTGATGCCCTTGTTCATGCACTGGTAAGGCCTTCCAGTAACCTGTGGAGGCTGGTAGACCTGCAATCCCAGATCATCTTTCATAATGCGGATGTGAACGACGACCGCGAACTCAGCCAGATTGTGCGCACAGTCGAACCTCAAATCGTGATCCACTTAGCCTTCCCGTCCGGTCACCCAGAGGATCGCGCAGGTCGCCAAGCGATGATCAAGACCGGTTTATGGGGAACCGCGAACCTGCTCGAAGCGCTGGTTGAAACTGGAGTCGAGCGAGTACTCTCATTAGGGAGTTCGATGGTGTATGACGCTCAAGAGGCACCGCTGTCCGAGTTAGCTCCGCTTAGACCTTCATGTTTCCGAGGAGCTGTCAAGGCTGCGGGAACCCTCTTGTGTCAGCAATACGCACGGCAGCTTGGACAGCTTATCATCGTCTTGCGCCCATTCGCAGTTTACGGACCATGGGAAACTCCACCGCGTTTCATCCCCACAGCCATCCTTGCGGCGTTGCGCGGTCAGACCATCCAATTGACACCACCTGGCTTTCGGCACGACTTCCTCTTTATCGAAGACTTGATCGAAGCCTGCATGCTCTCTTGCCTTGTGGAACTGGAAGGATTTGAAATCATCAACATTGGAACATCACAAGAATGGACGAATGAAGAGGTCGTCGATATCCTTGAGACAGTGTCCGGTCGCAAGCTGGATCGTCGTGTCGGAGCATACCCACCACGGCCTTGGGACACTGCCCACTGGGTCGCTGACATCACTAAAGCCAAGCGGTTATTAGGATGGCAACCGAAACACAACCTTCAGCATGGAATGGAGAAAACCTTCGCATGGTTCCGTCAAAACATGCATCTTTACGATGCTCATACCACATCCAAAACTACAGGATCAGCATAGTTTGGAAAGGACCCTCTCCAGCATGACTGAACGTATGTGGATCGAAGAGGGATCGAGCACATTATTGGTGAGTGTCGTCGTCCCAGTTTATAAGAATGCCAACACTCTCCAGGAATTGCATGACCTACTAAGCCAAACCTTCTCGGATCATACCGTCCGATGTGAGATGATCTATGTAGATGATGCCTGCCCGGAGAGATCGCTTATCGTGTTGGAAGAGCTGGCGCGCAACGATCCGCGGGTTGCGGTGATCGCCATGGAACGAAACGTCGGTCAGCACCAGGCACTCCTGATCGGTTTGCGTTATGCTCGCGGTACCCAAATCGTCACCCTTGACGCAGATTTGCAGGATCCACCCCAAGCCATCCCCGCTTTATTGGAGGAATTGCAGAGCGGTTACGCGGGAGTGTTCGCGGGCCGACGAGGGCATTATGAATCCTCGTTTCGCTTGCTATCATCTCGCATCTTCAAAACTCTCCTGCACTTCATTGTGGGTGTTCCACGCGATGCGGGGGCTTTTGTTGCATTCAACCGCGCCATGGCTGATCGGCTCCTGGCATTTCGTGTCGAGAAACCCTTTATCGTCAGTCTGATTGGTTTCACCGGTCTGCCGGTCACATCCATCCCGGTCCCACGCTCGCAGCGCCCGCGCGGGAAATCCGCTTACAGCGATTTGGACCGCTTGCGGACTGGTCTCAATACCTTGTGCCAGGCTTGTCTTTGGAAGCTGAAGCCCGATCGTCTATACGCTCACAGTTCGCAGGAAACTTTGTCCATTAAGGCCACTCTAGGATCTCGCTTCACTGCGCCGGAAGGAGAGTGATCCGATAATGTCTCTTGATGACGTCAACGACAAGAAGACCCATAACCTGCGCCAACGTCAATACTTCGAAGGTGTCCATAAAAAAACTATGGTGCCAGTGGAATCGAATTATCTGCACCGGCACATCGAACAAGTCCTGCGCTTCGTCGAGCTTACTTCAAAAGATAGAGTGATCGAAGTTGGTTGCGGGATGGGTCGCTATACTATGCTGCTCGCCGAATATGGGGTGAACGTGACCGGTTTGGATCTCTCTCGAGTCCTGTTAGGCCGCCTGGGTGAGTACAGCGCAGGACGCTTCGAAATCCCATTGATAGCTGCCGAGCTCGAGCACCCACCAATTAAATTGCATGATGGATTCGATGTGGTGATGGGTTTCTTCATGCTGCACCACTTGCATAACTTATCCAGTGGCTTGACAGGCGTCTGCCAACTCTTGAAGCCGGGTGGTCGCGTGGTATTTCTTGAACCGAATCCTTTCAATCCGTTGTACTATCTGCAGATCTTGCTCACTCCTGGGATGACTTGGGCGGATGAACGTGGAATGCTCAGGATGCGACCAGAGATCGTCTTCCAGGCAATGCGAGAAGCTGGACTAGAATCGCATGCATATTTTCACTTCGGATGTCTACCGCCTCAGATTGTGAACCAGCGTTGGGGAGCCATGCTGGAGGGAATTTGCGAAATTTTTCCAGTCCTGCGAGGCCTGCGCCCCTTCACCCTTTTCAAAGGTCAACTCCATTGAATATTTGTAGAGTGCACAAATCATGACTCTTACTGTGAAAATATCTGCTACCAAAACCCGGATTGAGCGTCAGCTTGGTGCTGCGCTGGAAGGTAAAAAAGGGTGGATATTGGGCGCTGTGTTGCTCTTCATCTACGGTATGTACACAGGGCTTACCTCCGGCATGATCACCAACGATGAGGCCTGGTTTCTACAGGTGTTAAGGCGTCATGAGGGTGGTGAGGTGCTCTACAAGGACATCTTCTTCAATGTCACGCCGCTGTCCGCCTACCTGGCCTCTCCTTTCGTTAAGATCTTCGGCTCAGAATTACTGGTCATCAAAGTGCTCATGTCGGCCTGTTTTACAGCGACCGGCCTGCTCTTATTGCTCATACTTCAAAAACTGGGACTTGGGAAGAAAGCCCAGGTACTTGTTCTCATGGCTTACCTTGCTTATACACCCTCATGGGTACCCGCGGCAGGTTCGTTATATACGCCTCTCGCTTATGTATTCATCCTGGCGACTTTCCTTATGTTCCTTACCTGGATCGGTGATGGACGGGGCATGGTGGATGGCAGCGATAGAAAGAATCGACGCCGATTGGTGGCCATTGGGATTCTTTGTGGATTAACCTTCACCACTAAGCAAAACATGGGTGTCTATTTATTTCTGGGTGTTTCATTGGGTGCGATAGTTTACTTGGCCACTAATCGCCAAAAGCTTCGCGACCTGTTGGTTCCCAGTTTGCTCTTAACGATTGGCTTTGTGGGAACATCGATGCTCTTACTGACCCCGATCGCGCTAACGGGAGGTTTCGAGCGATTCCTCGAGTATGGCTTTCTCAATCGCGCCACCTATATCCAGGCGGCTCAGATCCCATACGCAGCGCAATTCATCTGGTTTAGGCGCCTTTTAGAAAACCTTCGCAGCTGGGGAGATCTTCTCTTGGTCTATTGGCAAACACAATTTCTTCTCCCTCCAGTAGCCTTTGGGATCTTATTCCTGGTATGGATTCGTTCAAAATCCGATGTGCGTCGCATGGCAACCCTCTTGATCCTATTCAACGCAGTTTCATTCGCCGGAGCTCTCCCACGCGTTGACCTGTCTCACGTTCTGCCCACCCTTCCTATGACACTGATCTCCATAGCCTGGGGGCTTGCCCAATTTGAAATAGACCTCAAACCATGGTTGAGGCAGCTCATTTATACCCTTTGTGTCCTCTGGTGTAGCCTGGGGATAATTGCCTTGATCATACGCCCTATCCGGTGGATTGTGCGCGACACCCACCAGCTCTCCAGCCTGCCGCACTTCCGCGCTCAGCTCCTATCGAAGTCAGATTTGCACAAATGGGGTGTCGCCACAGACATAATCCAGATGACCACGCAAGGTGAACCTCTGTTCTTCCTCACCCCATCTGCCAGCATCCTCTATATGCTCACAGAGCGCCCAAATCTGACCCCGTATGACTATCCCTTAGTCACGGTTTTTCAATCCGGTGGGCAAGAGCAGGTTGTCAAGCTGTTTCAGAGCGGGGAGATCAGTTGGGTATGTTTCTCGGCTATGGGTGAACATCCGCTAAGCCCAAGTCTCTTGGAAGAGTTCGTACAAGGGCACATGCTTCCTGTGAAGAATACTCAACGTTGCACACTCTACCGAGCCCCAGCCCAAGAAATGCCCTGATGACGGTACGCAGAATCTGAATGTCCGAGCTATACCTGCAACTGAGGTCCGACGTAGATGGGCTCACCTTCGTTCGGGGGTGAGTAGGGATTTCCACGAAGTTGGCAACTTTTCTACCATTCACCCCGACCGACTTTCGATGATGGAAATTGGATCCAGCTTCGAGAGCGTCCATGCGGTCGTACCTGTGGTGACAGCAAGTACGATGATCGGGATCGGCAGCGTGTACAACCAGGGGGCAAGGTTGAAGAAGTCAAAGCTCAAACCGCGCGGTCCGTAAATACCAATAGGAATACTTCCGAAAACGCGAGGCCATCGGCCTCGCGTTTTTTGCTTAATGACCCAGGAGGAGTAATCATGGCACTGCGCGGCATTCGAGGGGCGATCGGTGTAATAGAGGACCAACCAGAAAATATCATTAGAGCGACTAAAACTCTGCTCGAATCCATGTTGACCGCAAATCCCTCTCTACGCACCGAAGACGTGGCCAGTGTGATCTTCACGGTTACGCCCGATCTCTCTTCAACATACCCTGCTAAGGCGGCGCGCGATTTGGGTTGGAATCAGGTGCCGATTCTTTGCACACTTGAAATTCCGGTCCCAGAGGGGCTGCCGCGCATACTGCGCATCTTGATCCATTGGAATACTGAAATCCCTCAGAAAGAGGTCAGCCATGTTTACCTAGGTGATGCTGCTAGGTTAAGGCCGGATTTAACTGAGAAATGAACTGCAATGATGGTTGCGAAGTTGAGAAGTAACCAGGAACTACAGTAGGAAACTTTTACCAGTAAGGAGGCGCCTATGATGATCGTGATGCGTGCCGATGCCACACAGGAGGAGATCCAGGCTGTCCTGGCCAGTGTGGAGGAACTCGGCCTACATCCCCATCTCTCACAAGGTGTGGAACGGACCATAATCGGTGTTGTCGGCGATAGTCGCAACGTCCATTTTGATCAGATCCTTCGCCAGCCCGGCGTGGACCGTATGGTTCCCATTTCGAGGCCGTTTAAGCTGGCATCCAGAGAATTTCATGTAGCTACCTCATTCTTTCCGCTGGACGGCGTGACGGTCGGAGCGGAGGACATGATCATCATCGCGGGTCCATGTTCTGTTGAGGATCGCACTCAGCTCCTGGAAACAGCCCATGCAGTGCGTGAAGCAGGGGCTCACGTACTTCGCGGCGGGGCCTTTAAACCGCGAACATCACCTTATTCATTCCAGGGGATGGGCGAAGAGGGGCTGGTGCTGCTGGCAGAGGCCAGGGAACTGACGGGTATGCCCATCGTCACAGAGGTTATGGAGCCCGATAAGGTCTCGCTGGTGGCACGCTATGCCGATGTCCTCCAGATCGGAGCCCGTAATATGCAGAACTATGCCCTGCTTCACGCGGTAGGAGAAAGCCGACACCCCGTGCTGCTGAAGCGTGGCATGAGCGCCACGGTGGAGGAACTGCTTATGGCAGCGGAGTATATCCTTTCGCATGAAAACCAGCGCGTTCTGCTATGCGAGCGAGGGATAAGAACCTTTGAAAATGCCACTCGGAACACTACGGACATCAATGCCATTCCGGTCTTAAAAGCGCAAACTCATCTGCCAGTCATCCTGGATCCCAGTCACAGAACGGGACATTGGGAATACGTTTACGCTATTGCCCGAGCAGGGATTGCGGCTGGCGCTGAGGGATGCGGTCGCTGCTATTGGCATTCCCGTCGTGGAAGTGCATCTGTCCAACGTTCATGGCCGGGAGGAGTTTCGTCGGACTTCGATCATTGCGCCAACCTGTGTGGGTCAGATCAGCGGTTTTGGATGGCATTCATACAGCCTTGGGTTGTACGCGCTGCAAAGGATTCTGTCAGGTGAGGGGGAGGGATCATGAGAGCCGAGGCAAAACGAACGTCAGCGCTGCCCGTCAATTACTTCGCTAAGGTCGTCTCTCGAATCGCTGAGCTACAGGATGCTGGTGTGGATGTGATCCGTTTGGACATCGGTTCGCCGGATTTGCCACCTCCGGAGGCCGTGATTGCGAAGTTGAAGGGTGCGGCGTCCAAGCCTGACCGGCATGGTTACGGGTCTCATAAGGGTCCTTTGGAGTTAAGGGAGGCATGGTCCGAGTTGTACTCGAAGCGCTTCGGTGTCAAATTGGACCAGAAGACCGAAGTATTGCCACTCGTTGGATCGAAGGAGGGCATCTTTCATGTCGCTCAGGCTCTTGTGGATCCGGGTGACGTCGTTCTCGTACCCGACCCTGGTTATCAAACGTACACCCAGGGGGCTCGATTTGCTGGGGGTGAGCCCTACTTCATGCCGTTACATGTGGAGCGAAAGTATCTGCCGGATTTTGAGGCTGTGCCGGAGGAAATCGCAGGACGTGCCAAGTTACTCTGGCTAAACTACCCCAACAATCCCACCGGTGCTGTTGCTTCGGATGAGTTCTTCGAGGATGCGGTGACCTTTGCAAGGGAGCATGACATTCTTTTGTGCCATGACGCAGCCTACACTCAGGTCACCTTCGATGAGTACAAGGCTCCCAGCGTGCTGCAAGTCCCTGGTTCGAAAGAGGTGGCCGTGGAGTTCAACTCTCTTTCTAAATCGCACAACATGGCGGGATGGCGCACAGCAGCAGCGGTGGGTAACAGTGATGCCCTGGATTCACTGTACAGACTCAAAACCCACGTCGATAGTGGTCATTTCATGCCCATCCATGAAGCCTCAACGGAGGCCTTGGCTACTGATCATGAGTGGATAAATGCCCGAAACGGGATTTACCAAGGGCGTCGAGACCTGGTGGTGCGGGCCTTAAGGGAGTTGGGTGTGATATTTGACGTGCCGAAAGGTGCATTGTACCTGTGGTTTGCATGTCCGGAGGGATTCTCCTCTACGGATTTCACGTGGACGCTTCTGGAGGAAGCTGGCGTCAGCCTGGTGCCGGGTGTGATTTTTGGTGCTTATGGCGATGGATTTGTGCGTCTCTCCCTTTGTGTGCCAGAAGAACGGTTGGAGGAGGCGATGGGGCGGTTGAGTGGGTGGTGGGGAGGTAGGTGAAGTGCCATTGTAGTAATTGCTTTCTATCGAAGTGTAAATGACCGCATACCAGACACATTAGATCCTTTGTTGCGTACGCAATAGTGCTGGTTTCCCCTGGTACTACCCCAGAAATTCCACACCTTTGTCTGACATATTATCTGAGAACATACATTTAGAATGGAATTGGGGATTTCTAATCCAAGCTTAATCTAAATGTGATAAATTTTACAAATAAAGTATAAATAATAGATTGGAGGGTATCGTGAGTGTAACTTCTAGTGGTATGAAGCAAGGGCGATTTGTGAAGAGGTTGGAGGATCCAAAAATCGCGCGAGCGCTGTTCAGCAAGGTGAAATGGGCGTGGATCTGGATACCGCTCCGCCTTTACGCAGGATGGCAATGGCTCACCGCAGGATGGAATAAGTTGGGCAATCCAGCTTGGACAGGCAGTAATGCAGGAGCAGCGGTTTCGGGTTTCGTTCGAGGAGCGTTGGAAAAAACCGGCGGGGCACACCCGGACGTACAACCATGGTACGCATCGTTCCTTGAGAATATGGTCATACCGAATGCAGCCTTTTGGAGCCAGTTGGTGGTTTGGGGCGAAATACTCGTGGGTGTCGCTCTCATCCTTGGCATGTTTACAGGTATCGCTGCATTCTTTGGTGGGTTCATGAATATGAACTATCTGTTATCGGGGACAGTGAGCACGAATCCTATCCTACTCGCCATCGCTATATTATTAGTCCTGGCCTGGAAAACTGCTGGGTGGTGGGGCCTCGATCGATGGCTTCTTCCGATGTTGGGAACGCCGTGGCGTCCAGGTCTTGTATTTCAGGACGAGGAGCCCAGCCATTCAGTGGAAAGCGAAGCCAGTCAAGCCTAGAGATGAGTTGGCGGAGATTCGATTTCTAATAGGGACCCCTCACCCCGACCCCTCTCCCCATG
>JABAOF010001926.1_pt6 | contig 12554 bp, 11 predicted proteins | sample 7062171 | NCBI WGS metagenome assembly JABAOF01 (sample SAMN14538628, study PRJNA623070) | marine sediment metagenome | biome: marine biome [ENVO:00000428]; feature: marine pelagic biome [ENVO:01000023]; material: deep marine sediment [ENVO:00002113] | place: India: Gulf of Khambhat ... | reverse complement strand
TCATTCTTTCGATGAACTCTTCAAAGCTCTGGAGACAGAACAGATAACTGTCTTCGATATTTCTCAAAAAAAATCTGAATTAAAGATTCCTTTTTTGAAAAGAGAACATGTCAGATTGAAAGAGCTGGCTGTCTACAGCAGACAGCTTTCTGTTTTGATTGATTCCGAGCTTCCTTTGATTCAGAGTTTGGCCATTTTGGCTGAGCAAACAAAGAACAAATATTTAAAAGAGATAATCACCAAAGTTAGAGAGGATGTGGAAGCTGGTTCCACTCTGAATCAGGCCAAAAGAAAATTTCCTAAAGTCTTTGATGACCTTTACTGTAATCTTGTCTCTTCTGCCGAACAGAGCGGTTCTCTCGATCTTATGATGAGGCGCCTAGCGGAATATATAGAAAAAATCATCCAGATAAGGTCAAAGGTCCGCCAAGCTATGATTTATCCTGCGGCGGTGGTCAGTTTTGCTATCCTTGTGGTCATTTTCTTGATGTGGAAAGTTATTCCTGTTTTTGCTTCGATTTTTCTTGAGCTTGGAGCTAAGCTGCCAGTCTTGACAGTTATCGTGATCACCGTCAGTAATTTTGTCCAGAAATATGTCTTGTTCATGTTTTTTGGATTTATAGCTTTTATCTTCCTTTTTAGGTATATAAGAAAAACGCCCCAAGGGAGATGGGCTATCGATAGAGCCCTGCTCAAGATTCCTCTATTCGGAAATATTATGGAAAAAGTGGCCCTTTCCCGCCAAACTCGAACATTAAGCACGCTTCTTTCAGGAGGAGTGCCTATGCTCGAGAGCCTTAAAATCACTTCTACGACGGCAGGAAATGTTCTCATTGAAGACCAAGTCATGAAAGCCCGAAAGCGAGTCGCGGAAGGATCTAGCCTTACCGATGCTCTAAAAGAAAGCGGCCGATTCCCTTTTATGCTCACCCAAATGGTGAGCGTAGGAGAAGCCACAGGAAACCTGGATGAAATGTTAATAAAATTGGCAGATTTTTATGACGAAGAAGTCGAAGCTATGGTGGCCTCGCTTATCTCCATTTTGGAACCCGTTCTTCTTATCGTGGTTGGAGGATTGGTTGGAATCATCGTTGTCTCTATGTATCTTCCAATTTTTAGCTTGATGCAACAGTTCTAAGAGAGGAGAGAGGTATAAAGGAATGAAAGGAACGATCACAGAAAGAAAAGGAGTTTTCTACTTTATCCTTTTCCGTCTGGTCGTTATCACTTCTCTATTAATTTCTGCATCTCTTATCCAGCAAAGCACTGCGATTTTTCTACCTTTCAATCCTTTTTATTATCTCATTTTTCTTTCCTACTTTCTTTCACTGATCTATTTCCTTCTTTATCTTTGGGGAAAATCTTATCCCCGCCAAGTCTATCTTCAAATGGTTTTCGACTTCCTCCTGATTACGGTTCTTGTCTATATCTCTGGAGGATTAAAGAGTTCCTTTTATTTCCTGTATATTTTTGAGATCATCGCTGCTAGCCTCTTTCTTTCGAGTCGTGCGACCTATTTCACATCAGCCATTTCGGCTATTATTTTCGGTCTTCTTGTGGAAGGGATGTATTTTGGTCTCATCCCCTCTTTCAATGTCGAGCAAGACATGAATATCTCGTCAGGACTTGTCTTAAACAATATTTTTAATGCCTGGAGTGTCTTTTTTCTTATGGCCCTTCTTATGAATTATCTCACCAGAAGCTTGAGAAAAACGAGACGTGAACTGCAACTGGCTCAAGAAGAACTGAAAATCAAAAATCGCCTAAGCGCAGTGGGGGAAGCTTCGGCTCAACTCGCCCATGAAATTCGAAATCCGCTTGCGGCTATTTCTGGTTCGGTACAGGTTCTAAAGGAAGAGTTGAGACTAAGAAGAGAACAGAAAAAGCTAATGGATATCATCGTTGAGGAGTCAAAAAGGGTTTCTCAGTNNCGTCGAAGAATCAAAAAGGGTTTCTCAGTCTATTGATCAGTTCCAAAATTTGACTTCAATGGAAAATATAACCTATTCCCGTATAGATCTTGCTTCCCTCTTGAGAGAAACTCTAATTTTACTCAAAAACAGTGGTGAGTTGGATGGTAACTGTCTGCTAAAAGGTAATTTCGGTTCTGTAAAAACGCCCTACTTCGGCAATGCCAATCATTTCAAGCAGATTTATTGGAATTTGATCAAGAATTCCCTTAAGGCTATGCCTAAGGGTGGAATTTTGACCATTGATTTTAGCCAAGAAAGGAAGAATGGGATCCAACTCAGATTTGCCGACACAGGAAAGGGCATGACCGAAGAAGAAAAGAGGAATANNCTATTCAGGCTTTGGCAATGGGATGGGTGTGGGAATGTCAGTAGTGCGAAGAATTGTCGATGATTACGACGGAAAGATACAGGTCTTCTCTGAACTTGATAAAGGCACAGAGGTCGTAATCACGCTGCCGTCGAGACAATTGAGTAAAAACACGTCAAGAAATAAATCAAGAGAAAAATAGAGAAAAATGGAAAAAATTCTTGTGATAGATGACGAGAAGAGCCTTCTTGATCTTCTGACCGTCGTCTTAAAAAAAGAAGGCTATAAAGTACAGACTTCCCTCTCAGGTAAAAAGGGCCTTGAGCTCATCGAAAATCAAGATTTTGACCTTATCCTCTGCGACATAAAATTACCCCAGATGAACGGAATGGAAATCTTGAAAAAAGTAAAGACAAAAAAGCCGGATATCCCAGTGGTGATGATAACGGCCTATGGAACGATCAAGCAGGCTGTGAATGCTCTGAAAGCAGGTGCTCTTGACTATTTAGTCAAACCCTTCGATGTGGAAGAGTTGAAAATCATCATTGCCAATGGGCTGGAAAGGAGAAAACTGAAGCAGGAAAACATCCTTTTGAAAAAGGAGCTAAGAGAGAAATACAATTTTGAGAATATGATTGGTAAGAGTAAAGTAATGAGGGAAATATACAATCTCATAGAGAAGATTTCAGGCACTGACACAACCGTTCTCATAGAAGGAGAAAGCGGGACAGGGAAAGAGATGGCTGCCCGAGCGATTCATTTTAACAGCCGTCGCTGCGAAAATTCTTTTATATCTATCAACTGCGCAGCCCTTCCCGATAATCTCTTGGAAAGTGAGCTTTTTGGCCACATGAAAGGCTCCTTTACGGGTGCTGTTGTTGATAAAAAAGGGATGTTTGAGGTGGCCCAGCAGGGAATCTTGTTCTTGGATGAGGTAGGGGAGATGTCTCCCATGACTCAGGTAAAGTTATTGAGGGCCCTTCAGGAGAGAAAGATCAGAAGAGTGGGTGGAACTGAAGAGATCCCAGTGGATGTCAGGATTATTGCCGCCACCAATCAGGAGTTAAGAATGAAAATCGAAGAGGGAAATTTCCGAGAAGACCTCTTTTACAGGCTGAATGTTATCTCTTTTAAAATGCCTCCATTGAGGCAAAGAAAAGAGGACATTCCCCTCCTTGTCTCCCATTTCCTGGAAAAGCATTGCAAAACTATGCAAAGAGAGATGAAAAGAATTGCCCCAGAAGTGATGAAGATCTTTGAGTTATATTCTTGGCCAGGGAATGTACGAGAGCTTGAAAACGTGATAGAGAGAATCGTGGCCATCGAGGAGAGAGAAACGATCATCAGAGAGAGCCTGCCTGGAGAGCTCCTCAGTCCTCAAAAGAAGATAGAGACAAAACAATTGTTTCAGCCAGGATTTAATCTAAATGAGCATCTTGATGATGTCTCTCAGAATTATGTCAAAGAGGCTCTTGAGTCTTCAGATTGGAACCTTAAAAAAACAGCTTCGCTGCTCGGTATAAACTATCGCTCTTTGAGATATCTCATCGATAAATATGGATTGAAATCCACAAGAAAAAACAGCTCTTTTGCCCCCAAAAGGACAAATTTTGTTAATAGAGTAACAAAAAGTGTCAATTAAAGAGAGAAAAAAGAAATAAGTGAGATTTAATTTATTTATTTTCAATATATTATGATTTTTCCTGGTTGGCACAAAGTTTGCTATAATTATAAGTGGAAAAAAACTTTAATTTTTCCTGGGTAAAAACCAGGAGAGGAGGTTAAAAATGTCAAGAAACACAAAAGGTTTCACACTGATCGAGTTGCTCATCGTTGTGGCAATTATTGGAATTCTTGCTGCTCTTCTTGTCCCTAACGCCATCACAGCCATCCAGAAGGCCAAACAAAAGGGAACCATGAAGGATGTCACCACCATTGCAACTGCTTGTGTAGATTATGCGANNATGGGGAAATGCTTTTGCGGTTCATTCAGGCACAGCAGCTGCCACCATTGGTGGGATCGATGCCACCATGGTTGGAGATGATGATTTTGTCATTGTTTCTTATGGACGCAAAGGTGTTAATGAAAACTTCGTTTACGTTCCTGCAACACCTGATTCTGGACTGTTTACTGTGAGTGGCATGGCTGACTTTGAGAAAGATCTGATGAGCTGGAATGGGACTTGGATACGCGGACCAAAAACTGCAATTCAATAATCATTCACTTATTCTTACTTCTAAGGAAGCTTGTTTTACCTCTGTTTGATTGAAGAGAGGAATCCCCAAAAACATTAAAAAGGGGACGGTTCTCTTTTCTTAACTGTTTGTTTCCTATAATTTGTTCCCATTTGATAAGAAAAGAGGACCGTCCCCATTTATTAAGGCAGATGTTAGAGAGAAGAAAAGGATTTACACTTATTGAAATGCTTATTGTCGTGGCCATAATCGGTATTCTTGCGGCTATTCTCATTCCAAATGCGATAACCGCCATCCAGAAAGCTCGACAGAAAACAACAATGAAGGATATGATAATTATTGCCACGGCTTGTGCTGATTATGTAACGGATAATGGAAAGGCACCGGATGCCGGAAATCAAGATGGTGCTCTGGCTGCAGGTAATAATTTCATCCAGGCGGTTTCTCCTTTTTACGTCAAAGCATGCCCCGTAAATGATCAATGGGGAAATGCTTTTGCGGTTCATTCAGGTACAGCTGCTGCCACAATTAGTGGGATTGATGCCACTATTGTTGGAGATGATGATTTTGTCATTGTTTCTTATGGGCGAAAAGGTGTTAATGAGAACTTCACTTTCAATCCAAGTGATCCCCTTTCTGGATTGTTTACTGTAAGTGGCATGCCCGACTTTGAAAAAGATCTCATCAACTGGAATGGCGCCTGGATTCGGGCTCCAAGAGTCTCGAATCTCTAAAAATAAAGAAAAAAATAAGAATAAAAGGGATGGTTCTTTTTTTTCTTTATTAAAAAAAAGAACAGTTCCCTTTATTTAATATTTACTCCCCTTCATTTTATTTCTTTCCTTTCCCCTTAGTAGAGAAGTGCAGAGTGTGGTATAATTTTGGAAACCTTCGATGCGGACGATTATTGTTTTCATTATTTACATCATTCTAGCTCTTCTACTCCTTCCAATTCTTCTTCTCTCCTACCTAGTAAAGTTGTCAAAGGTTCTTATGGCCATTGGCAAAGGGGCTCTTCATCTTGGGAAAGAAATTCTCGGGATTGATCTTGCTGTTCATGGCCTAGAAGGAATAGATAAAAACACACCTTATGTTTTTATGGCCAACCATTTGAGCTTTCTTGATGGCCCCCTTCTCTTCATGATCATCCCTCAATATGTGAGAGTCATATTGAAAAAGGAAGTTTTTAGGATCCCAGTTATTGGTCAGGGAATGAGACACGTGGGCTTTATACCCGTCGATCGCAAAAGATTAAAAGGGGGGAAGAAAAGTATTGATAAAGCCTCTCGACTCATAAAAGAGAAGAGATTTTCTTTCCTGATTTTTCCAGAAGGAACAAGAAGCCGTGATGGAAAAATTCAGCCCTTCAAAAGAGGAGGATTCTTTCTGGCTCTAAACGCACAGGTTCCCATTGTTCCTGTGACAATAAATGGAACTTATGAACTCATGCCAAAGGGAAGCTTTTTTACCAAGAGAGGAAAGATCGATGTGGATTTTCATAAGCCTCTTTCTGTCGGGGAGTTTGAACGGAGTAATTTGTCCTTGCTTGTGGAAAGAGTGAGAAGTATCATTCAATCTACTCTGAATGAATGATCTTGAGCATAAATGATAATAGGAGCCACAAAATTGAGCGAGCATCGCTTGATGAGACGACAGAGGAGGAAGAATGAGGTATGAAGATACAACCAAGGAATTATCTCAGGTTCTGGAGGAGTTTTTTTCGAAACAGGCCTCTCTTTTTGAGGAAGCGGCTTCGAGTATGATTGCCAACTTAAAGGCGGGGTATAAGATTCTTATCTTTGGAAATGGAGGAAGCGCTGCTCAGGCTCAGCATTTTGCCGCAGAGATGGTGAATAAATTTTTAAAAGAAAGGCAGGCTCTTCCAGCCATTTCTTTAACCACTGATACGTCGACCCTTACTTCTATCTCCAATGATACAAGTTTTGATCTGGTTTTCAGTCGTCAGATCGAGGCCTTGGGCGAGAGAGAGGATGTGGCTATCGGGCTTTCTACAAGTGGGAATTCTCCCAATGTGATAAAAGCCATAGACATCGCCAAAGAGAAAGGGATGCTTACGGTAGCCTTGACAGGAAAAGGAGGAGGGAAGCTTGCCTCTTCACCCGATTATCTGCTGGATGTTCCTTCTGAGAGCGTTCCCAGAATCCAGGAAGTTCACCTCTTTCTTCTCCATCTGCTTGCTCAAAAGATAGAGAAAGAATTAAGCTGAGTCATCTTATCTAGAGCGCCCGAACCCTCCCCGTCGAGGTCTTGATTTCGATTCCCAGTAATAAAAAGATTTTTCTTCTGGGGCAAGTGTTTCTGGTTCGGAGGGCTTTTCTTTGCTTTTATCTATGCGGAATGATCGCTCAGCGGCATACAGGATTTCTTCTCGGAGCCCTTGATCGGCGATCTCTTCGGTGAATGCCCGTCTCCCTTGCACCAAATCGCTGATGTAATGGTTGATCTGTTCTTCTGAATAGAACTTACGGATATCATACTCATCAAGGTTTTGCCCTTCGCAGGCCTTAATCTCTTTTGTTCCCAAGATGTCTTTCTCATAACGGTTGGTACCTCGCAAGTCACCTCTCTGGATGCGGGCCATGAGATTAATAGGAACGCGGCTTACCTTGCGCACCAGCCTTTTTTTCTTCTGGCCGTTTTCCTCGTATTCTTCGATGATTTCTCCGATTCCTCCTGTATTGTATTGAAGGAATTTAATCTTTCCTGGGTAATTGCTAGCTAGGGTCATGATGATCTCATAGAAACGATTGACTTTCTGGGCGCTTGATCCGATGATGAAAGGATCAGTGCCGACAATACGCACCGACTCTCCTGCTCGGTGAGGTTGGCTGGCATAGCTGTGAGTGCTTTCTCCCCAGAGATAGGCCAAAACAGCTTGCTCAGCCGTAAGCTCTTGGGCAAAGCTCATGATAGTGTTTCTGCGGGTGATGAAAGCGAAGATGAGGCCGTCGAGTTCCTCTAAAGGGGGGAGGTTGATTGATTTGGAAAAAATACCGACCATCTTTCCCTTTATCTTGACTTTGAGCTTATCACGTCGGATGATTGCTCGTCCGTTTGCTGTCAAACTTTCATCCAAGAAATCGATTTCTCCGTTGGATTTAATCATAACATTCTCAAAAAGAGCTGATTTATCGATCAGCGCATTGTACATAGCTTCTTGATATTCCTTTTCCACATCTGTTTTGACAAAGAAATTATCCTCAGAGCCTATGGCAGAACCGTCTTTCTTCAAGAAAACGATATCGTCTTGGATGACATCTGTTTTTTCCCCTTTTTCATGGTCTAGGCCGAGTTGATGGCAGGACCAAGTCGATTTCCCTGTGGCTGTCAGACCAAAGAGAAAGACGCCGTATGTTTTGAGCTTATTCTCAGAATCTCTGATCGTCACTAGCTTTGTTCCTGCGTGAAGGCCAAGCATACCTTTCTGGTCGGCTGTCCACATGGCTTGACGGAGAAATCCTTTCTTTTCTTCTCCCATGTAATCTGTTCCGAGAGCGATATTGATGTTTTCTTCGGGAAGAACAAGCACCTGCTGACGGAGCAGATGCTCTTCTGGGATATGGATCATGATGAATTCAGGCCCTGGTCGTTTTTTATGTTTGAAGAGAGTGTTTCCCCACATGAAGCCGATGCGGTAGTTGACAAGGTCTGCCTCAGAAACGTAGAGATGACAGACTGGATTGTAAAAATCATTTTCGCCCATGCGTCTGCGAATATGATAGAAAGGCAGCGTTCGCACCAGATGGAGTACCTTGTCCAATTCTTGAGGAGCGCTGGCAATCAAATTTTGCTGCTCTCCCGTAGGATGCGGAAGCCGAACAGATTCGCTGCCCAGATAGACTGTTTTAGGAGCGATGCGACTCGAAATGGCCGAGCGCCAGCCACAGGAACCGTATTTTGTCTTTATGCCCGTAGCTCTAGCCCGGGGTTCGAGCCACTTGAGGTCGACACTCTTGATGTTTGAACCTTTGAGGACTCTGGGAAGTTCTTCGGCGAATTTCTTGTAGGCCTCTTCCTTGTAAATGCTTTTATCTCTCATAAGAATCATCTGATCCGTGTCATGGAATCATTCAGATTTTGTCTCACCAGTAACGATTTTAATGATATCTTCAGCCGAAGCTACCCCGCTATTGAAAAGATAACAGGGAATTGTCTCGAGAAGCCGACGGAAGAAATTCTTCTGAAGCTCTATCCGCTCCGCGTTTGTTACCATAAGATGGGGATTGTAAAAGGGCTGAGCTCGAGAAGAGGAAAGTCCGCGCTTTAGGCCCAGAGTTTGGCCAGATTCTAGAATGCGCAGGGCATCTTCTGGATCAGGCTCTACATAAGGAGGAGAGACAGTATCGTAGCGGAGAATGAAAACCCAAGAGAGGGAAGTACGTTTGACATGTTTCGAAGGACCATCGATCCAGTAAGGATCGACAAGAGCGCGGGCATCCTTGGATGCCTTATAACAGTAGGGAGATCCTCTGTCGAGCCGACAATCATCGAGGCGGAGGCAATCTGGATCTTGACAGTCTTCTTTGCGGGTGAGGACGTTTTCACACTTGCTGTTGTCGAAAAGAGGAGCCAGGATGGAATAGGACTCAACCACATTAGTCGGCAGGAAGAGCTTTCTTTCGACCGAGTCGGCCTGTGTCGCTCCTGCAGAAAAACGGAGGAAGATGATGTCGTTTGAATGGAGCTTAAATCTCTGATCTTGGAGGAGTGAATAAAATAGCTCTGTTTTTTTTGTCCCTTTAGGACCGACCAGTATCAATCCCCTACCATTGATGTCTGCTGACATCCCTCGGATAGAATGGACACTAAAAAGTCTCTCTGAGACATCTATGACTAAACCAAGAGCCAGGCTCCGCAAAGGGCCATAATTATCTGTATTGACAACTATTCCTGTATTTGTTTCAGAATTATAGAAAGAGTGTGGCTCGCGCCCGGCTACACCATCCACAGCATAGATGATACCATGTGGCTCTAAATCCGCCTCGAGTTGAGCGGGATACCAATTTTCAATCCAGAAATCGTTGAGATGGGAAACGTTCGTTCTCAGTTGAACGATGACGCCGTTGATGTTGGCATTCCATTCAAAATAATTTTGGTAGCTGAGATGGCTTTCCATTTCTGCCACCAGGGCATCTCTCATCTGGACCGATATAGAAGAGTCAACAGGAACAGACTTCTTGACTCGAGTTAAGGCGTTGTTCAAGGCGATACGTTTGACTTTCTTGGCGGTTTTGAGCTGGGAAAGGGCTTCGATGATCCTGTCCATTCCCTTTTCCAGGTTCTCCATGGATGTGGCATAGGAGATACGAATGTATTGATCGGTGCCAAAGGCGTCTCCTGGGACGATAGCCACCTTGGCTTGTTTAAGAAGATAATAGGCCATGCCATAAGAATTTCGAACCAAGACATTATTGAATTCCTTCTCGTAATAAGAAGAAAGATTCGGAAAAAGATAGAAGGCTCCTTGTGGTTTGAAACATGAGATATGAGGGATGCTCTGAAGCCTCATCAAGATATAATTTCTGCGTCTCTGAAATTCTGATTTCATTTTTGACGTTTCATACTGGGGTCCCCTGAGAGCCTCGACACTCGCCTTCTGAGAGATAGAACAAGGATTTGAGGTGGTATGGCTCTGGATTTTAGACATGCCGCTGATGATATCTGTCGGTCCGGCGGCAAAGCCTATACGCCAACCAGTCATGGAGTAGGATTTTGAAACCCCGTTGATAACAATTGTCCTCTTTTTTATGTCTTCCCCTAAAGAGGCAAAGCTCACAAAGCGAAAATCATCGTAGACAAGGTTTCCATAGATTTCATCGGCAATGACAAACATATCTTCGTCCAAGATGACATCGGCCAACTGCTCCAATTTATGTCTCTCGTAGGCAGCTCCTGTGGGATTAGAAGGATTGTTCAATATCAGAGCTTTTGTGGCCGGGGTGATGGCCGACTTGAGTTGGTCAGAGGTAAGAAGGAAGCCATTCTCCTCTTTGGTGGGAATAATCACGGCCTTGCCATTGGCCAAGGAAACAGCATGAGGGTAAGTCACCCAGTAAGGGGAGGGGATGATGACTTCTTCTCCTTCATTGATCATAGCTTGGATGAGATGATAGAGGGAGCTTTTAGCGCCAGTGGAGACGATGATTTCATCCTGATTGTAGGTGATTCCGAAATCAGCCTTTAATCTCTCGATGATGGCTTCTTTTAGAGCGGGAATACCTTCGTTCTGAGTATATTTTGTGAAATTTTGCTCGATGGCTCGAATACCTGCTTCTTTGACATTATCAGGCGTAGGGAAATCGGGCTCTCCCGCACTTAAGTCGATGATATCGATCCCTTCGGCCTTCATGGCCATGGCCTTGGCTGTGACTTTAAGGGTCAGAGATTCTCCGATTTTGTTGACTTTTTCTGAAGTCATGATAAGCCTTAGAGACGAATGTCTATTCTTCCTCTTCTTCCTTCTCCTCAGGAGTAAGCTTTTCCTTGAGATACTTTTTCAGGTCAACGCCTGTTAAAGACTTGACCACTTCTGGCATTTGAGCCAGGACTTCTGCCACCTGAGAAGTGATCTTTGAGGTTCCCAATCCCTTATCTCCTCCGACAAGAACGATTTTATCCACTTTAGAGAGAGGCTCAGAGACAGCCTTGGCTAATTCCGGAAGGATATCGAAGTATGTATCAAGGATGGCAGCCTGGTTGTAACGCTCCCAAGCCTGGGCTTTTTTCAGCATGGCTTCTGCCTCGGCTAAGCCTCTCTGTTTAACCTTCTCTGCTTCGGCCACTCCCTCAAGTTTCAAAGCTTCGGCTTTGCCCTTAGCCTCGGCTTGAAGGCGATATTCTTCGGCTTCTGCTTCGGCTTTGATCTGGTATTTGCGGGCATCGGCGGGCTTGATGACGCTGGAATCCAATTCTTTTTCTCTTCTGGCAATTTCTAATTCTTCGATCTTGATCGCCTCCTCTTTTTCGACGAGCTTGACCTTGGCTTCTTCCTTCTTTATTTGCTGTCCGAGGCGGAAGCGCTCGAGTTCATAAGAAAAATCTGCCTGGGCCTTTTTCAGGTTGACATCCACTTGGGATTCGGCTTTTTTAGCTTCATTTTCCCACTCGGCCTTGGCGATCAAAGCCTCGGCTGCCAAACGGGCCACTTCTCCTTCTTTTCTGGCTTCAGAAGATTTTATCATTGCATCTTTATCTGTTTCTGCTTCAGCGATGGCTGCATCGCGCTTGGCTGCAGCTATCTGAGGTTTTCCCAAGGCGTCAAGATATCCTTGGGTATCGCTTATGTCTTTGAGGGCAAAAGAGATCATGGACAAGCCCATTCGCGAAAAATCGCTCTGGGTAGCTTCGGAAACACTTGCTGAGAATTTCTGCCTACCTGTAAATATTTCTTCTACGGTCATGGCTCCGATGACTTCCCTCATCTTTCCTTCCAAGATGGTTACAGAGACATCCCGGATGCCTTCTTTTCCTAAGCCCAAGAACTGCTCGGCGGCAAGGCGGATAGCATGATCGGCAGAGTCTATCTTAACTTGGGCCGCAGCTTCAGCCATCAGGGGGACTCCCCCGTGAGTGAGGACTTCAGGGGTTTTTATGTTCAAGGTGATAACCTCCATAGTCAGGACGTCCACAGTTTCGAGGAAAGGAATGACAAAAGTTCCCCCACCTAATCGATAACGATAGCCTATTTTCCTTTTCGTCCCATCAGGTTCAATCACTGTTCTTTTTCTTCCGCCAGAAATGATCAGGGCTTCGTTGGGACCAACTTTTCTGTATTGTTTGGCCATAAGAAGGCCAAGCAAGGCTAGGACAGCGAGAATGATGCCTGCTATTATAAGCTTGGAGAGGATAGCCATCATAACCTCCTTGGAATCAAACCCAAGAGCGTGGGAATGATTCATGTAGGTGCTTCATATTATAATTTTTTGTTTTGGAATATGAAAGAATATTTCTCAGGAGAAATGTTATAGTCAAGGGGGATGATTGTCAAGCTGTAGAAGGGGGACGTTCCCAAAAGGGACACCCTGCTAGGAAGAAAAAAGGGGCAGGTTTCATCGAGC
>JABAOF010003122.1_pt1 | contig 12556 bp, 12 predicted proteins | sample 7062171 | NCBI WGS metagenome assembly JABAOF01 (sample SAMN14538628, study PRJNA623070) | marine sediment metagenome | biome: marine biome [ENVO:00000428]; feature: marine pelagic biome [ENVO:01000023]; material: deep marine sediment [ENVO:00002113] | place: India: Gulf of Khambhat ... | reverse complement strand
CAGAAGTAGAAAGTCTAAACATGCTGGTGATTGCTGTTTTCGGCCTCATAGCCAACGGACTGTCTGCAGTAGTCCTTTCAAGGTCAAAGGATGAAAGTCTAAACGTTAGAGGTGCCTTTCTCCATGTGGTCGCCGACACCTTAGGATCAGTAGGGGCGATTTCCGCCGGACTAATCATGTATTTCACTGGATGGTATCAAGCAGACCCTCTGATCAGCATGATGATAGGCGTATTAATCTTCTATAGCTCTGGGAAACTTATCAGAGACTCTCTGAATGTCCTCCTCGAAGGAGTTCCTTCTCACATCGACGTGAATGTGCTAGAGCGAAGAATAGTTGAACTGAAGGGCGTGAGGGGGGTTCATGATCTTCACGTGTGGTGTATCACTCCAACTAAGATGTGTTTGATGAGTGGTCATGTAGTTGTGACAAAGGAGGTAAACAGAAAGAAGCTGATCTCGACTTTAATCAAAGTGTTAAAAGAAGAGTTTGGAATCGACCACACAACTATTCAACTCGAGGATGAAGGATACCCGAAAGCAGCTAAAGAACACTAGAAAGTTTATACGTCTTCTTCAGCAGTATGTAGTCCATCTTAACTAGCTTTCTCCACCCAGTTTCGGTAAGCTTTTCTCTTAGCATTGCCCCTTGAAGTTTTTCGGCTTCTCCACAAACAGGCTTCTTGATTGCGTGCAAGTGCTCCGCTCGTGAACTAGTGTTACTGCTGTGTCACAGTCACATACATTTAAAAGTGCGCGCCAATTGCTTAGGAACTGTATCATTAATAGGTGATTTGAATTGGTTGGAGAAGGGGACAAGGCTCCAGATTTTTCTCTTCAAGCAGATGATGGAAGAGAGGTTTCGTTGAGTGATTACCGAGGTAAGAAGTTAGTGCTGTATTTCTACCCGAAAGACGGAACTCCAGGATGCACCCGTGAGGCCATCGAGTTCAGGAACATGACCGAAGACTATGAGAAAAAAAACATCGTCATACTAGGTGTGAGCAAGGACAGTGTCCAATCCCATCATAAGTTCAAGCGGAAACACAATCTACCTTTCACCTTGCTAAGCGATCCCGAAGGAAAGGTATTGGACCTTAATGGAGTCTGGAAGAAGAAAAGCCTTTACGGTAGGACGTTTATGGGCACGGAGCGAACCACTTTCCTAATCGACGAAAAGGGAATTGTGACGAAAGTGTATCGGAAGGTGAGAGTAAAAGGTCATGCGCAAACCTGCCTGCTAGATTTAACAGGTGGCAAAAGGGGTGAGTCATAGATGTGCACGCGCAGATCTGTACCTCGCGCGAAAAAGTATTAACCTATGGGTACATAGACAATTCGATAGCAAATTTTAAGGAGGTATAGGTTATTGAACGAGTTGCCTTTTGAAAAGCTTAGAATAAAAGTTGAACCCACCGGAATGCGTTGTGAAACCACCAAAGAACTGAAGCCGCTTGAAGGAATTATTGGTCAAGAAAGGGCTGTTAGAGCGCTGAAGTTTGGCTTGGATATTAAGGAACCGGGATTCAACATCTATGTAGCTGGTTTATCAGGAACAGGTAGAAAGACAGCAGTTAAAGACTTTCTAGAGGAAATAGCGAAAGCTAAACACGTGCCCTCTGATTGGTGTTATGTAAACAACTTTGGCAACCCGTACGAACCAAAAGCCGTAAAGGTGCCTCCCAGTCGAGGAAAAGAGCTTCAGAAAGATATGAAAAATTTCGTTGACGAGGTCCGAAGTCTGTTGCCCAAGGCTTTTGAAAGCGAGGATTATGCTTCAAAAAGAGAAGCTGCAATTGGGGCGATTGAGGAGGAGAGGAAGGGACTCCTGACTCGACTCAACGAGAGGGCTCAAGAGGAGGGCTTTGTTCTTCAGAGCACCCCAATTGGAGTACTTATCATTCCGGTGGTAAGAGGCAAGCCACTGAGCGATCAGCATATCGCGGCCCTCCCCCGTAAAGTGAGGGATGAAATCGAGAAAAAGAGAGAGAAATTGAGGCCAGAACTTAGAAGCGCCATGAGGCATCTCAGAGGTTTAGAAAGGAAAGTCAACGAAGAGATCGAAAAATTAAATCGAGAAATCGCCATTTACGCCATCGGCCACCTCGTCGACGGTCTTATGGAGAAGTACGAGAAGGTTCCCGATGTCAAAACCTACCTGGATGATGTGCGAAACGACATTCTGGAGAACCTAACTCAGTTCGTAAAGGAACCCAAGGCCCCACCGGTTCCCTTCCCAGTTCCTTGGATGAAGGAACTTCCCCTCAGAAAGTATGAGGTAAACGTGATAGTAGACAATTCCAATCTCCAAGGAGCCCCAGTGGTTATGGAGCTCAATCCCACGCATCAAAATCTCTTCGGAAGGATAGAGAGGGAAGCTCAGTTCGGCGTTCTTACCACCGACTTTACCATGATTCGCGAGGGTTCATTGCATAGGGCTAATGGAGGATATTTAGTGCTCCCAGCAGAGGATTTACTGCGCAATCTCTTCTCATATGACTCTTTGAAGAGGGCTTTAAAGAATGAGTGTGTCACCATTGAAGAAGCAGGAGAACGCTTAGGTTTCATTACCACAAAAGGGTTAAGGCCGGAACCTATTCAGCTAAACGCAAAAGTTGTGCTTATTGGGCATCCTCTCATTTACCAGCAGCTGTATGCCTTGGACATGGACTTCAAAGAGCTCTTCAAGGTCAAAGCAGAATTTGACATAACTATGGACCGAACGGAAGAAAACATGCAGAAATATGCCTCCTTTGTTTGCACTTTCTGTAGAAATGAGAATCTAAAACACCTTGATGCTTCAGGACTAGCCAAAATAATGGAGTATGGCTCTAGGCTGGCTCAAGATCAGCAGAAGCTTTCCACTAGATTTGGTGAGGTCGCCGACATCATCCGGGAAGCCGATTTCTATGCTCTTCAAGAGAATTCTGAGTATGTGACTGGTAACCACATTAAGAAGGCTATTGATGAGAAGATCTATCGCTCTAATCTCATTCAAGAGAAGATTCGGGAAATGATTGAACGAAATATTCTTCTCATTGGTATTGATGGAGAAGCCGTGGGACAGGTAAATGGCTTGTCCGTAATGAGCTTGGGAGACTTCGCTTTTGGTGCACCTTCCCGTGTCACGGCCAGCATAGGGCTAGGACGGGAAGGAATTATTGACATTCAGCGAGAAGCGAAATTAGCAGGCCCAATCCACACTAAGGGAGTGATGATTCTAAGTGGCTATCTGGCCGAAAAGTACGCTCATGACAAACCTCTCAGCCTTTCTGCCCGTCTAGTCTTTGAACAAAGCTACGGAATGGTGGAAGGAGACAGTGCTTCCAGCACAGAATTATACTCCATCCTCTCCGCTCTTTCGGGAATACCCATCAAGCAAGGCATCGCAGTCACAGGCTCAGTGAACCAGAAAGGGAAAGTCCAAGCTATCGGCGGAGTGAATGAGAAGGTCGAGGGCTTCTTTGAAGTCTGTAAGGCCAAAGGCCTCACGGGAAAGCAAGGGGTTCTGATTCCCNNGGAAAGTTCCACATATACCCCGTGAAAACCATCGATCAAGGTATTGAAATCTTAACAGGGGTCAAAGCAAGTGCAAAGCGACCAGATGGAACTTTCGAGGATGGAACTGTAAACTATAGCGTCGACAAACGCCTAAAGGCCATGGCAGAAAAGCTAAGAGAATTTCCCGAATTAGTTGTTGAAGAAAAGAAGAGGCGTCGGATGAGTGAAGAGGAACAATAAATTTCCAATGCGTGCCTTCTTTGCAAATATCAAATCGCTCACAAATTCCTTTAGAACATGACGTCATCCAAAGTTAGGTTGCTTTTGTGTCACAGTCAAAAATATTTGAAGTTCCACTTCCAGAACAAAATACCGTGCGCAAGAGTTCCATCAAAGTTAATAAGAGGAAATTGAAGTGCGCGCCAAAACTGAAGAAAGAATCAAGTGGTGGTTGTCATTTGCAACATGTGAGAGAGGCATGCACACATGAGGCGATTAGAACGTGTTAGAGAAGCATCGGAGAGCGCGGATGTGATTGTAAATAAGATCTCTGTGATGATCGGCGGAGAGGCAGGAGCTGGGATAACCCGTTCCGGCTTTCTCTTTGCTAAGGTATGCCGCTAACAAAATTACAAACAGAAGACGTATGCATTACCTCCCTGCTAGAAAGGATGATGTAACCAGCAATCGCATTATGGATGCACGAGCGGAAAAAGTACTTATTATATACGTATCAGTTATGTATACACTAGATCTGATAAAGTTCTCTCTGTGGAAAGAGAAGGAACCAGAAGGGTTGGGCACAGAAAACCTCGAGAAAATCTTCAATCCACGAAGAATAGCTGTCATTGGAGCAAGTAACAGAGAGAACTCAATAGGCGCTAAACTGCTTAGAAACTTGATTGGTGTAGGATATAAGGGAGTTGCTTACCCGGTAAACCCTTTTAGACCCACTGTTCAAGGAATAGCCGCCTACCCAAATATCAAAAGAATCCCACGGCAAGTAGACCTAGCGATCATAGCAACTCCCGCACACACCGTTCCACAAATCATCGAAGAGTGTGGAATATGTGGGGTTTCAGGAGTAGTTATCGTCTCAGCAGGTTTTAAAGAAACCGGAGAAGAAGGAAAGGCTCTTGAGAAACAGATTCTTGAATATAAAGGCCGCTACAAAATGCGCATCATTGGTCCTAACAGCCTTGGAGTGATGCGGCCAAGAATTAGACTCAACGCTACTTTTGCCAACAGGACCGCCAATCCTGGGAAGATAGCATTCATTTCGCAGAGCGCTGCGTTATGTGCTTCGGTGTTAGACTGGGCTTCGGAAGCTCACGTGGGATTTAGCGCCGTGGTTTCAGTAGGTTCGATGCTCGATGTCGATTTAGGAGACTTGATCGACTACTTCGGGACCGACATTCAAACAACAAGCATTGTGCTTTACGTGGAATCTATCAAGGATGCACGGAAGTTTATGAGTGCAGCGAGGGGGTTTGCCAGAGCTAAACCTATTGTAGTGGTGAAGGCCGGACGATTCCGTGAAAGTGCAAAGGCAGCGTTGTCTCATACTGGTGCTATGTGCGGCGAAGACGCTGTTTATGACGCAGCTTTCAGACGCGCCGGAATCGTTCGCGTTGAAGCGATTAACGATCTTTTTAACTGTGCGGAAGCATTGGCGATGCAACCGAACCCCAGGGGCCCAAATCTAGCAATAATCACCAATGCTGGCGGACCTGGGATTATGGCTACTGATTTCCTAATCGCTAGAGGTGGAAAGCTTTCACCGTTGAGTAACGAAACAATTCAAGCATTGGATAGTGTTTTGCCTTCTTACTGTAGCGTCCTGAATCCTATTGACATTTTAGAGGAAGCCACAGTAGACAGGTTTAGGAAAGTAATGGAAATCTGCTTCAAAGATGCCAACTGTGACGGCTTCTTGATCATATACACGCCTCAAGGAGCAGCAGATCCTGTTGAAACCGCGAAGATAATTGTGGAATTTTCGCGACAAACCAAGAAACCCATCCTTACCTCTTTAATGGGCGAGGACAGCTGCTGGGAAGCTAGAAAAATCCTACGGAAAAACGGTATCCCAACATTCACAACACCCGAGCAAGCTGTTTCCACCTTCATGTACATGCATGGTTACGCTGAAAACCTAGAGCTCCTATATGAAACGCCCGAAGAGCTTTCCGTGGGATTATCCGTTCCGATGTCCCTTAAAGAGTCTTTGCGAAGGACATCTAGGGAAGGACGAAAAGTTTTAGACCCGCTTGAGTCCTTGCATTTCCTTGAAGCATACAAAATCCCGACTATAAAGACCCGAGTTGCCAAAACCCAAAAGGAAGCTGTGATTGCGGCCTCCAAACTGGGATACCCTGTCGTTCTGAAAGCATTTTCACCACAGATAACTCATAAATCCAAAGCCGAAATAGTTGCTCTAAATGTGTGGTCACCAGAACAAGTAAAGGCCTTCTTCAAGGATTTGGCTGAGAAAGTCAGAAAATACAAACCTGAAACAGAATTTAAAGGTGTCATCATCCAACCCATGATTCAGAAGAAAAGGTGTGAAATCCTAATTGGTTCAAAGAAAGACCCTCACTTTGGTTCAGTCATCTTATTTGGCACAGGAGGGAACGCGACGGAGTTGGTAAGAGATGTAAGCATAGGATTCCCACCACTAAATCGGGTGCTTGCAAAGCGGCTCATGGAAAAGACAGCCATCTACAAACTTTTTGAGTCAAATAAGTATTTTGGTAGCGCTAAACTTCTTGAAGAGATCTTGATAAAGTCTTCTCAATTAGTAACACATTTCCCAGAAATAGAAGAGATGGACATAAACCCAATCATAGTCAGCGAAAGCGACGCTGTCGCTGTAGACGCTCGCATAGTTATCAACACAGACGGAATTCTGCAGAAGTCTCAACCTCACAAACACCTAGTGATTGCTCCATACCCAAAAAAATACATAACTCAATGGAAGTTAAATGATAGAACATCTGTTGTTCTTCGCCCCATAAAGCCTGAAGACGAAACTCTCCTCTGGGAATTGTTTCAATCCCTTTCAGAAGAAACGATGCGGTTCCGGTTCTTTCAAGTAATTAGAGATATGTCTCATAAAACTCTGACTAGGTATTGCAACATAGACTATGACCGAGAAATCGCCATAGTAGCAGAGATGAAAGGAGATAAGAGAAGAATCATCGGTGTTGCGCGAATCATCTTCGAGCCTGGTCGCAAATGTGGGGAGTTTGCTGTTGTTGTCGGCGATCAGTGGCAAGGGCACGGGCTTGGGTCGAAGCTTGTTGATTGTAGCATTGAGATTGGCAAGGGCATGGGACTGGGGATAATTGGCGGTGAGATCCTGTCAAGGAACCTCAAGATGATTCGTCTATGCACCAAAAAGGGGTTCAAGATAGAGCCTGTCGACGAAGATACTGTAAGAGCAGTGTTGAAACTGTCCTAAATTTTATCTGCTCCCCCGTTTCAATTCTAGTGAAGCTTCTATATCCATAAAACAGAATGGCAACAGAGTACGCTATTCCTTGTAGCCAACCTCTTCCTTGAGTCGCTGAACTGACTCAGGATTCATAAGGGTTGTGGTGTCGCCGACAGGCTGGTTTCTAACCAGGGACTTTAAGATTCTTCGCATGATCTTTCCACTTCGGGTTTTAGGCAGTTCATTAGTAAATACTATTCTGTCAGGTCTAGCTGTCGGTCCTATGGTAGCGTCCACGTGCTTTATCAGCTCTTCCATGAGCTGATCTGAATGCTCTGCTTCCTTTTTCAGAGTCACAAAGGCTACAGGTACTTCGCCTTTTATATCATGTGGAGCCGCCACAACCGCGCATTCCACAACCGCTTCATGGCCTGTTATCGCATTTTCTAGCTCTGCCGTTGATAATCTGTGGCCTGCAACTTTCATTACATCGTCAACTCTGCCAGTTAACCGGATGTTCTCAAACTTATCCCATCTTCGCGCTCCATCACTTGTGTAGTAGTATTTTTCGCCGTAGACGCTGAAGTATTCCTTGTATCTCTCTGGATTTCCCCAGATATTCCTGAGCATTCCCGGTGCAAACGGGCTTTTCTGCACCAAGTATCCGCCTTCTCCAACCGGTACCGGTTTTCCAGTTTCGTCGAAAACATCATGAAGTGTGCCTGGGAAGCTTCTGCCAGCAACTGTTGGAATGAATGGGCCTATGCCTGGTAAGGAGTTGATCAAGGTTCCGCCAGTTTCTGTTTGCCACCAAGTATCAATTACTGGGCATCTTCCACCACCAATCTTGTAGAAATACCATAGCCATGCTTCTTCGTTTATTGGCTCGCCTACTGTGCCGAGTATTCGAAGACTGTTTAGGTTATGCTTTCCAGGCCATTCTTCACCCCATTGCATGAACATTCTTATCGCTGTGGGAGCCGTGTAAAAGACCGTAACACCATACTTTTCTACTATGCTCCACCATCTGTCTAGTTGGGGATAGTTTGGGGCGCCTTCATACTCTAGCATGGTGGCGCCGCATAAAAGTGGGCCATAGCAGCCATAGGTGTGGCCTGTAACCCAGCCGATATCAGCGGTACACCAGAAAACATCTTCATCATGAAGGTCGAAGTCCCATTTTGCCGTCCAATATGCTTGCACCGCGTATCCACCCGTGTGGTGTTCAACTCCTTTCGGTTTGCCTGTGGTGCCACTTGTGTAGAGAATGTATAATATGTCCTCGCTGTCCATAACTTCAGGTTCACAGTAACTATCTACAGCTTTCATTAATTCGTGCCACCAGTGGTCTCTGCCCTCAATTATGTTCACATCTATTCCGATTCGTTTCACAACCACAACTTTTTGTATCGGTGTTCCTTCAACTCCCTTGTCTGCTTCAGCCTTCAAGTTTATCTGTTTTCCTCGTCTGTAGTATCCGTCCACCGTTACGAGAACCTTAGCTTCTGCATCCAGCATTCTTTCTTGTAGGGATTTGCCGCTGAAGGCGGAAAAGACTACGCTGTGTATGGCTCCGATGCGAGCGCATGCCAACATGGCTATTTGCACTTCCGGAATCATTGGCAAGTATACTCCAACTCTATCGCCTTTTTTCACGCCGAGACCTTTCAGCACGTTAGCGAATTTGTTGACTTCACGGTATAAGTCAAAATATGTGAGCACTCTTTCTTTCTCGTCTGGTGGTTCGGGCTCCCATATTATTGCTGCCTTGTTTCTTCTCCAAGTTTTCACATGTCTGTCCAAAGCGTTGTAGGAAATGTTCAGTTTCCCATTAACAAACCATTTGTAATATGGTGGCTCCCACTGGTAGGTTTCGCTCCATTCTTTGAACCAGTCAATTCCTTCACGGGCAAGCTTAGCCCAGAAAGCTACAGGATCTTTCATAGCTTTTGTGTAGATAGATTCGTCGTTCACCCAAGCTTTTTTCTTAAGTTCGTCAGTAGGCCAGAACACGTTATTTTTTTCTGAGTCTTTCTTAACCCACATAGTAAGCTTGAACAGCATATTACCACTCTAGGTATGTTTGTTTGAGTTTATTGGAAACAAGACATTTTCCATATAAACTTTCTGTTCTGAAGATACGCGCGCGCGCCGTCATCACACTTGCGCCTGCTGAATTATACGAAGTATTTCTTCTTCCAGCGTGTTTCCGGGTTTGGGGTTTTCAATGATCGTCCCAAGCTGTTTTCCCTGCTTGTCAAATATGATAATGTGAGGGGTATTCCACACATTGAATGTTTTTACTTCCGGTGGAGACGGTGGGATTCTCCATTTTTCTTCTGGGTTTAACGGGTCTGTTTTGAGACCTCCGAAGACCCTTACCTTCATATTGGTTTTTTCGGCAAGTAAACCCAAAACCGGCACATAAGCGGCGCAGTCTTTACACCATTCAGCCGAGAAAACCACGATTACCACATCTTTCGCGTGGCTTCTTAGTCTTCGAACTGCTTTTTCATTCGGTTGGTAGGTTAGCTTTCTTTTTGAAAACTTCTCTTTGAAAGGTTGTGACATTTTATTGATGTAGTTATCCACCGAAACAGTTCTTTTCATTATCGTCTTTAGGTTGGCCGTTGCCATAAATCTTGCCTCTCCGTTCAGCTATGTATGTGTTCATGGTACCCCGTTTAAGTTTTGACGGCTATGAAATTCTTTGTGTTTGTGCGCATCGGAATAGGTTCAAATATCGGTGTTGTTAACTTGTAAGTTGCAAGGAATTCAGGTGACCCGAAATGTCCGAAGAAATAATGAAGGTGAACGCTGCTAATTGGGAAGAGGAGATTCTAGAATCAGAGAAGCTGGTTTTGGTTGAGTTCTGGCATCATGAATGCCCCCATTGCAAGGTGTTTGAGCCGGTTTACAGTGAACTCTCTAAGGAGTATGCAGGCAAGCTGAGATTTGCAAAATTTAACGTTTTGGAAAGTGAGGAGAATCAAGAGCTTGCTGCTAAATATGGTATAATGGGTACACCCACTTTGAAGTTCTTCTGTCAAGGAAGACCTGTTCAAGACGTCGTGGGCGTGCTGCCAAAGGATTATCTGCAACAGGCAATAGAGTTCGCAATCAATAAGCATCAAGAATGCGCAGAGAAGAGCTCGCCTCTCAATTTGCCTTACATAAATTGATTCAAAAACGGTTGAAAATATGTGTGTGCACGTTCATCTGTTAGAACACTCTTCCATATCCCTTTTTAGTTAGGATTCCAGAACTATTATCAGGTCTCCCAATGACCCATAATTGACGAGATCTGCAAAAGCAAGCCTAATCTCCGTCATTGACTGGTGGCTAATCTTTGAAAGAAGTTAGAAAGGCGTGGGGAAAAGAACTCTGGATAGCACAAGAAGAGGAATACGGTGGGAAAATCCTCATCATGAAAGGAAACCACCACACATCCCAACACTTCCACAAAGACAAGAAAGAAACAATCTACTGCTTCAAAGGCCAAGTAGACATAATCCTAAACGATAGAGTGGTCACACTGAAAGAAGGAGACGACATAACCCTTATCCCCAGAACAGTCCACAGAATCATAGGTAAAACAAACTCTATTTTGTTCGAAGTATCAACCCCAGAACTAGCCGACGTAGTAAGACTAAAAGAAGAATAAAAACCTCACCCAGGCGCGCCCAATATACAGAATGGAGTTATTTTCTCATCATCCTCTTCCAGTTGTTTAATGCTTGCTTCGTATATACCCCTTTTTCATAGTGGATTGAGCAGGGAAACTCGCTACATTTAAAACAGCTCCTTATGTCTTTCTTAGACGCACAAGAGTGGAGAGCGCACTCAACAGAATGTGGATCTTCCAGACAACCAGGGCACTTTTCTCTATAGACAGGGCAGAAACCACAGTATATTCTGCAAACTCCCACCAAGTTAAGGTCAAAGTCACGCAGATGTTTCACCTTAATTTGTCCAATCCTAAACATTTCTAATGGTATCCTAGTAACAAAAGCCATAAATTTAAATATAATCCTGCTCCGAGTGAGGAAATCAAAATCAGAGAGGCAATTGTCTCTTTATAAAAATCGTAACGTTCGCTAAGAACTATCATAGAGATGGCAATAGGCATACCATGCATAAGTATCAATGTTGACCTTTCCACGTCGTGTAGATTAAACAGCATTGTGGTTAGCAAAGCTATAATCGGTAGGAAAATTATCCTCAGCAGACTTAGTTTAAAAGCTGTGACTAGGTTTGTGTATTTTCTTCCAAAGAGGAAGACCCCAAGCATAAAGATTGCTACTGTAGAGGTTGTGCCTCCCAGCATATGTAAGAAGCTTGATACGGGAAGGGGAATCTCTATTCCAACGAGGGATAGCAGAATACCGGAAAAAATCGATATGATTAGTGGGTTTTTTGAAAGCCTTTTTACAACGCGTTTTAGTCCTTCCCATATCGTGGATTTTTCAAGCTTATACATTTCTAGGACTGTAATGGAAATTGTTACGCTTACTATAGAAATGGAAGATGCCGATAACGTTGCCAAGTGTTCTCCCTGTGGTGTTGGAAAGGCAAACATTATGAAGGGTATGCCAAAGAAGGCTAGGCTACCGAAAACAGTGCTTAAAATCAACAGATAGAGGGTGTTCTTCGAGAATCTAAATGTAGAGTAAAGAAAAATGTAGATTACCAGCGCCACAAATACAGGGATAATTCCGGCAAATATGAACCTGAAAGTCTCTTCAGTAAAATTCGTTTCAGCCATATTGACAAAAAATAGAGCTGGCAGTGCGAAATAGTATACATAAGCGCTAAGTACTCGTTCATCGCCAGATTTTAAAATTCCTAATTTTCTTGAGAAGAGACCTGTTCCGATTAGTAGAAGAATAGGGATGATTGTTCGTATAATAATATTATTCATTACTTTCTCCTTGTGGTGTATGTTTCTGTTCTGTTCTTAAATCCTTCTTCCTTTATTTTATGGTAGTAAGGATTCGTCATGGACATGAATACGGTGTCAGAACCGCAAAAACGTTAAAAGAAGATGAGGGATTAATTAGCGCAGGCTTTGAGTTCGTGACTGAGCGAGGCGAGGTCAAAATCCATAGGAAGTGAAAGTGAATGTTGGAAGTCGTAGGAAAAGAGAACAATGATTTCATAGTGAAAGATTCTGAAAGTGGAAGCACATTAAGAATAGCAGATACATTTGCCGAAATGTTACCCAAGCTGGAGATATCCCCCGCAAACTCTCCTTTTTTCTTAGGCTGATTAATATCTTAAATGTGGGCCTACGTTCAAGACACACTATTCTAGTCCAATCCAACCCAGCCAAACCTTACCAAAATAGTAAGTCTTTAACATAAGAGATGGAACACCGCATGTATGCATGATAATCTCAACACTACTTACGGAAGAAAGAAAAAACTAATGAAAAGGGATTTTTCCGTATGCAGTGGTGATATTCCCCGCAAATCCCCTTTTTTTAAGGGTTAAATTTTAACGCCCACACACACAAAGATTACCCGTGGCCCAGTAGACTGACATAAGTCTAAGAAGACAACCAACCTTTCCCTCTTTTTTGTGTGTCCAAAAGAAGCACGTAATGTGCGCGCTAGACTAC
>JABAOF010003870.1_pt2 | contig 12560 bp, 17 predicted proteins | sample 7062171 | NCBI WGS metagenome assembly JABAOF01 (sample SAMN14538628, study PRJNA623070) | marine sediment metagenome | biome: marine biome [ENVO:00000428]; feature: marine pelagic biome [ENVO:01000023]; material: deep marine sediment [ENVO:00002113] | place: India: Gulf of Khambhat ... | reverse complement strand
TTCCTGATACTGGTGAAAGGTATCTAAGCACCTCACTCTTTCTGGATGAATAGAGCGAAATGTATCAAGGAAAGGTGATATTGATACCTATTGTTGACTAAATAAATTGAGTTAATTAACAATTTGGAGGAAAGATGAAAATTACTATCAATGGGAAAAAAGAAACAATAGATAAGAATGAAATTACCGTTTTCGAGCTCCTTAAAATAAAGGATGTGAAAATGCCCGACATGGTATCGGTACAGTTGAATGGGGACATATTACGTCGTACTAGCTTTGATTCTACCCATGTCCGTGAAAATGACGAAGTCAACTTTCTCTATTTCATGGGAGGAGGCGGTTTCAATAGATGACCGAATGGGGTTTTGAAACAAAAGCTATACACAGCGGTTTGATCCCCTCGCAACATCAGGGAGCAACCGCAGTACCTATATACGAAACAACATCATATGCATACGATTCCGCTCAGGACATTGCTGAAGTATTTGAAGGAAAGAAGTTCGGTCATATATATTCACGGATCTCAAATCCAACGGTTACCACATTTGAACAGCGTATCAATGCTCTGGAGAAGGGAACTGGTGCAGTGGCAACATCATCCGGCATGGCCGCAATCTCAACGGCCCTCTTCACCCTTGTTGCTCAGGGTGATGAAATTATCTCCAGTAAAAGTCTCTTCGCCGGTACCTTTCTCCTCTTCAATAGGATATTCAAAAAGTATGGGGTTCAGATCAAATACGTGGGGCCAAACGATATTGATGGAATCAGAGCCGCCATCTCTGATAGAACACAGATTATTTTCGTTGAAACTATCGGGAATCCAAAACTCGATGTTCCGGACATTGAAAAGATCTCCAGGGTTGCGGTGGAAAACAAAATCCCCCTTGTCGTTGACAGCACCATGACCACCCCTTATCTGGTTCATCTGAAAGAGCTCGGTGCAGCCATTGTTATCCATTCCACGACAAAATACATAACAGGGAATGGAAGCACCATAGGAGGCGTCATAGTCGATCTCGGAAACTTCGACTGGAAGACCTGTAAAAACAGTGATCTTTCATCCTTTGCGCAGCAGTGTGGAAGCGATTTCGCTCTTCTTATTTCTGCCAGGAGGCATATAGTACAAAATCTGGGAAACTGTCCATCACCATTCAATGCGTATCTTCAGTGTCTGGGACTCGAGACACTTGCTGTACGGATGGAAAGACACTGCAGCAACGCCATGGAACTTGCCAATTTCCTGAACCATCATCCGAAAGTCTCCGATGTGAACTATCCGGGTTTAAAAACCAGCCCGTATCACGAGATAGCCCGAACTCAGTTCAAGGGCAAATTCGGCGGACTCCTCACCTTTCGACTTGGTTCCAAAAGGCAGTGTTTCCAATTGATCGACCATCTGGAGCTGGTAAAAAATCTGGCCAACCTCGGTGATGCGAAAACATTGATTGTTCACCCAGCATCTACGATCTATTCCGAATGCACAGAAGAGGAAATGGCTCATGCTGGCGTCAGCGAGGATATGATACGGGTATCGGTCGGAATTGAGACGATCGATGATATCATCAAAGATTTTGATCAGGGTCTAAAGGAGGTTAACTCATGAACCTGACCGAAGAACAGATAAAACGCTACAGTCGTCACATACTGCTCAAGGATGTGGGCGGCGTAGGACAGGAAAAGCTGCTCAATGCAAAAGTGCTCGTTATCGGCGCAGGTGGACTCGGGTGTCCTATCGCACAGTATCTGACCGCAGCTGGAGTGGGGACATTGGGAATCATCGACAGCGACAGCGTGGAAATCAGCAATCTGCAGCGACAGATACTCCATTTCACAGCTGATATTAATAGACCGAAGGTTGAATCAGCCCGGGAAAAGCTGATCAGGATAAATCCGGATGTCAGGGTACAGTGCTACAACGAGCGTTTGACCGCTGAAAATATATCGAACCTTTTTAGGGAATACGATTTCATTGTAGAGGGAACAGACAATTTCCCATCCAAGTTCCTGGTCAATGATGCCTGTGTGTTTTTAAACAAACCATTCTCACAGGGTGGTATCCTCCGCTTTGACGGTCAGACCATGACCCATGTTCCGGGAAGCGCCTGCTACCGGTGCGTTTTCGAGTCGGCCCCCCCGCAGGGGGCGGTTCCAAGCTGCAGCGAAGCGGGCGTTCTGGGTGCAGTCGCCGGCATGCTGGGAACCATACAGGCGGCTGAAACGCTGCGGTACATACTCGGTATTGGAAAGCTTTTGACAGATCGAATATTGTTCTTCGACGCTTTCAATATGGAATACAATACGGTCCAGGTTAAGAAAAATCCGAACTGTCCAATATGCGGTAAAGATCCCTGGATCACTGAGCTCAAGGAGTATGAACAGCCGGTCTGTGATCTAAATGCTGAGGTACGCTCGGATGGTGTTTAAAAGAAGTAAAGATCTCACATTTTTTAAAAAATCCTTGCCCGCTCTCCTTTGTTTCATGTTTGTAAGTCTAATGGCGTACAGTGATTCTGGATGGATCTATGCACTAAATCAGGATGATGCCCAAATATACGTTGTCGAAGTGGATACGAGGAAGCTCATTTCCACTATTCCGCTGGGCGGTTATATGCCAAATGGCCTCTTTCCGACACCAGGGGGAAAATTCGTATTTGTTACCTTCATGGATTCAGATCTTGTCTCCGTTGTCGATGTGGAGAAGCACCAGGAGGTAAAAACATTCATTATGGAGGGAGGAACTCCAGGCTCCTTTACCTTTTCGACCATGGGGCAGGAGTTGTATGTAACGTGGCCTTCATCTGAAGTGATCAAAGCGTATCACCATCAGAGATCAGAGCTGGAATTCAAAGAGCAGTTCCATTTGGGCATGGCCAATGCCCCCATCCTTCTCAACAGGAGGGGAACCCGCATCTATCGCAGCAGTGAGGAAGGCCTCGAGGTGGTCTATCTCAAAACAAAGGAAATCATCAAGACCTTTACCCAGTCCGGTGGTCCTAGGCTATGGTCATTCTCTCCCGACTACCGGTATCTCTGGGGAGTCAGTACGGACGGTATCGTCGTAGTCGACGAGCCGAAGCTGCGTACCCTGAAGACTGTGACTGCCACTCCAAAATCCCATGCTGCAGTTTTTTCACAGGATGGAAAAAAAGCGTTTCTTATAGAAAAATCAGGACTGAGGGTGCTGGTACTGAACAAAAGAGCGAGCGATCTCCTTGGAGAGATATACTTTGAGGATCCCATTGAAAGCATAACCCTTACAGAAAATGGAACCCTCTGGACCGGCAGCTTGGAAACCAACACACTGTTTTCGATAGATACGAGTACATTGGAAAACACGGGTATGGTTGATCTACCCGGTAAACTCATCCAGATCAGGTATGTGACACTCAAAAAGGGGGAGGGGTACGCCTGCTTTTAGCAGCATGTCTAAGGGAGATGTTTCATGCACATTACTGAAGTGAAGGAAGCTTAGATATGTTTTTAACAGCGGTGCTGGGACTTGCTGTTGGGTTGCCGCTCGGGTATGCTTTTCAACGGGGTGGCTTCTGCATGAATACTGCATTCAGGAGCATTCTCTTCGAACGAGACCTCAGCCTGTTTCGTGGATACATTCTTATTTTATTGATCAACATAGTCGCTGTGAATCTCCTCTACGAATTTGCCCTTATCAATATATCCATTGCACCCTTTTTCTGGCCTGCTGTTACAATCGGAGGACTCATCTTCGGGTTTGGCATGGTTCTTGCCGGTGGATGCACCTCCGGTACATGGTATAGGGTTGGTAAGGGGATGATGGGTTCATTCGTTGCACTTATCGGTTTTGCCATTGGTGCAGCGAGCATGAGCACTGGAATTCTTCGTCCTCTGATGGATACCCTCAGAACACCGATCATCGACATCTACGGACAGGAGGCAACCCTTATAAACATATTCCCTTCCAATTCACCTTTCGTAAAATGGATTATTATCGCACTTATCGTAATAGGTGGAGCAGTTTGGCTTTTGAGGGCACCGAAACAGAAATTCCAGATTGGCTGGAGCTGGCAGCGAACCGGACTGATTATTGGCCTTTTGAGCGTGGTCTCCTGGGTGGTCTCAAGTTTCACGGGTAGGGATTTTGGACTTTCCTTTACGCAACCCACAGTATCACTTGTTCGCCTTATCTTGAACGGCGATCCGGGTGGAATAAACTGGGGTTCCTATATGGTATTAGGCGTGCCGATAGGTGCGCTAATAGGAGCCATCGTCTCTGGTGAATTTTCGCTACGGATGTCTGAACCCCGCAGGCTCCTACAGCAGTTTGGTGGTGGTATTATCATGGGACTCGGGGCTGCTCTTGCAGGCGGTTGTAATATCGGTCACGGCATAACAGGGGTTTCTGCTCTCGCGTTGAGCAGCATCGTTGCCACGCTGTTTACAATTCTCGGCGTGTGGACAATGACCTATCTGGTGTTCCATCGAGTTGCCAGGACGGTATCTCGAAGTGAAGCTATGGTTGAATCAGGAGTGAAACCATGATTCGTTTTTCATTGGTGGGTTCGTAGGTCAAATGTAATGTAACTATAAGGAGTACAGTATGAGTACGAAGTTTTTTACCGTACATATCACAAGTTTTTTGATTGTTGCAATTGCTCTAGCGCTGTTTCCCCTTGCAGCTCTTTCAGAGGACACAATGAGCGGCTCAGGCCTTCCACTTCTCGTCGAAACGGAATGGTTGGCAAACAACAGCGGCAGGTCGGATATCCGTATCGTTGATTTTGGGAGAACAATGGATGAATATGAAGCCGGTCACATTCCGAGTGCCGTCTATATAGAGACAAAGGCGGTATGGGATGAGGTCGACGGCATTCCTGGTATGCTTCCAGGGGTCGAAACCGTGGTACAATCACTGGAAAAGGCTGGAATTAACAACAACCTGGTGGTAGTCATCTATGACAGTATCGGGGGATTGTGGGCATCCCGGCTTTTCTGGGCCCTGGAATACCTGGGACATCAGGACGTTCATCTTCTCAACGGAGGCTGGAATAAGTGGGTACAGGAGCGACGAGCGGTTCAAAAGGACACTCCCTCGGTACCAAGGGGAAGCTTCACGGCTCATGTTCACAGTGATAGGCTTGCAACAAAAGAATGGATACTTGAAAATCTGAGTAATCCAAATGTTCAGATAGTGGATACTCGTTCTCCTGCTGAATACACCGGTGAGGATGTTCGTGCCGCACAGGGCGGTCATATTCCCGGTGCGGTTAATATCGACTGGGTGCTCAATTTAACGGGCAATGAATCGAATACCTTCCTGTTCCAAGAGGAGCTTGCAGAGATGTACGATTCTCTGGATGTTATCAAAGACAAAGTAGTGGTAACGCACTGCCAGACTGGGGTTCGCGGCGCGCATACCTATTTTGTGCTCAGGCTGTTAGGATATCCTGAAGTGAGGGTGTACGACGGATCCTGGGCGGAATGGGGTAATGCCGAAGATATACCCATTCAGAAAGGAAAGGCGCAGAAATAACATTTATTTACCAGAGTCAAGTTAGTGAATTAAACAATGTCTCAGTAACATACGCATTATAGAGGAGTATTATAGTATGTCTGCAGAAAAAGAGAGCACTCATGTAGACAGAGAATTGAATCTCAGGGGAGAAGTGTGTCCCTACACCTTTGTGAAGAGCAAACTGGCACTGGAAAAGATGGATCCAGACCAGATCCTGAAAATTACCGTGGACAACAGCGAGTCCGCTTCCAACGTGCCGAGAAGTTTAGAACTGGAGGGACACACGGTTCTGAGGGTTGCCAAGGAGCAAAAGTCCCTTTGGAATATTATAGTAAAAAAAAGTATCGCCCGAGGCTTAACCAAGGGGTAAGGTAATATTATTGGAGGAGGATTATAATGAACAAACTATCCATTATTTGCTTTAGTGGAGATTTTGATAAAACAGTTGCAGCCCTCACGATGGCTACCGGTGCAGCAGCCGTGAACTACGAGGTGAACCTCTTTTTCACCTTCTGGGGCCTAAACATCGTGAAGGAGAAAAAGGGAAGAAGCTTTATCGGTAAAGGGGGCCTTGCGAAGACCTTCAATTATCTTGAGGGTAGTTTTAAAAATATGCCAATGAGCAGGCTGAATTTTCTGGGGGCAAGCCCCAAGATGATGACCCATCTGATGAAGAAACGAAATGTTGCGACCCTGGCTGAGCTGATGCAGGCTGCCATAGATCTCAAGGTAAACCTGTATGCCTGTGAAATGTCGATGAACATACTCGGCATCAAAAAGGAACATTTTATTCCTGAAATCAAGGAGGTTATAGGTGTGCCTACGTTCCTCGAGCTTTCAAAGGACGGAGAAACCCTATTTGTATGACCATGGAAAAACATCTCCTCGACATAACAAAAGACCACTGTCCGATGACCTTCGTAAAGACCAAGCTGGCAATGGAAAATTTGAACAAGGGTGACCAGCTGGAGGTACTGCTCACAGAAGGGGAACCACTCCAAAATGTTCCCCGATCGGCAGCAGAACAGGGGTACAGCGTTCTCGAAAAGGCGCAGGTAAAAGATCACATATACAGAATTCTCATTCAAAAATGATTACAATACCTAAAGGAGTTGTTCAGCAGATCATCAGGCAGGCTCGTGATGAGGTTCCACTCGAGGCGTGCGGTTATCTGGGTGGTACGGAGAATGTGGTCAAGGTGATATATCCCATGACCAATGCCGATCAGAGTTCCGAACACTACTCCTTTGACCCGGAGGAGCAGTTCAAAGTCTTGAGAGAGGCCCAGGACCTGGGGCTCGATCTTATCGCCGTGTATCACACGCATCCGGCTACTCCACCGCGAATGTCAGTTGAAGATATCAGGTTGGCATATGACACGAGCATCTTCTATGTTATCTATTCGCTCCAGACAGACAGTCTCAAGGCTTTCAGGGTAAACGATGATAAAGAGGTAACCGAAGTGACGGTCCGTATAACAGATACTGTTGGACCGGGTGAGCGAATAAAGGATAGCAATGATCCTGCTCTTGAACCCTAATCCACGCATACCTGATTTTGCTTAAGATTATGGCACATGTACTACTAAAATGTTATATTAGAACCACAGGAAATTTCCCATGGTAAAGAGAAATCAAAAAGGTGTTGGATGGCTTTTTCATCCCTATGAATTTGCATTTTGCGGTCACTCGAGAAGCGGAAAAACAACCCTTATTATCAACCTGATAGAGGCTCTCTCAAAGAAATACAGAATTGGATTTGTAAAACACGATGTTCATGGATTCGAAATCGACCATGAAGGAAAGGATACCTATCGTGCTCGATCCTGTGGAGCATATTCTATACTGATCAACAATCCAAGACAGTTTGCTGAAATCCATGCGAATCCTTTGAGTTCAATACAGCAGAAGACCTCCCTCCTGAATAATGATATCGTACTTGTGGAGGGATACAAAAACACGAGAATTCCAAAATTCGTATTCATCGATTTGGACAAAAAAATTCTAAAAGAGTTTCAGGAAAATAATTGGGAAAACGTACTGGGATTCATAGGTTCCGGGGATACAGGGGCAGAAGATAGCCTTGGTTATCCATACTTTGACAGAGACGATATCACCGGGATCCAGAATATGATTATTGAAAAAATAGAGGAGAAGATAAATAGTACGAAATTATACGGCCTGGTTTTGACTGGAGGCAAAAGCACGCGACTACGGAGCGACAAGTGCGAGCTGGACTATCATGGTGTGAGTCAGGCCGAACACTGTTACAGGACCCTCTCAAATCTGTGTCAAAAGGTATTCATTTCAAACCGCAGGGAACAGGCTTCGAATCATCACAGCAGAGGTTTCCCTCAGATACACGACCAGTTTCTGGATTTTGGACCGCTCGGTGGTATACTGACCGCCATGATCAACCATCCCGAGGCAGCATGGTTTGTACTGGGATGTGATTTACCTTTCGTGGATATGGAGATGCTGTCGAGATTAACAGAGGAGAGAGAGCCCCTCAAAATGGCAACAGCATACACACACGGTGACGATGGTATTCCTGAACCACTCTGCACGATCTATGAGCCGAAAATAAGGCCCCTTCTGTTCCAATGTCTTGGATTGGGATACTCATATCCCCTGAAGGCCCTGGTGAATTCCGAAATAAAAACGATCATCCCTGGTGATGGAAAAAAATTACAGAACGTAAATACTCCAGAGGAGTATGAAAGAGCGTACAGGGTGCTCAAAAAATCAGGCAAGGTATAGTGGGCAATCAGAACCCTTTCAACTTCAGCTCCATACAAGATGAATAAAGGGTGGTCTCCTATCCACCTACGCTGTACATGTAGGATCGCGAAGAGCTCCAATTCATGTAGGTGCTCCGTTCTTTTACTGCAAGCCTATCTCTTACTATCGCCTCGATGGTAGCGGCACTCTCGCCCCGTCTCAAAAGGTCTCTGAGGTTCAAACCGTTTCTTTCATACAGGCAGATCTTCAATTCCCCGGTTGCGAGGAGTCTCAATCTCGTACAGGCCTTACAGTTGTTCTCCTCTGTTTTAATAAATCCCACTGTTGCAGTTCCAACNNAACCGATGGGTTCGATCCTCTCCAGCATGAACTGTCTTTCACATATGGTCATAACCTGCTCTATGGGCAAAAAATACTCTTCACTCCACAGGGGTGTAATTTTCATGAATTCTATGAACCGCAATATTAATCCCTGCGATTTAGCAAAATAAACAAAATCTATTATTTCATCATCATTTACGCCTTTCATTACTACCACATTGATCTTGATCGGTGAAAAACCAGCCTGCCGTGCCTTATCTATGCCCTCAAAAATCCCATCAAGGAGGTCTCTTCCGGTAATTCTTGTAAACTTTTCCCGCTGTAATGAATCAAGACTGATATTGATCCCTTTTAGTCCCACGTTTTTCAGCTGTATTGAATAATCTGGCAGGAGGAGACCATTTGTGGTAAGCGATACCTCTTCTATCAGATCAATATTATTGAGAGCTGAAATTAAACCGACAAGACCCTTTCTTACCAGAGGTTCACCACCGGTAATCCGTACCTTTTTTACGCCAATATGCGATAAAAGCTCGACTATCCTGACAATCTCTTCGAAACTGAGAAGCTCTTCATGTGCTCTGAGCGGTACACCATCCGATGGCATGCAGTACATACACCGCAGATTACACCTGTCGGTAACTGAAATGCGGAGGTAATTTATAGAGTTTCGGGAATCAAACATCGTTTTCAAATAAAATGAAAAATCAATACAAATTTTTTATATGGCGGTTTTGGTTATCTTTCCGCCTGTACAGAAACAGAGGTGAAATGCAAATGGATTGGCGTTTTCATTGCCAGGAAACCCTACTTCCAGATGAACCGCGCTTTTATCACAGAAAGCAGCGCATATACCGCAGCCGTTGCAGAGTGAACTGTTGAAAAATAACTTTTTCTCCACGTTGGATCGTTCTGCCCGCAATGCTCCTGTTGGGCATACACCCACACATGCTGAACAAAAATCGCAGGTGTCATCGACCTGAAGGTCATAATAATAGCTCTTCAGCAGCTTTGCTCCTATATCCGGGGGCAATGTTCGGAGCATTCTGTTCATGGTCTCTTTTCGAGTCGGGAGTGTCTTTGCAGTGTAGGCCTGGGTTTTCTGGTCTGAAGCATCATCGAAAAAGAACTTCTGTGCACGTTCAGTTGTGAGTTCTGTAAAAGCCTTGAAAAAATCCCTTCTATTGTACGTAACATCACGGTACTGCAGCTCTTTCACATTCTCCACGAGTCGCATTTTTTCCGTTACTTCAATCCCGGTTTTTTCTGCAACCCCCCTGAGCCTTTCCTTGATAATATTGACGACAAATCCATTCCTGCACCCCGCACATCGGGTTAGATTCATCTGCAGCGGCCCTTTGATTGACAGAATCAGAAGGGCGAGGTGTTCTTCAGAGAGAGATCCAAGACAGAACGTTCGTACGTGGGCATGCAAATCCTGCTCCATATTACATGCCAGTACCGGCATCCTGATTTTCCCAAGCTTTTGAACCATCTCGTAAAAATCGATCCCGTTTATCTCGAAGCTATCGGTTGGACATTCTGACACACAGAGCATGCACTCCGTACAGGCCCCTCGATGGATATCCAATCTTCTTTCGTCCAATCTAACGGCATTTGTTTTACATATATCCACACATATGGTACATGTGCTCTTGTTACAGCGCACCCGCAGACATCTCGATTGATCAATGCATATGGAAGAAGAACTATGTAAGATCCTGTTAACGATCATCGTTTTGAGCATACTGCGTTTCCTTTGATAGAGGAGAGTTCCCTTCTCCAGTGAGCAGATTGATGTACTGACGGTCGTAGAGCACAAAATCACATGTACAGTCAGCAAGCAACTTGTAAAAGTCATTTTCCGCATTTTCACGTACTTTTTCGCAGAATGCGGAAATCCACTGTCCGAGGAATCGATTCAGAAACATTTCCTGGTATTTTAAAAATTCAGCAGCTCTACTGGATTGAGAGCTCTGTAAGAATTCAACCTCTTGATAGATCAGGTAATACATGTACTCAAGCTCCACGGCAATGTGATCCGGCAGATCTTTAAAATCACTGTTTATGACAAGTCCGGTTTCACGGTACAGTTTTACAATTTCCATGGTTGAATCACCCATGACTCTTCTACCCTCATCGATATACACTGAACCGTATGGCGGTGCCTTGAGCTCAAAGGGACCGACAAACAATCGTGCAAACTCAACGGATAGTTCCTCGTCACTGTACCCCATAAATGTCTTACTCATCTTTTCGGATATAACCGAACCACGTGGACAAACATGCTTCAGTGACAGGGTGAGATGTTCGAATACCCTTTCCTGTCTTAATAGCTCCCTATCGGGTGGATAGAAACAAAGGGCTAGGTATCGATAGCACTCCCCTCTCATTTTCTTATGCAACAGAACCTTATCCGCACTCACCTTGGAATACCCCTTACGATAAAATTAAGGATAGGACTGCCTTGAGACAGTCCTATCCATGTTTCACCTGAAGATGCTATCCCTAAGCAGTTCGTGCCGCTTTGAAGCTTCTTATGTAGTAAACATTCGGCACTGTCCCGGCTTCAGGCTTTAAGACCATCGACTTGTATTTTTTGAGCAGTTTGCTTATTGCGCTGTTCGGATCGTCGAGATCCCCGAAAGTTCTTGCACCGGAAGGACAGGCGTCAACGCAGTAGGGCTGCTCTCCCTTTGCGACGCGATGCTCGCAGAATATGCACTTTTCAATGATCCCGTCTCGTCTCACATCCTTGTAGTCAGGATGAGAGTATGTCGTTTTATGGGCAGGACTTGCACCGGTTTTCCGGGCAATCTCAGCACCTGAAGAAGTGCCTCCACGTATGATCTCCATGGTGTCACTGAAGAAGGGCTGTGTGTCCTGGTCGAAATCATTGAAACTGATGACACTGTACTGTGCCTCTGCTTCTGCAACGTCCATTTCACTGTAGGGGCAGGCGCGCTGGCATAGCCGGCATCCGATACAGCGATCGTTGTTGGTCATAGTGATGTTGTTATCATGCTTGAAAATCGCCTTGGGTGTTACCGGGCATACTTCAACACATGGAGGATTCGAGCAGTGATTGCAGAGCACGGGCGTGTTCGTGTAGCTGATATTGGGGAATCTACCACTCGCCTCTATTACGTGATCCGCCCAGTTAAAGGTTTGTCCCTTGGCACTTTCTCTCGTGTTGTTCTCTGTTTTGCAGGCAATTGCACAGGCACCGCAGCCCACACACTTCTGTAAATCTATAACCATTCCTAATTTTGACATTATTCTCTCCTCTCCTTCATCATATCTTTGTGATCTTTACCCCGGTGAATCCGCCGTTTCTCACGGTGCTTCCGCTCAGGCGTTCGTAGTCATCGGGCATCAAAATGTTATTGTTGCCGCCCTTGGGTCGCGCATTCCGGTAATCGGACGCAACTCTTCCATAGGCCCAGTGACCCATGCCATAGGCTTTTGCCACCGTGCCCTGACGGACACCTTCCCAGAGTTTTGCCTTTGCTTCGATACTTGCCTGCACAGAGGTGAGGCGAACCTTGTCCCCATCCTTGATGCCGAGTTTCGCAGCATCACGCGGGTTGATCTGTACAACGTCCTCCCAGTTCTTGTCACCCACATCCACCTTCTTGAACTCATAGTACCAGGGACAGTTCTGGCTTCGTCCCTCGCGGTTGAGCTTTGACTTGTAGTCGATAAAGGTGAATGGATACTCACTCACACTGCCGTGTCGGAAGGGTGTTTCATAGTGGGGAACGAATGCCTTCTCTCCCCGGGCTTCGTACTTGCACGTTCGAAGGACATCGTTGATGCTCGTTTTGTATTTATTGGCGTGCTTTTGTAGCGCTTCCTTGAGGGTTTCGCTGTAAAATTCGAACTTCTCTGTTTTAGTCTTGAATTTTCCCCATCTTGCCTTGTATTTGTAGGGAGAAGAGTTCCACATACCCCGTTTTGTGAACTCTTTCCAGCCGTTAATCCGATCGCCTCCCACATCCTTTTTA
>JABAOF010020655.1_pt5 | contig 12561 bp, 7 predicted proteins | sample 7062171 | NCBI WGS metagenome assembly JABAOF01 (sample SAMN14538628, study PRJNA623070) | marine sediment metagenome | biome: marine biome [ENVO:00000428]; feature: marine pelagic biome [ENVO:01000023]; material: deep marine sediment [ENVO:00002113] | place: India: Gulf of Khambhat ... | reverse complement strand
GATAAAAACTGGGGAAGTGATTTCAGTCAATGGGAACCGCACAATAGGGAACCTGCATCATCAGATACAAAATTCAGCATCGGTTATGATGATGAAAATCTCTATTTCGCCATATGTGCGTTATATAACGATTCAAACGAGATCGTTAAGCGAAAAACTAGGCGAGATGAACTGGATGGGGATATGATCGAGATACAGTTGGATTCTTATAATGATCAAAAAACGGCATTCGTATTCCAGGTAAATGCTGCAGGATCAAAAGGTGATGGAGTTATTTCCGAAGATAGCAAAGAAATTGATTTAAGTTGGGATCCTGTTTGGGATGTAGCGACCTCATTAATTGATCATTGTTGGACAATGGAAGTTAAAATTCCTTTTAAACAGTTAAGATTTGCGAACCGAGATGAGCAGGTCTGGGGTCTTCAAGTTGAACGTTTGATATATGGAAACCAAGAATATTCAACCTGGCAGCCAGTTCCAAAAGATAATCCGGGTTGGGTGAGTTCTTTCGGTGAATTAAGAGGAATTAAGAAAGTAAAATCAACCCGAAGGATCGAGATAATACCATATTCAGTCAGCAAATTAAATACATCATCAAGAAATTTAGACAATCCTTTTATCAATCATACAGAAAAATCTTTGAGCGGAGGTGTCGATGGCAAAATTGGTATCACAAATGACATAAACCTGGATTTTACAATTAATCCGGATTTTGGTCAGGTTGAAGCCGATCCATCTGTAGTAAACTTGAGTGCTTTTGAAACATTCTACCCAGAGAAAAGACCTTTTTTTGTCGAGGGAAGCAATATCTTCAACTTCAGTGTTCTTTCGAAATTAAGGGATAACGGTGATGACGAGCTTTTACTTTTTCATTCAAGGCGGATCGGTAGGAAACCAGTTTACGTTCCTCAAACAGGCCTGAATGAATTTGTAAAAACACCCGAAAATACTTCAATCCTGGCTGCATTAAAACTTTCGGGAAAAACTGGAAATGGCTATTCGATCGGAGTTTTAGAAACAATAACTGCTAATGAGAGAGCTGATTTCGGGAACAGCGATAAAAAAAGCCAAATCAAAGTTGAACCAAAGACAAATTACTTTATCGGTAGAATCCAGAAAGATTTTGATCATGGAAACACAGTCGTGGGCGCCATGTTGACAGCTACCAATCGTAAAATCAATGAAGGACATTTGAGCTTTATGAACGATGCTGCCTATACTGGCGGATTCGATTTTCAAAAGTTATGGAAGGATAAGACTTATAGTCTAAGTTTTAAGGGAATTTTCAGCCATATACAGGGATCTAAAAATGCTATCAGCCTTGTTCAAACTTCCTCTCGAAGATATTTTCAAAGGCCTGATGCCGATCATCTCCATTTTGACCCCGAAAAGACGACTCTATCGGGTCATGGAGGAATTTTATCTTTCCAAAAAAGAGGCAAAGGACATTGGAGTTACAGTGCAAATCTATCCTGGAGCTCACCAGGCCTTGAATTAAACGATATTGGCTATATAAGAGTCGCCGATAAATTTTTGTTTTTTTCAGAGGTTAGCTACAGACATTGGGACCCCTTTGGAATATTTAATGAAATCAAAATTTCTGGCTACAGATGGGATGTTTGGAATTTTGGTCGTGAAAAATTAAACTCCGGCCTGTCCCTTGGATTGGATTTCAAGTTCAAAAATTTCTGGACACTTGTTACATTTTGGGAGTGGATTGATAAAGAATTAAATGTGGATTCTCTAAGAGGAGGTCCAGCAGTTCTCATCCCGCCTCAATGGTTTCATGCGACAAGAGTTACAACCGATATCAGAAAAAATCTTGTTTTTTCTATTTATCACCATGATCATTTTAGCAAAGAAAATAATATGCTTATGAATTATTCTACAATTGGTATCGATTGGAAGCCAAATAAATCATTTCAATTTTCATTTCAACCTGGATATTTTAGAGATGAAAATAATCTTCAATTTGTCTGGAAAGTAAATTATATGAACGAGTTACGTTATGTTCTTGGAAAGGTCAAGCTTGATAGATTTTATTTAACCGCACGAATTTATTATAGCCTGTCTCCAAAACTTACAATTCAATTTTATGCTCAGCCTTTTTTATCATCAGGAAATTATTCTCGCTTCAAATATGCAACCAAAACTAGAGCCGATTTCTACAGAGATCGATTCCATGAATATTCTTCAGAAGAAATTTCATTTGATACCCAATCAAATACATATAAAATTGATGAAAATAAAGACGGAAAAACCGATTACACTTTCAATGATCCAAATTTTGATTTTTTCCAGTTCAGAGCTAATCTAGTCATTCGCTGGGAATTCAGTCACGGCTCAACTCTATTTTTGGTCTGGACTCAAGATAGGACCGGATTAGATTCATCCGGAGAATTTCATCTCGGAAATCATTTCAATAGCCTATTTACCATAAAACCTGATAATGTTTTTATGATAAAGATAAGCAAGTGGTTCTCGTTTTGAATTTTAATAAGTTGTGCTTGAATTTGGATAAATTTTTCTATATAGTAAACAAAACTTTTTAAAATGAGGAGGGATAAGCTATGAAATTATGTTTTTGTCGCTTTCTACTTGCCGCTGTCGTCATCGTTTTAGCCATAATTTGGTGGCCTGCAACCTGGGTAAAATGGGTCATTGTCGCTGCCGCCGCACTCCTGGCCATCTTAAGTCTTTTTTATCAGACATGCTGCTGTAGGATGGTGAAGAAGACAGAAGAGAAATAATCATTTCTGTTTGCAAACAGTCAAAGAAAAAATAAATCAACGAGGAGGTTTAGCCAAGGAAGATAATAGATAAGAGTACTAAATTGATGCCTTCCCGCTTCGTCCCAGAAGCAACCTCTAACACTTCCCTATCTTGTTGAAGCCATAGGCTTGAAAACGAAAGGCTTATAAAATGACAAGAAATATATCGTCATCGCTGAACAACATGGAAAATTATAAAGAAAGTAATTTTCGTAAAATTCTTAATGAATCCCTGAAAATCTTTTTCAAGGACGCCTTGAAGGTAACCCTAAAAAAACCAGCGCAGGCAAGGTTTTTCTTACGAACAATAAGGTGGCAAAAGAAAGCTGCCCGTCTACGGCTGAATTGGGAACAGCAAGGAATCCATGTCCCTCCGATTATGATCTTCAGCATCACTGACAGGTGTAATCTTCGCTGTAAAGGTTGTTACAACCAGGAATTGCGTCAATTGCCTCAGGAGGAGATGAGTGAGGAAAAATTAAAAAGTGTTATTGCCGAAGCAAAAGAACTCGGCATTTCATTTATTGTCATTGGTGGAGGTGAACCGTTGGTTCGCCAGGAAATTTTAGACATAACCAAGGATTTTCCTGAGATCATTTTCCTTGTTTTCACCAACGGTTTATTAATCGATGATGATATGATCACCAAGTTGAAAAGACATAGTAATTTCATTCCTGTCATTAGCCTTGAGGGTCATGAAGAATACACAGACGCACGAAGAGGCAATGGAGTATACGAACGCCTAATAAGAATTATCAGAAGGATAAAAGGCAAGGAAATATTTTGGAGCGTTTCTTTGACTATCACAAGGTCCAACTTTGCTGAAGTCACTGATTACCAGTTTATAAAAAACTTGTATGATCTTGGGTGTAAATTATTCTTCTTCGTTGAATACACTCCAATAAGAGAGGGAACCGAAAATTGGGTGCTTACAGATAAGCAAAGAGACAATCTTTTGAGTATAAGGAATTGGTTTCGTTCGAAATTCCCAGCTCTTTTTATTGCCATTCCAGGCGATGAGGAGGAAATCGGCGGCTGTCTCTCTGCTGGACGGGGTTTTGTCCATATCAGCGCAGCAGGCAATGTAGAACCATGTCCATTCGCTCCCTATTCTGATATTAACTTGAGGGATTCATCACTCAAGGATGCCTTACAATCAGAATTTCTCAAGGCAATCCGCCAAAACCATGATCAACTCCATGAAACAGAAGGCGGTTGTGCTCTTTGGGTAAAACGCGAGTGGGTGCGCTCTTTACTTCATGTGAAATAACTGTATCATTGGCAGCATGCTTGGTGTTGCCGCTACATTGCTTGTTATCTTTACGCTCAAAGATATAAACATTCCGTTCTCTACAGGCTATTCCATGGCATTTCAGGCACTCCTCATTCTTTTTTTCTTAAGGTTGGGCTTAAAATTTTATACGACAGGAGGGCAAAAGCATCACAGTAATCCTTACGATTATTAAACGAATTCTGACAAGAGTGAATGTTAACTGTATAATTAAGGAGAACAAATATTCCTATTTTTTATGCTAACCAATCAAGATGAATTACACTCTGTAAGAAAGCATGAGCAGGTAGACAGAGCATGAAACAGCAGCAAAAGGGAATTTCACTGGATATCCTCTCAGATTATTATGACCATTTTACTTTTACTGAAAAAAGTAAATTCAGGAGAAGGCAGATTGAATTAATGGATCTATGTAAAGGAGAAAAAGTTCTGGAAGTCGGCTGCGGAACCGGAATATTATCAATCCTGGCAAAAACTGCTGTTGGCGAATCTGGTGAAGTGGAAGGAATAGATATTGCTCCCAAAATGATCTCCAAGGCTCAACAAAAGGCCAGTAAAGCAAATCTCAAAATCCATTTCAAAATCGCATCTGTTAGCGAATTACCCTATCCAGACAATAATTTTGATCTTGTCATCAGTAGTCTGATGTTTCATCATTTACCCCTAAAAATTAAAAAAAAGGGATTGGAGGAGATCTACCGCGTTTTAAAAGAAGAAGGAAGGTTTTTTCTCTGTGATTTTTGTTCTCCACATATCCTGACAATGCCTTTAATGTATTTGTTGTTAATGTGGATATCTCCAACGAGATACCAGCTCTTGGGCAAACTCCCCAAGTTGATAAGAGAGTGTAAATTCAAAACTGTAGAGTTGCGAAAAAAGGGAGTATTTCTGGAGTATTATTTGATAAGAAAAGATTAACAAAATGACTTATTTGCGAACATCTTTGATCGTGCAATATTGTAAATTGTTAGCAGTCATAAACTGCGGAAAATTTTGAGGAATTTCCTATTTTCTGCCGATGAAAAAAATCATCAAAAGAACCTTATTGATTAGCGGCAGTGTCATATTATTGACGATTATCCTCCTCCTCGTCGCTGCAAGCATCTTCTTCTACAAAAAATCTGTGGTCAAGGGGATGTTCGAGAAGTATCTTTCTAAAAGAACTGGTATTCCTTTCACGATCGATAAAATCGATTACGAACTATTTCCTTTAAAGGTCGAAGCCTCTGGAGTTAAGGCGGCCCTGAAGATCGCCGAGACAGAAGTCGAATTCTCGCTTAAGCGGATCGAAGCTAAAGGGAAGCTCCAAAGGATTTGGAAAAAACAAAAACCGCTCATGGACTCTGTAGAAATCGAGGGCGCTCAGGCATGCCTTCTTATATCTGTGTCTGGGGAAAAAATTGATATTCAAAAAATCCTCCTCAATCTTTCCCGTTCAGCAGATTATGTCAGTCACATCAATCTTCGCAACGCTTATCTTCAGGTCAGCTTTTCTTCACAGAAGATCGATTTTCGAAATCTTAACTTGTCTTTGCTTTCTGGTCAAAAGAAGGGTGAATTCACGTATTCGTTTAATTGTGAAAAGGTTTCGTCCACAATCGATCCCCAGAGTTTGTCCTTAGATACATCTTTTACTTCATCAGGAGCGTTCACTCTTGAAGGTTCTCCTTCGATTGAGGGGCTTTTTTCCTTACAGCCATTGAGAACAACGTTTCGGGAGAAGGAAATGAACCTTGAGAATGTAGACTTCATGTTCAAAGGAGAATATTTAGCAGATTCTCAAACCATCCAATTCTCTCAGTTTGAATTAAAGGTTCCTCCTCTAATGAGTCTCTCAGGACCTTTTAAGCTTGTTTTGGAAAAAGGCACTTCTTTTCTCTTCCAGCCTAAGCTAGAAGTCAATAACCTGGCAGCAGCCATCGATCCTTTCCGTTCCTATCTTCCCCCTTCTCTTATGGATTTGGAAATTGAGGGCCGTTCGACCTTCAGGGGTAAGGTGCTATCCTCATTTGTGCCTCAATCAGGAAGAGTCACGTCTTTGGAGGGAAAACTTGACTTGGAGTCAGCGAGTCTAGCCTACGAGAATCCTCTTCTCTCGATCAAGACACGCACACAAGGGACTTGGCAGATCAAAGGCTCACTGCCCAATCTGAATGTCTCCGGCACACTCAGAGCGACTGGAGGGCTATCATCAAATATTTTCTCTTGCCGGAACTTCTCTCTCAACATCCCTATGAAAATGAAGATTAAGGAGTCCTCGCTCCGTTTTTCCCCCTTCCAGGCGAATATAGGAACTTTAACTTTAAAAACTGAGGAAACAAAGCTCGCTCTGCAGAATAGCAGCCTGAAAGCGCGTGCAGAGATTGATCTTAAAAAAAGGACGACGCAGATCGCCTCTTTTGACTTCACTGTCCCCTCTCTCTTTTCCCTATCTGGCGAGGCCAAAGCTGATCTCTCTCCTAAGGGCTCAAAGTGGATTCTGCTCAAGAGTGAAGGCCTGGCTCTCCAGAGCCTTGTTCGGATTCTCCCAGAAGACTTTTCCAAGAGATTGGCGAGTTGGGAAGTTCAAGGAGTGATGGGATTTGTCCTCGAGGCGAACAGTAAGCCCCATGTATCAGGGGAGAATTGGATACTTTCCGCGAAAGGAAACCTGAATGGATTGAGCTTCCATGAGCCGAATTTTATACTTGCTGGAGAATCTCTATCACCTCAATTCACCTGCAAGGCAAGGCTTGATTCAGGTTTGAACAAAATTATGATCCATCTGGATTTGGCACTTGATCAGGGCGAGTCTCTTTGGAAGGAACACTACATCAACTGGAGCAAGATTCCTCTCAACCTAAAAACCCAGGGGGACTTGGCGCTTGGCTCCCAAGAATTTACCAACTTCATAACAGAACTTTCTCTGTCCTCCTTGGGGTGCTTCACGGCGAAAGGAAACCTCAGCTTGAAGAATTCTCCGCTTCTGGAAGCCTTGATCACCGTTTCAGAGCTGGATCTTCAATCATTCTTCTCTTTTCTTCCTCAAAGCTCTGGTTTAAGTCCACTATCCATTGCTCTTTCGGGACACATGGGAAGTCAAATTCAGGTCAAGAAGGGGAAAGATCAACTGAAATTCAAGGGGCAGATTCAGATTGAAGAGGCCTCTCTACTACATAAGGACTTGAATCTTGCCATCAAGGGTGTAGAGGCCAGCATTCCCATTTACTACCAGAGTTGGATAGAACCCCTTCAGGTTGAGGAGGGATCAGAAAAGAATGGTTTTCTTAAGATCCAAGAAATCGATGTTTTCGGCTCTTCAACAGGACCCTTAACATTCAATCTCTGGTCTGAGAAGAACAAGCTATTTATTCAAGCTTTTTCTTTAGATGTGTTGGGAAGCACAGCAAATTTCGGGGAATCGATTCTCCACTTAGGTCCAGACAAATCCTCTCTCAAAGGCCTTTTCTCATTAAGACTGGAGAAGGCTGACCTATCTCTGATCCCTCTCCCTTCGGCTAGGTCTCGCCTGAAGGGAAGCGGCCGTGTAGATTTTCCGGCGATTGAAGTCACCTCAGAGCGGCTAGCAACCCAAGGAGAGATCGAACTGAGCCTTTTTGATGGTCTCATCAACTTAAACAGAATCCATATCGAGAACCCCTTTTCTCGCTTGAGGACCATCTCCTGTGAGGCGGATTTTTCGAGGCTTAGCTTAGAAAAAGTGACAGACATCCTCCCTTTTGGCCGTGTGACGGGCATTGTTAGCGGCGAAATCAAAGATTTTCGTCTAGCTTTCGGGCAGCCGGAAAGTTTTATCCTGCGGTTAGAATCGGAGATAAAAAAGGGCATTCCTCAGAGATTCAGTTTAAAGGCGGCAAATGATATCGCCGTCCTCAGCTCAGGAGATCAAACTCCTATCGGGGCCGGAAAAGGATGGATGCGTTTTATCTCTGCTTTCCGCTACAAGAAGATCGGCATATTCTGCTCATTGAAGAATGATGTCTTCACCCTGCGAGGGACAATCAAGGAGAAGGGAGTGGAATATTTAGTCAAGGGGGATCGATTATTCGGTATCAATGTCGTCAACGTAACGCCACAGAACAGAATTCGGTTTAAGGACATGCTAAGCCGCCTGAAACGGATCGGCCGCTCGGATAAATCCCTATAACAAATTACTCAGGTTTTTGATATAATCAGAAGAGAATTGGTTCTCTAACGAAAGGAAAGCAAATGAAAAAGTTGATAAAAATCATCACGCTAATGAATGGATTCTTTCTTTTATTTCTCTCTTGTCTGACGATCAACATATACTTCCCCGAAGCCACAGTTAAAAGGACTGCGGATGAGATCGTCGAAGAGGTCAGGGGAACAAAACAGGAAGAGAAGGAAAAGAAGGAGAAGAAACAATCATCATTCATGTTCAGTTTTGTCCCGCTTGCCTATGCACAGGAGCAGGAGGAGGAAAAGGTTACCAGTCCAAAAATCAGGGCCTTAAAGGACTCGCTGAAGCAACGCTTCCCTTCTCTTGTGCCTTTCTTTGAGGGTGGGAATATCGGAGAGGGAAACGACGGTTACCTCCAGAACCGCACCGAGGAAAATCTTCCTCTGAAGGATAAGGCAGCTCTGAGACGGATTGTTAAGGATGAAAACAGCGATAGGGAAACGCTCTACGCCGAGGTGGCCAAAGCCCTAGATATCGATGCTAGTCAGATTCCTCGGATCCAGCACATATTTGCTCAGAGCTGGATCAAAAATGCTAAACCTGGCTGGTGGATCCAAATGGAAGACGGGGAATGGATCCAAAAACCTGAGGAAAAAAAGATTCTGTGACTGGCAGTCGGCCGGGAGAGCCTCTGCCTTTTTTTTCTTTTGCTTTCTCACTCCCTCTCTAATAGCTATTCCAAGAAAGGCCCTACATGTGTCCAGCATAACCGAGAAGCAAGGTAAAAATTGAATCACGAAAAACATACATTCTTTAAATCTTTGAAAGTTTTATTTGCGAGATTGTTTAAGAGACGTGTCCATTTTTCGAAAAAATATGTAGGAAAAATCCTTTCGATGGAAAACAGGAAAAAATTTCAAGTCATCAGAGATCTTATGATTGATTTTAAGCTAAGTCAGAAAAAGTCAGATATGTTATGTCTATTATCGGAGCAATAAACTAAAAATTCTTCGAATAAGAGCTAAAAATCTAGCGGATTTCCTATTGAACTGTATGAAAATCAGACAAATTTTCCTTTAATCTTCTATCATATTTATTATCAATAATTTCCCATAATTTTCTATCTTTCCATCCTGCCTGAATACCTAAAAATTAGACAAATTAATCCTGTATACCTACTCCTCTCAAGGATCTGAAGTCACAAGAAAGTAGCAGTTCCATTAGATCAATATTTTTTAATATCGCTCGAGCTCGTAACAACAGGGGGAGATGCTTTCTTTTTTAGATTATTTCTGCTGTTGTAGGAGGGCCCAGATTTGTTTGGCATGTTTTTTGCTCTTCATAAAGTATACTTTTTTAAATTTATAGATATGGTTATCAAACAATTCATAAACAACTACAAATATTGTCTATACCAACTTTACGCATGAAAAAAGAGCGTGGGATAGAAATAAATAAAAGCGGAGATATCTTATCTTGAAGTGAAAGACTTTAAGCATGGCAAAAAGAAAAACAAAAAAATATGAATAAGGAGGAAGTCATGAAAAAATTATCACTTTTTTGTTTCATGCTTTTTTTGGTGTTTGGGCTCGGCTTATCCCAAACAGGGCAAGTGGGAAAAATTCAAGGGACGATCTTTGATGATGAAGGGGCTCAACTTCCTGGCGTAACAGTTACAATCACTTCTCCCTCTCTTATTTCTCCAGAGGTGTCTCAAGTCAGCAGTGCCAGAGGTGTTTTCCGATTTCCTTCTCTTCCTCCCGGTACTTATCAAGTCACTTTCCAGCTTCAAGGATTTAAAACACTAGTCAGAAAGGGCATAATTGTTAATGCTAGTAAAACGACTTCTTTTAATGTTACTTTGACTATTGCAGCAATTGAAGAAGAAATAACTGTCGAAGGAAAAGCTCCGACAATTGATAGGCAAATGTCTTCAAAAACAACCACAATAGATGACCAATTCATTTACATGGTTCCCTCACCAAGAACCCTTACGGAGTTCTTCAATATGGTACCCGGAGTTACAGAAGATACGGCTCATGGCAGTGCTGAAATAAGCAACTCTTATAATCTTGATGGAGTTAATCTCGGAGATGCTACAACAGGTACTAGGGGAGTTAATTTTGGCGCTGATATCGTAGACGAGCTATCTGTGGAAACCGGTGGTCTCAATGCCGAATATGGGCACGCTCAAGGTGCAATGGTTAATGTTATAACGAAATCAGGTGGTAACAAGATCACCGGATCAGCTAGTTTTTATTTGAACCACGAAAAATTCCAATCAACAAATACTGAAGGAACTGAGTTAGAAGGAAGAAAAGTAGGTTCTAGAATGGCCTATGAGCCTGTGTTTACACTTGGAGGTGCTATTATAAAGGATAAACTCTGGTTTTTTATTCATGGAAGTGCAAAGATCAGTGAAGTTTATGAACAAGGTTATCCTGCTGACAAAGAAGAAGAAATACCTATAAAAACTAAGAGATATTACCCTTACATTAAATTGTCATTCCAGCCTAACCCGAGTGATAGATTCATATTGTCTTATAACTTTTATGACAACAGAAACAACCACAGAGATGCTTATTATACGGAAAGTGAAGAATCAACAGCTATTCAGATAAACCCATCCCATATTTTCAATTTTCACTGGACACATTTTTTCAGTAAGAACTTTTACGGGAATCTGAAGTTAGCCATGATCCAGAGAAACTTCAATATTGATGCTAAAATCCAGGAACCTTATTACTGGGATTATCTTACAGAAATAGGAACTGGAGGAAACTGGAGAAACAAAGATGACAACGTAAGAGACAGATACCAGGCTAACCTTGATGCAACACTATTTGCTGATGATTTGGCAGGGAGTCATGAGATTAAATTTGGTGCTGAATTCACTATGTTTAAAAGTCGCTGGCTTATTGAAACTGTCGCAGATCCAAATTCAGGTGCATGCTGGAATGGGATGCTTGGAGACAGCTATTATGTTGGATATCAAATATCCGGATACGACAGGAGAGAAGATGTTTTGGATATTCATGCTTATGTACAGGATACATGGAGCATATCAAACAGGCTTACCTTAAATCTTGGCTTACGTTTTGAATACAACAGCCTTTGGTGGCCAGCACAGGGTAGTTCTGAGCCTATCACATATAATGAAGCGGGTTGGGACATAAGTATTGTAAGGCAGATCGAGGAGCGAACAAAGGTTTACGCCTGGAAAAATTTATCTCCAAGAGTTGGAGCAATCTATGATGTTCTTGGTGATGGGACCACCCTGGTAAAAGGGAGTTATAGCCGAATGATCATTCCTAACCAGATGGGATACGTGAATATCTCGCATCCAAATGGATGGTTTGGTATGATTGAGTATTATTATCCGGATGGAACTGCTTATTATGCATTTCCATGGAATTTACCAGGTGAAGGCGCACCAACTATAGGACATCCGGATTTTCCACTTGTAGCACCCTATCAGGATGAAGTGACGATAGGATTTGAAAGAGAACTTTTCGAAGACTGGTCTGCAAGTGCAAGATATATCAAAAAATGGGATAAAAGGCTTGTCCATGTTGTTGATGCTGCCCAGCTAGATCTTGAAAAATTAATGGAAAATGGAGAGCTTGACTGGACAAACTGGAGACCTGTAACTACGACTGATCCTTATAACAATCAACAGATAACCTTCTACGAAATGATAGATCCTTATGCTATCGATCAATACATACTAAACCCGCCAAATGCAAACAGAAATTATGATGGAGTGGAGCTGATTCTCAAAAAGCGCTACTCAGACGGATGGCAACTGATGGCATCTTATGTTTACCAGAATTCAAGAGGTCTTGTGGATACTGAAAGAGGAAGCCAGTCCCTTGGAACATCAAATTTATTCAATAACCCAAATGTACACACTAACATGATTGGAAGATTCCCCCTTGAAAGAAGACATCAGTTCAAATTTCAGGGTATGATAAGAGGTCCATTTGGCATTAATTTGGGGACATATATCAGAGCTATGTCAGGAGAGAGGTATACAAGACAAGTAAGATCGCAGGATCTCCCAATCACATTAAGCCAGGGTAGAGAGACTATATTTGCAGAAAAAAGAGGTAGTTCTCATTATGATGCGCTTTATCAAGTGGATCTCAGACTGGAAAAATCTTTTCAATTCGGCACTGGCTTTTCAGTTTCAATATTTTCAGATTGCTTTAACCTCTTTAATGTTGGAGCTGTTGATGACGTCTACTCAATCTCTAGTAATCAGAATAAAATTTATGGGCTTGAGGAAGGCATTGTAGATCCAAGAATATTCAGACTCGGCGCAAAAATAGAGTGGTGATAAGCTGAAGTTTTAAAGG
>JABAOF010000408.1_pt2 | contig 12565 bp, 7 predicted proteins | sample 7062171 | NCBI WGS metagenome assembly JABAOF01 (sample SAMN14538628, study PRJNA623070) | marine sediment metagenome | biome: marine biome [ENVO:00000428]; feature: marine pelagic biome [ENVO:01000023]; material: deep marine sediment [ENVO:00002113] | place: India: Gulf of Khambhat ... | reverse complement strand
GCACTTACTTCAATATGCCAAGCAGTCTTAACTTCCTTCGGCGACTTCTTCTACTCCTCATGTGAAAACTCCCTTAAAACTTGTTTAGCAATTTCTTTGCATTCATTCCATTTTTTGGAACCAGGCTCTGGAATATTTCCTCCATTAGTCTCGCTTCGCTTTAGCAACACATCCATCATGAGCTCAGCCCTTGTGCCACCGAGAGAGTTACCAATTTGCCTGAAGCCTTCCTTGAGGGCTTCTGCATTCTTAGTGTTATTGTCAATTATTGCATTAGCTGTTTTTTCTGCTGATTCCGTTATACTTTTCGCCGTTCTCTCTGCTGATTTCACCATACCTTTTGCTATTTTTTCTCCTGATTTCTCAGCTGCTTTTACCATCGCTTCTGCCATTACCTTTACTTCGGAATCTTTCATACTATTTATTTGGATGCAAATATATAAAAGCTTTGCGCATTAAGAAAGCTCTGATGGTGAGAAAAAAAGAGTGGTATCAGCGTAGTGGACACACATCGGGTCTTAATTGTACAATAAATGGTTAATAGGCCCAAAAAACAGATTTAGACATATATTAAAATGAGGATTAACCATGAAAACGTACCTATTTTCACTACCTCTAATTTGTCTTAGTTTAGGTTGCGCTGTTTCTTACAATGTGGGAGTCAATGGATACTCATCTTCTGGCCAGACCCTGCAAATCCACCAGGCATCATCGATATATGTTGTAGAGGATAGTAACGCCCCAAATCCGATTCTTGAAAGAGAAATCGGGATGAAAATCCAGAAGCTCTTAAGCAAGAAAGGATACAGCATTGGGACAGAGGAGTCGAATTACTACCTTCTCTTTGATTATGGAATTAACTCTGGGCGGACTGTGACTGATACCATTCCGCTCTATCACCCAAGTGCCTATTATGAATATCCTTTTTCAGGTGTTTATTGGCACGGCTATACAACCTATGTGCCGTATTCTACAGTTGTCTATACTCGGTGGCTTGTATTAAGACTAATAGATGGCAAGGCTTATAGAACCTCCCAAAAGGCCAAGCCTTTGTGGATAGGTGAGGTCATGAGCGCTGGACCAAGCTCTGACTTGAGAGAGCTAATCAATTACATGCTAATTGCTGCTTTCGAACACTTTGGGGAAGACACTGGTAAACGGGTGAATGAGCTTTTCTTAGAGGATGACGAAAGAGTGAAGCTTCTTATTGAACGTTAGAATAACCGGTGATGAAACTCAGCTCTTCTCTTTGTCCCCCCTTGGCCAGAAACCATGCAATGCTCAACGCCTTATCTTGCCAGCGGTTGCTCTATATCGGGGTGACAAGAAGGAAATTAAGAGAATCGAAGTTTCAGTTTCATTGAGAGAAGAGCTCTAGAAATTATTTTGTCTCCTGAAGCCGCGAAATGTTAACATCGGCATATAAGTAGAACTGAAGCAATAAATGGCTCAGTGTGCCAATTGTAATTATTAGTAGGAAGGGCGCCTATTGACAAACCTCTAGCTAGAAAGATCATCCAAGCGCTGATTGATTATACAAGAGCAGCGAGGAACATTATCGTAGAAAAGTGTGATTTTTTGGGAGCTTATGAGAATGACAAAGAGAGAGTGCATTTCAATTTATTTGTGTGCGTTGGTCGCCGTTTCAGCGGGAACCAGCTTTGCGAAAGACACCGAGAGTCTAAAGATCATTCCGCAACTGGATAGGGAGAAGCTACCAGGCAGGCAGGTGAAAGTGGCTGCCATTTGCATCGGCTTTGGCGGCAAACACGATGAGAAGCTGAAGCTTGCGGTTGAGCACCTACATACAGCTGGCCGGAACGGCGTTGATATTGCGTGCTTACCGGAGGAGTTCGCTGGTACTAATGCTGAGCCTATGCCTGGGCCTACAACCAATGAGGTGGCAAGGTTGGCCAAGCAATATAGCATGTACGTGATCTGTCCAATTCGCGAGCAAGCGGGCGACAGACAATACAACACGGCAGTCCTTATCGACCGTAAGGGTGAAATTGCGGGTTATTATCGCAAGATATTTGTGTTTTGGGGTGAAGGGCTGAACGTCAGTACGGAAGGTGTAAAGGTTTTTGATACGGATTTCGGTAAGATAAGTGTTCTGACATGTTTCGATTTGAATTTTCCTGAACTGTGGCATGAGTGCGATGCCAAGGCCGTGGATATTGTCTTTTGGCCGAGCGCATATGGGGGTGGGTCACCGCTGAACGCGCTTGCGATTCTCTACCATTACTACATCGTACCAGTCGGAGCCGGTAATATTATTGATATCACCGGCGAGACCGTTGAGAACATTGACACACCCCAGCCGAAACAGTTCATCGCTACACTGGACCTGGATCGCACGTTTTCTCACCATGATTTCAATCGCGAGAAGGTCGACAAGATGCTTGAGGAGCATAAGGGCGAGATCGTTGTTGAGAGGAATCTCAGCCAGGAAGACCTTGCTCCATGGTGGCTGTTCAAAGCAGTCAAGCCGGGTGTGCGTGTACGAGAGCTTCTGAAGAAGTATAAGATCGAATCGCTTAGGGAATATCAGCATCGAAGTCGAGAGCAGATCAATCAAGTCCGTAAAGAGGGTGGGCTGATATAACTTGGAACGTCGGGAGTCCCTGTAAGCATGTAAAACCCTTTTCCAGGACTGCTTCCGAGACTGTCTATCCCCAAAAAGAGTTATATGATTGACACATTTCTTCGTCACCGTATACTTAATCCGATTACACATANNGGACTCGATATAGGCAAAATCAACATTTGTGGAGACATTTTGGAGTCATGATGTCACCTGGAAATCAGGGTGTTTTTCGGCTCTTGAAAGAGGTGACTTTTCGAAGGATTCTGGTTTTTATTCTCAGCTCAATGTGAAGTTATCCCACTACCTTGACGTTTCAAGGAATAACACTATAATAAGATATCATCAGATGACGTATATGAATATGGAGGGCACGGCATATTAGATGGATTAATCCATGTTTAGGAGAAGTTATAGATGAGAATATCCTGTTTAGCCATTGTTATTGTGATATTCTTGGGAATGCTAGTTTATTCCTTGAGTGCCGAACCAGCCTTTAGTGGACGCAGAGATAAATCTGAAGCGGTCGAACGGCTCGAGGAACTCGAGCGGGAACTGATCGAAGCTCGAAAGCAAGGCAACTACGCGGAGATGGCAGAGATTAATGCGCTCATTGAGGAATTGGAACAAACCAGTACCGAGGCGGACAACGAGTATGGTGACCGAATCGAGAGGAACGAAGAGGGTGACGCAGTGCTATGGGAGAGGCTCAGGGAGCTTGAGGGGGAGCTTAAGGTGGCACGCAAGGCAGATAATGAGGTGGAGGTCGAAGAAATTCTGGAACTGATGGCCCGGCTGAGAAGAAGGATGAGAGATAGAGAAACTTCGGCAACTGCTCTTGTGGGTACGATTGAAGTCAGCATCAATGGTGCACCGGATGCTATGGTTAGCTCAGCCACCTGTGGTTTCACACAGATTTACTCCTCTGTAGCAAAATCGCAGTTAGCCGTCATGGAACCTGCCGGCATTCTTGTAGGCAGTGTGAATGCCAATGAGATTATCAGTGTTGCTGTACCAATGGTACGTTTAAGGGGACCATTTAAAATAAATGCAGTCGCCGAAGAATGGGACGGTCAGGGTGTAGAAATCAGTTTTTCTCTTTCTGAGTCCAATGCTAAATGGCATCGTCCTGGGAATATGCAAAAACTGTTGGAGGTAAATGGACACCCGCAGGAAAGTGCGGCCGCACTGTTCATCAAAATGAGGAGTAGCAAAGGCCAGGCTGCTATTCGTTTGGCCCATCTCAAGCTTACCATGGATGGTGAAACCTGTCCAATGACACTACCTGTATCCACTCTGTCTGTTGAGCAGTTTCCACGTCCCAAACCGCCTCGAATGCATCCAAGCATCGAACGTGCACTTATCGAGTGGGATTGGCGCATGCAGGATGGCATCGGTACTAAGCGTGAAACGCGAACTTATGATCAAGCTATCGAGGACATCTTCAAAAGTGGTGATGCTCTTATTCAGCACCTTGCGCAGAAAGGGATTTCGCTGGATGAAATTGCGATACAATGGGGCAGTGTACAGGATCAATGGCGCCGGCTTCAAGTTTCACCGAGTACATCTGATACCAACTGGGAGAACCTCTGGCGAAGGGTTCACCTTCTTAGGCGTAAGATTGTCTTACAGAATCCACTGGCCAATACAGGCCCTATTGCTTTTGTGAAATGTGTTCCCACAAACAACAGCATAATGCAGCAACAGTATATTGGCCGGTTCGCCCGTCCGGCAGGCGGCATCTTCGTACTTGAAGAACCCGGTAAATCGATGAGGTGCCGTGCACTGACAGAGGGGAAACTTCCTGAAGGAGCCTATCAGCATTTGGACGTTTCCTACGATGGCAGCCGGATTCTTTTCTCCTTCTGCAAATTGAACAATCCGCCAAAAGATGCATATCAGGGCAATCCAGGCCATTGCTTCGACATCTACGAAGTTCTAGCAAATGGCAATGGAATTAAACCGCTCATCGTTTCCTCTCATGACGATATTTCACCTCGCTATCTTCCCAACGGGAACATCGCTTTTGTTTCTACGCGCCGAGGTGGCTATAGCAGGTGCGGGCCGGATTTCGCCCCTTGTCATACACTTACGCTCTCAGATGCTAATGGTGCGAATCAGCGTCTGATTTCATTTCATGAGGTCCATGAATACGATCCTGCTGTGATGAATGATGGCCGCATTGTCTATACACGTTGGGATTATGTTGACAGAGAGGCCAGTCTTTACCAGCAGCTCTGGGTCACGCGACCGGACGGCACGAACCCGATGATTTTTTATGGCAACAACACATTCAATCCCATGGCGACATTTGAGGCCCGGGCCATCCCCGGCTCGGATCGCATTATGGCGATTGCCGGCTGCCACCATTCGATTGCGGCGGGATCTGTCGTATTGATTAACGTCAAAAAAGGTGTAGATGGGCTTGCGCCCCTAGAACGCCTTACCCCGGATGTCCTGTTTCCTGAAACCGAATCGGGTATAGTGGACGAATGGGAAGAGTCGGAAAGTTGGGTGCCCGCGCAGGCTAAGCGCTGGCCGCACCACACATACAAGAGCCCGCTGCCGCTGTCAGAAGATATTTTCCTGGCAGGTTATAGCTTTGAGAGGCTGGTCTATATCGAAACAGAGCCAAATCCGGCCAATATGTTCGGGCTTTATATTGTCGACCGCTTCGGGAACAAAGAATTGCTCTATCGCGATCTGAACGTTTCCAGCTTATGGCCTATGCCACTACATGCTCGGTCAGACCAGAATAAATTACCGGAACTGTCTGAACCGAGTGCTCCAAAAGAAGGCACTTTCTATGTGCAGAACGTTTACACGGCTGATCCACCTCTGCCTCGTGACGTCAAAATAACACGATTAAGAATACTACACGTTTTTCCCCGTACTTCCGAGTTTGAGACATATCCGGTAATTGGAATACCAATAGCGGCTTGCGGCCGGCAGGTCCTCGGTACAGTACCTGTAGAACCTGATGGTTCGGCGTACTTTAAGGCACCGGCCGGTTTGGCCCTGGCCTTCCAGGCTTTGGATGAATTAGGGCAATCCGTGCAATTCATGCGAAGTGTCACTTATCTCCAACCCGGCGAGAACGTATCCTGTATTGGCTGCCACGAACACCGAATGTCAGCGCCGCCCAACCTTCAAATAGGCCTGGCAGTCAAAAGAGCGCCCTCGAACATCCAACCCGGACCGGAAGGCTCAAAACCTTTCAGCTATCCGCTACTGGTACAACCGGTTCTAGACAAGCATTGTGTCAAATGTCATGGTGGCGAACGAACTGAGGGAAATGTGGTCTTGACCGGCGAAGTGCCTGAATCAGAAGAAAGACGGCAAAGTTCTTTCTCACTTTCTTATCTTGCACTGGCACCCATGGTTAAGTATGCTCAGTGGGGAGCGATGGACGATGAAGAGGACTTCCGCGTGTCCAATAGCGAGCCTATTACCAAACCAGATTTCTTTGGTTCGAGATCCAGCCCTCTAATTACTATGCTACGTGAAGGCCACGAAGGTGTAGCACTGAATGATGAAGAGTTCGAGCGACTAATCACGTGGGCCGACAATAATGTCCTGTTCTATGGCACATTTGATCCTGAAGGCCAGGCACGGCAACTCAGAGGGGATCGCATAAAAGGGCCACTCGTTGACTGAGATCGACACATTTCTTTGTCACCGTATACTTAATCCGATTAAAATTTAAAATATTCGTATTTTCATAAAAGATTGACATTATTAGGACTTGATACACGAAAAATTAACATTCGTGGAGTCATTTTGGAGTCACGATGTCACCTAAAAATTCGGGTATTTTCAGCTTCTGAAAGCAGTGACTCTGTGTTTATAATGTCACTCGTCGGAGGTTTTTATTTGTGGAAGTTTTGCTCGCCACTCTTCAGCTTCTTGTGGCTTGCCCCAGGCTTCATAGAGGTCAATCAGACTATTCCACGATTCTAATGTGTGTGGGTGAGTATCACCAAGTTTGAGGCGGCGGCCTTCGACGGTTTCAATCAGTAACGATTCTGCTTTATCATAATTACCTTGTTCTTTGTAAACGTTCGCCAGTCCATTCATTGAGGTAAGTGTCCAGGGATGATCATCGCCAAGTTTGCGGCGACTGGTCTCCCATGCGTCCGTAAGTATCGATTCAGCCTCGTTAAATCGATGTTGAGCCGTGTACATACTGGTCAGGTTTAAGAGATCATGTACGTATTTATGATCGAGCTCTGGGTGCGGACGAAATCGCTACCCTGGCACGATAAGGCAATTTAAAAGAGAATTCTATTAATATTTTAGCAGTTTTTCGGCTTCACAATGTCCGAGGGAATCTCGCCATTAATATTCTCACAAGGACTGAACAAAAGCAACCAGGTCCAACAGCTCTCGTTCACTCAGTTCCTTACTTTCTAGCCCGTGTTTGCCCTTACGCAGAAGCTCCTCAATTGTCGTGTACCGACCATCGTGCAGATAAGGCGCCGTTCGCCAAACTTCGATGAGGGTCGGCGTATCAAACGAGTTCTGGGAGATGCGCTTTCCATCAGCATCCGTAGTAAAATCCAACTTGCCATGCGTCCCCACGTTATGCAGCTTCAAATCCGTGTACAGAGGTGGCCGGTGACACTGCGCACAGCCGACCTTCTCTCGGAAAAAAATCTCCCTACCTCGCTCAGCTTCCGGGCCGAGCTTGCCGTTAACAAGCAGTGGACTAGCAACCGGCACGAGAGATTTGAGATACCCATCGATAGCTTCGGCATCTTCCTCTGGTCGCACAGCAAATTGTATGTGACGAATACCCGCCCGGACAGCACTGGCCGCATCCTCTCGAACACCCGTTGCCATCGCAGGAGGCGTCTGATGGCTCAGCAGCAAGCTCAATACATTCTTGGGATTGCCCAGTCCATCGTTGAGCAAATCCCAGTTTAGACCATCTACCCGCGCATCGGGATGACAGCTCGCACAACTCTGCCACTGCTGAAAGCACAAAAACGCATCGTTGAAGAGCATTTGGCCTCTCCGCACTTCCGTCATCGGTTTCACCAGTCCCAAGACAATGGAGTGCGCCCTGGGTCGAACGTCAGGACTGATATCAACGATGCCAAGGCTGTCTGAGAAATACTCGGCAACATAAGCCCTCGCGCCGACAACAGTCACACCCCGTGGGCCCTTCCCGGCCAGTTTTATCCGCCGACGCATGTCCACTAAGAATGCCAGATCGTTCGGAGCATCAATAGCCATTGTTGCGTATCCAACCTTCAACTTCCCCCCTTTAGCTTTGGCCAGCTTCTCATGTAGTTTCACTCGGTCGATAATGCTCAGCTCGTGCGTGCCGGCATGAGTCACGCAAACGTATCTACCGTCCGCTGTACACGCCACACCCCAGGGATTAGCGGCGCCCCGATCCACATTATCCAGCAGCACCGTGTTTACCAATTCCTTCTTGGCTACATCAATGACACTCAGAGCATTAGTGTTCATCCACCCTCGCTCCAGTTGCGTCGTGGGTAGTTGATACCGCGCCAGCGTATGCGTGACATAGACATGCTCACCCTCCGGCGAAATGCACATTCCTCGCAGCCCCGTGGAACCATTGATAAGTTGTATATTTGCTACGATCTTCGCCGAGGTTGTATCGATAACCGAAACTACCGCAGCCGTGTACCCTTTATTCGCAGGACCAGCGGGTAGGTGGTTGGCCACAAACAGAAACCCGCCATCCGGAGTTAACGCTGCTGCTATCGGTTCCCGAACAACGGCTATCTTACCCGTCACCTTCCTCGATACCAAGTCAATTACTGCAACATTATTGTCAAAACGATTACACACATAAAGTCGCCTTCCGTCAGGAGCCACCACAGGCCCCACCGCCGTGTGTCCAACTGTGAGCAGATTATCCACTTCGCTTGTCCGTACATTCACTGTACAGATCGGGCTCAGGGCAGCCGCGCAGGTGACGAAGAGCTCGTTCCCGCTCGGATTCCACGCCATTCCCGTGGGCTCAGCTGGCACCTTGATAGTGCGAATCACTTTGCCTGCTGAAATATCAACCACCGCAATCTGCTCTGCATCTGTGTTGGCAACGTAAAGACTCTTCCCGTCGAGGAAACCCAAGATGCAACTTGGCCCAAGATAATCCGCAGCATGACACACAATCTCAACATTCGCCACGACCAGAGAGCTGAGGACAACCACAACTCGCGTGATATACTTGTCCGACTTCATAAACCTGCTCCTTGTGCTTGACATCAAAAACCTTCGTCCTCACAAACAATCCGAAACCCAACATTAAACACTCGCTGCCACGCCGGATAGCTCAGACGAAAAGCCGAACGGCACCGCTTGGGTCGGTCGAAGAACGACCCGCCCCTCACAACCCTGTGTCCGCTGGTCACCAGATTGTTGCGACCATCATCCTCCCGGTAGGGATAAGTCCTGTAGCTCGACCGCGTCCATTCTGCGACATTGCCATGCATATCGCACAGTCCCCACGCATTCGCCTTGTAACTACCTACCGGCGCAGTCACGATCGATCCATCGTCGAAACGCGCATCCGCCAGAGCCGCTCCTTCCAGCACCATGTGCTCAAGCCCACCGGTAAACTGCTTCCCATCACGATTGTATCCTCTGCTAAACGCCTTATCACCGACGTTCGCCCATCTTGAGAAATCCGTATTCACTTGACCATAATAAAGCACCGTCGCTGTCCCTGCCCGGCAGGCATATTCCCATTGTGCTTCCGTTGGAAGTGTCACCGCCATACCCGACTTGCTCGAAAGCCACCGACAAAATGCCATTGCTTGCTCCCATGATACCCGTACGACTGGCTGGTTTGGGCCGTTCAGAGGCAATCCCTCATCATCGCTACGTGCGTGCCGCTTCCCATAATATCGACAATCAAAACTCGGCTCAAACCGCCGGAACTGTTCATTTGTAACTTCGTAGACACCCATCCAGAAAGGCTTCTCAATAGTGACCTGTGAAAGTGGATGCTCATCCGGTTCACCTTCGGTATCACCCATCACAAAGTACCCCGCAGGAATCCAAACCAGCTTCATCTTAACTCCTCCACCCAGGTCAAGACACCTCTCATGCGATTCTGCAGCCCTGTGCTTTTGTCGGGCCTGCTCGGCACCGACCGGCCAACCCGCTGTCGTCATCATCGTAACTTTTGGCCGTGAATTTGGTCTCTCTGCTGCAATCGGTAGTCGGATCATCCTCGGAATCGCCTCAGGATCTCCTTCCGGCCCACCGTACAGTTGACGTAGCTCCATCCGTCGCTCATGCGCCCTATTCGGAATAGGATATACCTCGCCCCACGTCCCATGACATGGACCGTTCAGATCAATCCACGTTACCAATCGATCCCACGCTTCCCCATCCAGCCGCACGCCCTGGTGTCCCTTCTGGAGCATCTGCACCAATTCGCTGGTGTCGGCATGGTACTCCCCCGGTATCAGCATGCTCACATCGTCTTCAATGCTAACCCGCCGGATGTAAGAAATGAGGACATCATACGCAGGGGTGTATTTCATCATCCCATTAGTATCTCGTTTCATCCTCGGGTGTAGTCTCTGCACACCCAAATCCGAGATACGTCGGCCCATGTAGTTCTTCACCTGCTCCTCCGGCCGTAGATCAGGCCGCCCCTTCTCCTGACCGTCGTGGCAACTAATGCAATACTTGTTCAGCACAGGCTGGACCTCCCTGGCAAAATCAAACCCACGCGCTGGGCCATACCATGGCATAATGTCGCGTGCTTCCCGTTGGGTAGCAACACCAAATCCGGACCGAGCTACTTCGGCAGGACTCTCGTGGCAACCGGCGCAAGATAGGACCTCCCCTGGTATAACCGTAAACCAGCTCCGCATCAACTGAATTGCCTTCCCTTCCACATCCAGCGGCTGCACCGCAAGGGCCGTCTGCGCCGGTACACGGAACATCGCCGAGCCGTCTTTCTCCACCGGCACCGTTCCCAAGATCCGCATTACCTCCCATGGACCACCGAACCCAATCTTATCCGGCCCTGCCAGACCACGATAGCCAAAGTGGTACGCAAAAACCCGCAGCTTTTTCACCGCCCCCCTGGGTACGCCTTCCAAACCCGGCCCAGCGTAAATGTTATGCAGGTAAACTGTGCCATCTTTGTTATTCGACTCAACTCTGTCAGGAATAAGCGCAGGCTTAGCAGTCTTCTTTAGTGCTACCGGTTCAAGCAATGCGTACCCAATCTCTTCTCGTACCAGCACCAAATTGTCGAACACATCCGCCAGGTATATCCCCCAATGATCCTTGCCACCCTTCCAGCATGAGACCAGGAAGTATTTATCGCTGAGAGGATACGGATGTAGAAACTTAGGCCAGTCATTGTCAACCAGATTGTCGCGTATGATCCGGGTAATCCGCTGGCCCTTGCCCGATATCCGCTGAACCAGGCCATCCGTTTCATACCAACCCCGGCTCGTATCCACCAGTATAAGCTGCCCCATCCGGTGCACACCGTGATAACCGGAAAGAATACATATCAGTTTCTCGCTATAGCCGGGCAGAGGACGTGGAAAGTACAACGAATTCGGAAACCAGGAGTTGCTTCCATAAACCGCCCGCTGCCCTGTTCCATCCGGATTCATCACCATCAACTGCCGAAAGAAGATATGACTGATGCCCGTATAGTCCCAGCGGTGATAGAGAACCTGACCGCTGAACAACATAACCGGATGGAAATCGTGATCCTGATCGAAACATACCTGCCGAACATCAGCCCCATCTGCATTCATCACGTACAAATTACTCACCAGTTTCTGACCGTGCCAGCACGGCACGGACTGATACGACGCTGTACTGCCGAAGATAATCCTACCGTTTGGCATATAGCAGGCGTCGAAGCAATCCACGTCCTCCGGTACTCGCGAGACTTGCCGCAATCCTGTCCCGTTAGTCCTAATCTCCCATATCTTCCAGCTCTCCGAATCGGATTTCGTAAACAGTATCCTGTCTGCATCCCAGTGCAGATCAATCTCGCCGACATACCCACCATCCTTCGGCCGATAGAACGTCGTTAGCTTACCGTCTGGCCGAATCGGAGAAAGAACAGCAATCTCATTATCGTAACCCGTTCGCCTCAGCGAAGAGTTGCACTCATGGTTCGACGGGAATCCCGGATCTCGTGGATCCTTGCACCTACGCTTAACGACAAGCAACTGTCCGAAGTCCAGCAGCGGATTCGCAAGAAGCGCATCCCGCCTGAGCTGCACAAACATTTTCATTGCGAGAGGATCGCCCGCCTTGACTGCAGATTCCAGCACATCCAGTCGTTTCAGGTATTCCCGTCCTCGTGGATACTCCTCGCCGGATGTCTCGATCAAATCCCTGATCGCCAACCGCAGTGATTTGAGCTGATACAGTCTTACTTGGGCCGATGTCTGCGGTGCTTCTGCCCCTAAGCAAACCGTCCCTGTTACAGCCAACTGCAACAAAGTTGCCAGACAAACGGCCGGGATCAAATAGCGTTTCATTGTGCCGACCCACACCTTGCATCGGAGGTACCGAGAGCTACCAAGCACCTTTCGGATATACATCTCATTGCTCCACGTTCCTTCAAGCCCTTGCCCTAACATCGCAAATCCAAACGAAAACGCAAGACTCCAATCCATCTCTGCTCTTCAATGTTAAACCACAGCGATTTTAACCGCAAACTTTTTCTGTACTACAGATTCTGTGCCCCGTTTCGCCTCCGTTCACATGCAACTCAGACATGATTATTGATCTAAGCCGACATTTACCTATGAGTCCATAAACTATACTTCTGCACCCGACAGCCTCTATAATTATACAGAATACTCAGGATCTCCCTGCTCAATAACATTTATGATACGAGCAATCTCGCTCATACTGTCCCTTAATTGTATCCCTGGTCAAATTATCGCCCTGAACCTATCTACTACTCAACTGCCCTTTACTGGCCAGGCGGCGTCCGGCATAGAG
>JABAOF010003073.1_pt2 | contig 12574 bp, 10 predicted proteins | sample 7062171 | NCBI WGS metagenome assembly JABAOF01 (sample SAMN14538628, study PRJNA623070) | marine sediment metagenome | biome: marine biome [ENVO:00000428]; feature: marine pelagic biome [ENVO:01000023]; material: deep marine sediment [ENVO:00002113] | place: India: Gulf of Khambhat ... | reverse complement strand
CAAGGAAGCCGAGGGGCAAGGGGGGGAGGGGGAGTGATTCAAGGGGGCCGGAGCAGTGATTCAGGACGCGCCATCACTGATGATCAAGCTGGCACGCGCTGCGTGCTCCATTCCGTGTCCTGTAATTTGGCCCCTCGATCTGCAAGCGGCCAGCTTTTCCCCGGCCGAATCCTAAGTTGCCGCCATCGATTGCTGCAAAAAGCCCTCCAAGGCCCCCAACAGCTCGACAGCCTCCGCGCGGTCCAGTACCCGCGAGTCGTAATGCAGGGCCAGACATAGCCGATCGGCATACGTCAAGGCACCGATCGCCACGGACGTGTACGGCCGCAAGGGTGGCAAAAAGTCCACTTGTCGCAAGACGACGTCTCCCACGGCAAGCCTGCCGTCGTCGCGCCGCAAGGTGGACGCTGCCCAGGGTCTGACCAGGTTGCTGATCACCCCGGTGCCCTGACAATGCCCCTTTTCTGTCCGGCGGCGCAGCCGGCCGACCCCACCGGGCAGTTGGCGGTTGTAGCGCAACGATAAGAGGAATGTCAGGCCCAGCCGCCGGTCCTTGACCATCTGCATTTCCTCGTGGACGCTTTGCAACAACCGCTGGGCATCGGCACAATCTTGGGGGTGCCGGTCCAGAAACACCATGCTCACCACGTTCGCCGCCGGCAGCCGCTCATCACCGCTCAACCGCATATCCACCGGCACCGCCAGCCGCAGCCAATCCTCCTGGCGGCTCAACTGACGCCGGGAACGAAACGCGTCCATGGCCAGAAACAAATCCCGCACCAGCAGGCAATTGACCGTCGTGCCGGCCTGCCGAGCGCTCGCCTGGAGAGCTGCGGTTTGCCGGACGTCGAAAACATGTTCGCAACTGCTGGGGTAGTCCGCCGGCAAGGATTCGGCAAGCATTTCGGCCGTGAGCGGCTTGAGGGAGACCGCTTTGCGCATCAAGAATTTGCCGGCGCGCAACAGGCCCACCGCCTGTTTGCTTGCAATGCGAGCCAGCTGCCAGCCGGTGGCACCGTGCGCCGCGCGCGATACGAGGCGTGCCGAGTCCGTACTCTGCAGGCCGGCTTGCGCTTCCTCTGCCTTTTGCGCGGCTGAGTAACAGAGCAGCAGGTCATCGATGAAGCGGCACGCGCCGACCGCGTCACAACAACTGTGGTGAAACTGCAACAGCAGTTCGGTCCGCCCCGCGCCTTCCGTCGCCCAGATACGCACGCCCCCCTCGCGCTGTAAATCGATGGCCGCGATGCGTTCCCCGCCAGCGTCTGGCGTCCGCCAGCGGATCGCCGGTGACCCCTGCAGATTCTGGACCCACTGAAAATGACCTCCAGCGGCGGGCCGCACATGCGCAGACAACAAAGGATGGCGTGCCACGCCTTGCCGAAAAGCGCCCTCCAGCCACGAACGGTCGAAGTGGCCGTCGAAATGAAGCCGGAAAAAAAAGTTCATCGGCCATGTCGGTCGATCGTCGACCAGCATGTACTCTTCGAACGGCGCCAAGGACAAAGGAAATACCATCGCACTCCAAACGGTCAAACAATGCGTTCATCTTAACTTGTTGATCCTGACATTGTCAGATCCACTTGCCCAAGTCCGAAAAGCCAGCCCGCAGTTTGCACGTAACCCAAGACCAGAAGATGGTCGTTTGCTGTGGAAGGCCATGTGGCCCTGGTCCGGGGCCGCTCGATCGGCCCGGAGGAGGCGATCGGGTTGCCGCCAGACCGGGTTGCCACCAGACAAGGCGGCTACGAAAAAGGGTGGCGCGAAAAGGGCGGATGCGGCAAGGAAGGTAAACAACGGGGAGGCGCGAAAAGGAGAGTCCACAACGTCGACGATCGCCAACAGTTGCAGCCCATCGCGGCTGAATACGAGCCAGCCAGCCAGCCAAAGAACCTCCGTCGGCAGCGGCCAGAAGCTGGTTGTCCACGGCGGTATGACGCCGCGGTCGTCGAACGGGCCAGGGACAAGGAAGACAGCAGGCCGGTGGCGGGAACCAGGCCGCTGCCTCCAGCAGTTGACCTGGCCCACCAGAACGGTGGCTAAAGCCTTCCAACTGCCGAAAATGGCCAGTTGCAGAATGTCACGAATCGAGAGCAAATCAAAATGGCGTCAGCGGTGCCCGGCCAAGCGGCCCGCCGATGGACCCCGCCCGCTGAACCTATCCCAGCAAACACTCAAAAACAACTTCCTCATTTTGACCGGAGATGACAAATCCAGACAGGCAACTGCAGGAACAAGTGCCTCAGGGATCGATTGCACAAGGAGACAACAAAGACGACAGAGATTCTTATCGTTTGTTCGCTCCGCTTGCTCCGGTTCCCGTCATGAATCTGCACGGCGCGAGCGCCAGATTTCGAAGTTGCTTTTCAGTCACCTCTTAGCCGCTAGACGTCGACCTCGGCGGATCGGCCCCGGAGGACGGCGTCCGTGACGAGGCTGGCTGGGGCGAGGTCAAGAAATGCGGCGTGGGAACGCCGTGGGACGGCGGCTCCACATCCTCCGGCACCGATCGGCGTACCACCTGGCGTTGCAGGCGGCCGGTAAAGAAGCGTCCCACCGGCCCGGCGAGCAGCGCGGGCAAAAAGAGCAAGTCTCCGACCAGCGCGGCGGTCAGCAAGACAATCATCAAGTAGCCGAACCGTTGAGTGGGGGTGAAGGTGCTGAGGGCAAAAACTCCCAAACCGAGCCCGCCGATAATCGTCGTTTGGATCATCGCCGTCGCACAGCGGGAATAGGCCAAACGGACCGCACCACGGCGATCCAACCCGCTGAGGATACCGCGGCGGAACCAGGTCAAGAAGTGAACCGTGTCATCGACCGCCACACCCATCGCCACGCTGGCCGTCATCATCGTGCCGATATCTACCAGAATCCCTGCCCAACCCATGAAGCCGAAGACCATCACTACCGGAAAAACGTTGGGAATCATCGACAGCAGCCCGGCGGACAGCGAACGCAGGATGGCGATCATCACGATACATATCAACACAAAAGCCAGACCGATACTCTCCACCAGTCCGTGCAACAGTTCGTGCTGAGCCTTGTAGACCAGCGGTACCACGCCGGTATAGATCGGCCACAGGCCCGAAGCAACTTCTTCCTGAGGATCGACCGTCAGCGGATCGAACTGACGAGCGTCGAGGTACGCGCGGGCATGCCGCGTGATAAACCGCGAGGAAACGGACGGATGATCGCTGGCAATAAAGACCAGGTCGAATTTGCGGAAGAATTCCCGCGCCTTGGGATTGTCGTCCCCCGCGCGAATGAAATGGGTCGCATCCTGCTCAGCCGCCGCTTCGTAAATCGGTGTCACCTTTACGCCGGCCACCCGTAACGCATCGTGCAGCGTACCCGCCAGGATCTGGCTGGTGGTGGGATGCACGTCCGCAGGCCCCTTGACGGGCCTTTCCGGCTGGACCTTGGTGGGACGCTTCCAGCGGGGTACGCCGACAACGCATACTTTCTTTCCGCGATAGGAGCCACGGTCGGTGCCCAGTTCGGCCAGGATCTGGTCCCGCTGCCGATAGGCCGCCAGGACAGGCCGGACCACCCCCTGAATGTCATCCACAAAATGGCCGTAATCCACGTCGCTTAACGCCGCCAGACGCGCGCTGATGCGAAACAGCTCCTCGCCGTCCTCGCTGACCCGAAAATACTCCCCCGCCAGAAACTCCTCACGGTGGTGGGCCAGGCCCGCATTGAAACCCGACCGCTCGGTGAATGCGGCCAGGCTGGCGGCCTTGGCTGGCAAGACCGGGGCAAAGGTATTCATCGACAACGCACGACCGACTTCCGGCAACCGTTCGACATACTCCTGCACCGCTTCGACCAATTCCATCCGTTCCAGGAACGTCAAGCGGTAACGTCCGTCTTCCGACATCAACGGGTCTTCTGCATCCCGCATGCGGGAAGGATCCACGCGTATCACCACCTCCATCGGCACCAGGTTGCCCAGATGCTGTTCCAGCCACGTGTAGTCCTGGATGATGTCCGCCTTGCTGTGAAACAATTTCAGCAACTGGACGGAAGTCTCGGTTTTCAACAGGCCTACCGCCAGAATGGCCATCAGGACCGAACACACCGCCGTGACCAGCACGTGGCGGCCCACAACCCAAGTGGCCAGGCGGTCCAGCAGCTGCGGCCAGGGGCCCTGCTGGGACTGGTCCAGGGGTCGAGCGGTAACTTTTCTGCGACGTGGGGGGGGCCACAATTGCAGCAGGGCCGGCAAGAGCATGAACAGGATCACCAGGGTAAACAAGACACCCAGGGCCGTGTAGCTGCCAAATTTACGGATCGGGACGACTGCGCTGGTCACCAACGAGCCAAGTCCCAATGCCGTAGTGACCGCAGCCAGGCTACAGGGCAACCAGCCGTGACGCAGCGCTTTGCCCGCAGCTCCCTCCTGCCCCGACTCCCTCACGGCATCCATGTAGTAATTGACCAGGTGGATGGCGCCGGATATCCCCAACACGTAGATCACCGAGGGCATCGACATCAAGACGGCATCCACGGTGCCGCGGGTAAAGAAGACGATCGCCAGGCTGGCGGCCGCGCCATACACGCCGCAGCAAAATACCATCAGCGTCACCCGCTTGCTGCGGAAACAGTAGTAGGAGAGGCACAGCCCGACTAGCGCGGAGAGCCCGACCAGCCGCATCAGCGTAATTTCGCCCTCGTCGTCAATCGCCACGTTGTCGACCGGGGGGCCACCCATGTGAATCGATGGACGCGAAATCGCACATTCCTTGACGGCCAATTGGTACAGGATGCCGTCCTCGCGACCCATCAGGATCTGGGTCAGCGGCCACGAGCGGCCGATGCCGGACCGCAGGTCGCGCACGGCGGCTTCGTGCAAGGTGGCCAGCACACACGTCGTCTGGCCGTCCGCCCCGATCAGCGTCCCCGTCAGCCGCCGCTTGGCCTCCTTTTCGCTCAGCTTCAGACTGCCCTCAGGATCGGTCATCTGCGCCAGCACGCGGGGCCCCGTCGTGACCTTCTTGAAAAAGGCACGCTGACGTTCGTTGTCAGCCGTCTCGACCGACGGCACCAGCTTCTGTGCCAGCATCTCGACCCGGGGATCAGCCAGCGTACAGCCATCCCAGCTGATCACGACGAATTGTTCGCCCAGAAAATGCTCGCGAAACCAGTCCAGGTCCTTGGTCTCCGCGAAACCGTCCGGCAGCCATTCGGTGACGTCGTTCTTGTTGTTCTCCAACGCGATCCGCGCACTCCGCAGAGCGATGGGCAACAGGAAGACGGCCGCCAGCAAAATGACCAGCGATTTACGCGCAAAAAAATAAGGCCGTTCCATCACCAAATCAGCTCGATTCCAGCGGTGACACCTGCAAAGAGGACATTGCCATTCAGGTCGATGCGACCCCGGCTTGGTTCAAAAGTCAGCTGTTCCGGGGCCAGGGCCAGCCCATGCAGCAACATCACGTCGCCACCCAACCGAAATGTCAGGTTCGGGTTAAAGTGGTAAGCACCCCTCAAACTCGCTTCGATAGAGACCGCCAGCACTTCATCCTGTTGCTTGGTCCGCAAAGGCGGGTTGAAAACCACGCGTCCCGGCGTGGGATCGTTGCTTAGAATAAACCGTTGCGAGTCCCCAAAGTTCACATACGCGCCAGCTTTCGTCCGCAGAGTCGCGTTGAAGTTTTTGTACTGCAACCGCCCATCGCCGCCAATCTGCAAGCCCACCAGTTCGTTTACCGTGTCGATCATGTAGTCGCCACGAAAAACGTCCAGCGGAACCCCGCTGGCGCGGCTGGTCCAGGTCAGGTTCTCGCGCTCCTTGATGTACCGCAACCCTGCAAAGTAGGCGGTTACCAAACCGCTGGCCAACTGGCGACTCCACGTCCCGTCCGGCATGGCGACCAGGCGATCGCGACCCAACCGATGTTGAAGACGCGTGTTGATTTCAAAGCTGTTCAAGTCCGAACTGTATTCGAAGCGCTGGAACGTCGCATTATTAAATCCGCCAATCGTGGGAATAAATAAGGTGCCGGGAGAAAAAAATGGGTCGAAGGCGGTCAGAATTCCCAGGTTCCCGATCCCCGCCAGCTGTGTACCCACTTGGAAGTCCACAATGCCGAAGTATTCGATTTCGGTAATCACGTCGCGGTTATACACATCCCGCATCAGGAACTTGCCAAGTCGAAAACGACCACCCGGGGTGATGCGGAAGCCCACGTTGGCGGTCGATAACGGCCGACGGGCTGTTATCGCGCCAGTGGCGTCTTGGACCGCATCTTCGCCCAGTAAGGTTTCCTGGCCGATCGAACGCCACAGCAATATGAAATCGAGATTGGCTAACCAGCGGCCGCAGTTCAGCCATTCGCCAGAACTATAGATGGGCGCCAAGTAGTCCACCAGGATCTCGTCGCCATGCTCCTGCTCAGATCCGTAGCCATCAAACAGCCGCTCGGGATCCGCCTCATCCAGCACGCTCTGCAACCCGTCACCCGCCCCGGCTTCTTCCTCCAGCTGGTCGGGCAGTTGCTCCGACGGGGCATCGCCCAGATCGGGAATTTCGTCGCTCAGATCGCCCATACCGCCGTTATCGACGTCGGGCTTCGGCAGTTCCAGCGGCGGTATTTGGTCCCCCGGCGTGGCCGCCGGTTGCGCGAGGACCCCGCCAGCTACGCCCCACAGAAAGAGGGCCAAAAACGCCAGGATGGAAGTGGTCGGTCGCAACACCGATCATGGCTCCGCATCAGTTGGCCCCCCAACAGTTGCTAACGAAGATGCCCACGCCTGGTGGTTGTGGGCTGTCAGATGCCTAATCGGTCATTTCCAGGCCCGGCACCAGGAATAATCCAAAAAATTGGAAAAATGCCAGCAAACTGCCCTCGTCGGCCATCCTGCCCCAGCCGCCCAATCGGATATAATTTGGAACGGCCGCTGGCAGGAGACACATTTCCAGCGGTCCTTGCCAGACCGAAGGGTGCCGATCGTTTTGAGCCATCACTGATAGCAACGGCCCCCCCGGTCCGACAAAAAGCCTGACGCCCAATCCAGACCCGGAGCCCTGCCATGTCTCTCCAATCCCTGATCGCTTCCGGCACAAAACTCTGGCTCGACTCGGTCGATCCCCAGCTGGTCGTATCGAGCCGAGCCGTAGGTGCTACGGGGGCGACTTCGAACCCGGTCATCGTTTCGGACCTGATCAACTCGGGCCGCTTCGACCAGCAGCTCGACGCGTTGATCGCTGCAGGCTTGAACGACGAACAGATCGCCTGGCAGATGACCGACGACCTTGTCCGCCAGGCTCAGGATGTTTTCCTGCCCGTCTGGCAAGAGTCATCCGGCAACGACGGATACGTCAGCTTTGAAGTCGACCCTCTGTTGGAGGACGAACAGCTGGGTCCGCCACACCAGCAGCGGGTCCGCCGCTATGTCGAATTGGCCCAGCAGTGGGCGCGCGGCCATAAAAACCGCATGATCAAGGTTCCGGCAACCGCCGCCGGGCTGGCGTCCCTGGAAGACCTGGCGGCAGCGGGCCTGACCCTGAACGTCACGCTGATCTTCACCCTCCGCCAGTACCAGGCTGCCCGCGATGCCATCTGGCGCGGAGCTCAACGTCGCACGGACGGCCTCGATCGATTCAAAAGCGTCTACAGCATTTTTGTCTCGCGCGTCGACGTCTATACGGCTCAGCACCTTTCCCAGCTGTCCGCCCGCGCTCAGGGAATGGTCGGTATTGTGAACGCCAAACGGATATGGATCGACAACCGGGAATTCTGGGCCGACAAGCCCTGCCCGCTGGATCAGGAAATCATCTTTGCCAGCACGGGTACCAAGAATCCTGAACACACGCCGGACAGGTACGTTCGCGCGTTTGCCGGAAGTGACATCGAGACCAATCCGCCGGCCACCAATGACTACGTCGCCTCGCATTCCGAGCCCTTCACTCGCCAGGTGGACCTGCTGCCGGCGGAAGAGATCCTGTCGGAAATCGACGCTCAGGTGGACATGCAACACCTGGAAGACACCCTGATGGACGAAGGGATCGCCAAGTTTGCCGACCCTCAGAAAGACCTCTTGGCACTGATTGCCAAAAAACGGGCGGCGCGGGCCGCCTGACCGGGACCAACCTGGACGCCCGAACTCTTAGCCACCCAAACAACCCCAACCATCGGCCAAAATTTCATGTCCTTGGATCGCTACACGATTTGCCCGGGAGGGACCGGCAAGAAAATCAAGTTCTGCTGCAACGAACTGCTGAACGACTTGCAGACCATCGACAAGATGCTCAGCGGCGAGCAGCGGCTCGCCTGCCTGGAACACGTCGAAAAAACGCTGGCCAAATACCCGGATCGACCCTGTCTGCTGGCCGTCAAGACGTTGTTGTTAAGCGAACTCGAACGGGACGACCAGCTAAAGGAAACGCTGAACCGCTTCGACACGGTTCACCCCCACAACCCGGTTGCCCTGGCAGAACGAGCGATCCAGATGGCGTCGACCGAGGAGGGTCGAACGGCGGTGGCGCCGTTGCAACGCGCACTGCAGAATATTTCAGGCAAGGACATGCCGACGCGGGTCTACGCGGCAGTCGGTTTTGTCGGCGAAAGCCTGGTGCAAGACGGCGAGATCCTGGCTGGACGAGCCCATTTGCTGCTGCAGGCCAATATTGCCGGTGGAACAGATGCCGACGTCATGCGGCTCCTCGCGTCGTTGATCGCCTCCCCCGATGTGCCGCAGCTGCTGAAACAAGACCTCAGGCTGGAAGAACCGCCACCGAAGGTACCTTGGCTGCAGCCATTCCAGGAGGCTTGCAATCTGGCCGCGCGCGGGGCCTGGCGAGCGGCCGAACAGAAGCTGGCGGCGCTGGTCGAAAAATCACACAACGCACCGGCCGTTTGGAAGAACCTTTCTGTACTGCGAAGTTGGCTGGCGGACACCAATGCCGCCGTCGCCGCCTGGCAAAAGTACGCTTCGCTAGAGGACGTTGCCATCGATGACGCCGTCGAGGCCTGCGCCATTGCCCATCTGATCGACACCAACCTTCCACAGGAAATGGTCGATCTGCTCAGCGTAACCTATCCCGTCCACGACCAGGAAGACCTGCTTGGCAAACTCAACACCGCCCAGCGTGCGGCCCGCGTCCAGCCGGACGCGCTCGCGCCCACAGAACCAGGCCAACCACCTCCCCAAGCAGCATTTTGGATTCTGGACCGGCCCATGCCCGCCAGCGGCGTGGGGCTGGCCCGCAACGATGTACCGATCGTACTGGGCCAAGCCTACCTGTTCGGACGCGAGACCGACCGTAAACCGCGACTCGAATACGTCCTCTATCAGGATGACCGCTTCGCCAACGCATGCCAAACGCTGCGCGAACTGGCCGGCGACGCCCTGGCAGATGCCGACCAGCAAACAGCTTTGACCCAGGTTACCAGGCTACAGGTCGCGCTGACCTGGAACTGGCGATTCCCCGCCGATACCCCGCCGGCACATCGAGCCGCATTGCTGCTCCAGCAACGCGACCACATCCTGCGGAACGTCTGGACCAGCCTGCCTAACCCCATGCTGGACGGCAAGACGCCCCGCGAGGCGGCCGCCGACACTGCCTACCGTCCCAAGCTGCTGGCCGCTATCCTCCTGCTGCAAATGGCACGCGATGAACCACAATCAGTAGAGGATTTTAATGGACTGCGACGCGAGCTGGGTTTGCCGGAAATCGAACCCATCGACCCGACCGGAATCGATGTCGCCAAATTGCCGGTCACGCGACTGGAACGACTCCTGCCAGACAAGCTGACCGACCAGCAGTTGATCGATTGCTATCAACGTAGCGTGGCCTCCATGCTGTATCCCGCCATTCGCCGTTTGGGGCCTGAACTGATATCTCGCGACAGCCTGCGGGACAACGACCGTATCAAAAGGTCGGCCGTGTACGGTCTGCTGGCCCGCATCGAACACGATAGCCAACAAGCCTTGCAACACCTGGAAAACGCCCGGCAAGCCGCCAGTGAGGCAGGAGAGTCGCTGGCACCGTGGTATGTCGCCGAACTGGAATTGCGAATGATACGGGGTGAGCGGGACGAATTTGAACGCGTGTTGAATCTGTTGCGGACCAATTACTGGCACGAGCCTGGCGTTGCAGACGCGGTGTTGGGTCTGTTCCAACATCTGCAAGCCAGCTCCGGCGAACCTGCCGCGGGTCAACCGGCAGCCGCGGGCAAGGAGGAAGAAATCGGTCGGCCAGAAAAATCGTCCGAAATCTGGACTCCCCAGTCCGCGACCGCTGGCCAGGAAAAGAAGTCCGCCATCTGGACCCCCGATTTTTAATCGGCTACTGAAGCCGGGGCAAATCTGTAAGAATAGGGGGAACAGCCGGGTGGCCGGTCATGCCGGCCCTGCCTCCCCCTTTCCCCCTCCCCACCCGACGTGGGGCCTGGCCATGGAACCTTCCGAAACAGACCGGCAGTTCATGCTGCGGGCCCTCGAATTAGCCGCTCAAGGGCAAGGTCGCGTCGAACCCAACCCCATGGTCGGCTGCGTGATCGTCAGCGATCGGCAGGTGGTGGGCCAGGGCTATCACACCGCCTTTGGCCAACCGCACGCGGAAGTCGAAGCGCTTTGTCAGGCCGGCACAGCGGCCCGCGGCGCGACCATGTATGTGACCCTGGAACCATGCTGTCACCAGGGAAAAACGCCACCTTGCACCAAGGCCATTATCGAACATGGTATCCGGCGGGTCGTGATCGCTGCCGGGGACCCCTACCAACAGGTTGACGGAGGTGGGATCGACCAGCTGCAGTCGGCCGCCGTCGAAGTTTGCAGCCCCGTCCTGGAAGAAGATGCCCGCGAGCTGAATGCGCCGTATTTTAAACTCGTCGAGACAGGTCGACCCTGGGTCATCGCCAAGTGGGCCATGACGCTGGACGGAAAAATCGCTGCCCGGACCGGGCACAGCCAATGGATCTCCTCCCAGCCGTCGCGTCAGATCGTCCATCGCCTCCGCGGCCGTATGGATGCGATCGTCGTCGGACGCGGCACGGCAGAAGCAGACGACCCACTATTAACCGCTCGGCCACCAGGACCCCGCACCGCCGTCCGCGTCGTCATCGATTCCCAAGGTCAGCTCGCTTCCTCAAGCCGCCTTGTCCAAACAGCCGCAGACACCCCCGTCCTGGTTGCCGTCCAAAACGACGCGGACCCCACTGCGATCGAACGCCTGACTTCTGCCGGCTGCGAAGTCTTTGTCTGCCAGGGTGATTCCCCCGCGATACGCCTGGAGTCTCTTTTGGATGAACTGGGCCGCCGTGAAATGACCAACATCCTGGTCGAAGGTGGCGCACAGCTGTTGGGCAGCCTCTTCGATCTGGCCGCCGTGGACGAAATTCACGTCTTCGTGGCACCTTACATCCTGGGCGGCGGCACTTCCGCCGTGGCCGGTAAAGGCGCCGCTCGTGTCACAAACGCCTGGCATTTACACAACGTCCACCGTGAATGGGTTGACGGCGATATGTATATCACCGGACGCCTCGTTCGCCCTGTGCCCTAAACTCGCAATCTTGCGCAAATCGACAGGCTTCCCGCTCGTTCCACGGGCCGCTCGTCAAGCGACACCTTCGACTTGCCAAAGAGACCGATGCGTTTTACTATCAAAAGATTGAGGTTCCGCAGGGAAACTTTTTTGCGGACCCGCACCTGATTGTTCTGGATCAGGTGTTGTGCAGGCACGCACAACGGTCGGATTTGCTCCCTTTCGATTGCAGGCACCCCGACCGTCGCGGCGGCGACGCCCGTTCGGGCAAAGCTGCCCTGAGGCTGGCAGCGGAAGAGGCAGTTGCAGGGGAAGAGGTGCGCTCTTTTCGCGTCCGCACCGGCATGCGCAAAGAGATGCCTGGCCATACCAAATTTTCCTGTCTGTTCCGTTTTACGGAAACGGCTCGTCGCAAGACAAATCCGCCCGGCGGATAAGGAGTCGCTTGTGGATAATGCGCGTAATTGCCATCGGAAGGACAAGTCGGCCAAAGGAATCCAGGGGGCGGTACCCAATTTGCAGACTTCGCGACATGCAGGCAGCCCCAAGGATAGCCACCGTTCGTTGCACCAGATCTCGAAAGTACGCGAACGGGAAGGGGTGTCGTTACGATCGATTGCACGCCGCTGGAAAGTGAACATCGCGCGATTGCGCCAGCTGGAAGACGAGCATACGGATTTGACGCTCAGCCAACTCTACCAATGGCAACACGTTTTGGAGGTGCCGGTATCCGAGTTGCTGATCGATATCGACCATCCGCTGTCGACCCCGGTGCTCCGCCGTGCTCAAATGATCCGCCTCATGAAAACAGCGGCGACGATCGCCGGCAAGGCCCGCCATGCCAGAATCAGCCACTTGGCCCACAGGCTGATGCAGCAATTGATCGAGATCATGCCCGAGCTCGATGGTATCAAAGCCTGGCAAGACGACGCGGATAAATTTGGGCCGGGCCACGCCACCTCAGCCAGCGATCTGGCAGCAGAGGAGGAAATCAATGCACACAAACAGTAAAGCCCGCTCATGCTGCGGTGTGTTGAGGGCACATCCAGCGAGCGGCCGGCTTCCCAGAAGCCGGCTACAGCC
>JABAOF010003738.1_pt1 | contig 12575 bp, 9 predicted proteins | sample 7062171 | NCBI WGS metagenome assembly JABAOF01 (sample SAMN14538628, study PRJNA623070) | marine sediment metagenome | biome: marine biome [ENVO:00000428]; feature: marine pelagic biome [ENVO:01000023]; material: deep marine sediment [ENVO:00002113] | place: India: Gulf of Khambhat ... | reverse complement strand
AAAAATCCAACTTTATACAGTATTCACCTTATTTACCACGCCCATGATCATTAGTAAAGATAAATTTGGATATTCCACCGGATTTTTTGACGTAAGAACAACGAAGCTGATCATTTGGAATTTGAGAGACACAGTCATGTTTAAAACATTAATCGTCGAGGACAGCGCCACCTTTCGGCAATCACTCAAGGAGCTCCTGGATACCCGATTTCCCTCTATGGTCGTTGAGGAAGCGGAGGATGGTGATGAGGCATTACAAAAGATCGATGCCTTCCTTCCTGACATCATCTTCATGGACATCAAGTTGCCTGGGCAGAATGGCCTTCAAGTGACCCAAAAAGTAAAAACGAAACATCCCGAGATTATCGTTATTATTCTTACCTATTATGATTCACCTGAACACCGAAAGGGTGCGGATCAATGCGGAGCTAATTACTTCCTTCCAAAGAGCACCTCGACCGAGGAAGTTGTGGAATTGGTCCAATCCATACTAACCCAGAAAGGTCCTGACCCTCATGATCCAGAGGGGGAGGGCGAGTCCTAAAAAGAGCGAAAGAACATTCGTACTGGCCTGAGGTACATTTCCCGGCCAGCAATACCATAGCAAGAGGCTAAAAAATAGGGGGATTCGGCGTTTAAAATGGGTAATCTACCCCATATACTTTTTCCATTATTTTACTATGCTTTCAATGAAAAAGAGGCAAATACATGACCTTCATCCGAACTAATTTTCGACTGATATGAAAAAGGAAATGGAAATCGGGGAAATATTAGCTGAAATACTGTTGGATATTCTCCCTGAGGAGATTAAACAAAGCGGAAGAGGAAGAGAATATTTTGAAGAGAGAATGCTGAGAAATTGGTTTCCCGACTTAACCGAGGATGAAAAAGTTCTCGTGATTTCATTGACAAAGGCAGTCCTGGACAGGTCATTTCCAGCGTAATGCATTCTCTCACTTCTAAATACTCGGACTAACCTTTCTCTTCGGTATTATGTTGGAAGTCAACATTGCGTTAGGGTTACGGCCTCGGATGAAATCCGCGAATCCTTAAATCGAATTTAGACAAGGCTTCGATCAATAAAAGGCGAGAATAAAATGGACAAGGGGAGAAGCCGTGAACGGGAGGTGATGGCTTATGGCGGTTGAATTGACACTTTGGGGTCCGCTGAGAGAACTTACTGCCTTTCCAGAAGAAACGGAGGGTGATCTTCATGTGATTGACAAGGAGGCTAAAGAGGTCGACCAGAAGGATGCACTCGAGCGCGATGCGAACATCGCCGCGATTTATCTGAAAGAAATGAACAAAGTTCCCCTGCTTACAAGGGAGAAAGAAACTCAAGTGGCCAAGCGCATTCGGCTTGGTGAGCGGAAAATTCGTATTCTCCTTCTGCGATTTTCTGCCGCCCTAAGGGAAGTCGACCCTTTGAACCACGCATTGGAGGATGTCGAGAGCAACTCATGGGATGTTGCTCGACCCAAGGAAGTGATAAACCGCAAGGTTGTTCTAAGGCTGGAGGAACTAACCAAGCATTCTGGGGATAACGAGAACAGGTTCCGAGATCTGCTGGCAGAGCTGAAAAAAACAGAGGCCGATGTGGAGGAAGCAAAAGCGGAGATGGTTAAGGCTAACCTGCGGCTTGTCGTCAGAATTGCCAAAGACTATGTCAATAGAGGGCTTTCCTTCCTCGATCTCCTTCAGGAAGGAAACCTGGGGTTAATGAGGGCTGTTACAAAGTATGATTACCGAAAGGGGTTCAAGTTTAGCACGTATGCCGTCTGGTGGATTAGGCAGGCCATTACCAGAGCCCTGTCTGACAAATCCAGGACCATACGGATCCCGAACCACCTGTTGGAGATGAAGAGTAAAGTTTCCAAGGCCTTTCAACAGATAACCAAAGAGCAGGGCAGGGAACCTCTTCCTGAGGAAATCGCCACGGCGGCGGGAATTGATCTAACCAATGTTCAGAAGGTCATGGACCTGATTCAGGAGCCGGTCTCCTTGGAAACTCAGGTTGGAGAAGACGGTAAACTGGAGGATTTTGTCGGAAGCGAGGAAAGTCTGAGTTTCGTTGAGGAATTACTCGAGTGTATGGATCAGGCCAGTAAAACCAGGGATCTCCTTTCTCTTCTCAATCCGAGGGAGGAGCAGATTTTGCGCCTTCGCTTCGGTATCGGCCAGCCTAAAAGTTTTACATTGGAAGAGGTTGGAAGGCGCTTTGGAATATCGCGGGAAAGGGTCCGGCAGATTGAGCATAAGGCAATCAAAAAACTCAGGAGCCAACCCAGGGCCAGGGCAATTTATGGAGGGCAGACCAGAGATACATGGGCCTGATGATCACCTCTATCAATTCTGGTCTGGTTGGATGAACTGACAAGTCGATGCGGTTGACCTTGAACCTTATTTGCGAAGGTTTCAAGCCAAAGCAGTGGAAAGGGGGACTAAACTTCTCTATAATCTGCCTCCTCGACATTCCTTCGGCAGGTAGGTTGAAGGGTTCACCTGCTAGGATTAGACGAATGAACTTCAAAAGATCTCGTCAAACCCCCTCAATTCCGGACCCGTCTTTTGGCTGACTCGTCCACCTCCATTCTGTTAATTGACTGAGAGGAAGAACGCCTCGTCAGTCTCATTCAGAAAGGATCATTGTAAAGAATGATGGGTTTGTGGCAATGATCTTTTTAACGAAATCTATTCTCGCCTTGATTTTGACCGGGTTAGCCATTGTCAACCTGGTGGTCATGCTGGAGCTTCTGGGTCGAGCGGGGGAAAAGAGGTCAAATTCCAAAAAGTTACGTCTAATCCACCGAGTGAGTGGCTATATTTTCATCCTCCTTTTCCTTTTCATATCCTATTTTTGCATAAAAATCATGAGAGGAATGGGGCAGGATCTCCCTGCCAGGGCGGCCCTTCATGGGATTTTTGCCGTAGCAACCTTTTTCTTTCTCTCCCTCAAGATTACATTCGTCCGGTTCTACAAAAAATATTACCCCATGGCGGTCCCAATGGGCCTCGGCGTTTTTATACTAATTTTAACCACAACGGCGACCTCTGCCGGGTACTATTTCACTATGCGTGGAGTGAGTTCTTCCCAAATTACCACAGATTTACAAGAGGCGCCCGCCCGGGAGGGAGCCCGCCTCTTTAATGAAAAGTCCTGCGCTGACTGCCACTACACGGATAGAATCGACACCAAAATCGGCCCAGGCTTCAAGGGGCTTTTCAAACGGGATACACTGCCGGTGAGTGGCCGGGCGGTAACGGGGGATAATGTGCGAAAGCAGCTAAAGACACCATTCCGTGCCATGCCACCCTTTGCTGATCTCTCGGAGGAAGAGGTTGAGGCTTTGCTGGCTTTTCTAAAGACATTATAGCGACGAGTGCCACCTGACAGGACCTACCCGGCTTATTATATTAACCTCAGCTTCTTTCCTTCGCGTCCTTTTCTCTGTACCTACGCTTTTCATTTTGCGCGGATTCGGATACGATGATTTCGTTATGGGGCATCCTCTGGAACCTCTAAAAGACAAAACAGAATAGAGGCTGCCAAAATGAGCAGTTACGACTGGGAGGTTTTGGAGTCCAACTACATTGTCAAGGATGAGTGGTTGACTTTACGAGCTGAAAGGCCTCAAATGCCAAACGGTCGATTGGTTGAAGCGTATTATGTATTCAAGTTTCCCGAATGGGTAAATATTGTTGCCCTAACAAACAACGACCAGGTTGTATTGGTAAGACAATACCGTGACGTATTCATAAGACTGTTTTGGAATTACCTTGTGGGGCCGTCATAAAAACGATACATCCCTTATTGAGGCAGTGAGGCGAGAGTTGTTAGAGGAAGTGAGCTGTATCGGTAAGGACTTGATTGAAACAGGCAGAATTTCGGCAAATCCAGCTACTCATACCAACTTCACCCATTGTTTCTTGGCTATAGATGATAGATGCAACCCTTGCTGCCACTCCGCAGTTCGATGATACGGAACAGATTGATATCGTTTTGACACCTCTCCGAAAGGTTATTGAATTGATTGAGGAGGGTGATATTCTCCAAGTACTACATATCTCCTCGATATTCCTGGCTTTGAAAAAGCTTGGCAAGATTCACTGGAAGTGAGTAGGTAGGCGACCGCGTTTCACACAGCACATACGGTTATGCCTTGCAACTGCAGATATGCTGGAATCGTTCTTGCTATGAGGCATTCGAGGGTGGAAAATGGTCGGTTCCGAAGAAGATAGACGAATAGTAAGGGATCGACGCCAAAAACCGACGAAACCATTCAGCAGATATATGCTCTCCGGTCGTCGTCAATCCATTCGGAGGCGAACGGATCGCAAAACCCATCTGTATGTCGATCTCTATGGTCATCATCTCCTTCTCTCCATTCTCCTCATTATCTTGCTTTCCATCTTTGATGCATACTTCACGATCTTCCATCTTGAAAGAGGAGCCCGCGAAATCAACCCTTTCATGGATTTCCTGATTGGCTACGGAAACATTTACTTCTTCGCCATCAAATATATCCTAACAGCACTCGGCCTTTTCGTCCTTTGCATTTATAAGAGTCTGTCTGTTGCCAGAATTATTATCATATGTATCCTCTTCTTCTACCTCACCGTTTTCGCAAACCACCTTCTCTTATTTTTCCTGAGATGAGACCCCGTTCATGTATCGCATAACACCAACCCCAGGCCAGCATGACACTGCGTCGAACGGGGAGCCATTAATCCCCTTTTCAACCGTCACTTTCCATGAGGCTCTCGCTCTTACGCTTGCCCGCAGTTTCATTGTTTCCACTATGGGCACGGATATCCGATCATTATGACCATGACCTAGGGGTGCCCACAGAGATAGCGCGATCTTTGGGGCCTTGCACATCGACCATTGGCAAGGCCATCTGGAACCTGGAGGTGCAGGGTGAAAAATTACAGTCTTCAACAATCCCCCTTAATCAGGTGGCGATCCCCGTGTTGATTCACAGGGGAAAATGCCTTTTTCTTCATGTTCGAGATGAGGATATTGCCCTGACAGGATGTATCAACATATCCGAACTAAAATAGAATCACTGGCTCAACTAAGGCCGACATTCCAAGGCCTCGTATGCCGCCAATGGGATTCTCTCTCCGTATAGCCAATAGTAATTTTTTCCGAGATATTGACCCGTTCGGGTTCAGGGAGTCCTTATTGGGCAGCACTTGGGGAAACAAATATGCAAAAAGGTCAAGATTGATCGATTTTCGTTTACTTTTTTTCAACCCATTCCGCTCAACTCCATCCCCTTAGGATCTCCAGTTTTCCTATTCCGACTCCGATTTTGACTAGTTTGGCGAGGTCGCTGCTCTCCGGAGAATTTTGGCATCCATTTTGCTGGTCACCTAGCCTGGCAAAACTTTTTAGATACGTCAGGATAAAGAGGTAGGTAAGCTATATCTGGAGGGACCCACACTAAGGGGAAAAATGGGTTGATCGACTTTGGGGATTAAGGTTACTGAAAAACCTCAAGTGCCTGCATGGGGTTAGACCTGGGGTGCCTCGCCGATCGCAGAGGAAAACCAATACCTTCATGATCCCATCAGTCTATTCCAGATACAGAAGGCATAAGAAGTCGTCTTATGAAGAAAGACATCGTTTGCAGTATCAGAATGAGCGCTGAGATGCGCGATGCCGTAGTAAGACAAATTGTCTTTGACTTGAAAAACACAAACCAAATTTCACCAATCAACCAAGGAGGAAAAACGTCATGAAAAGATTTTGGCATATGGGCTTGACGTTATTGATGGCACTTTCCTTTCTCGTTGGATGTTCCACAATCCCAAAGCTCAAAGGTGCAACGACAAAAATTCCACTGACCAAGAGGTCGACAGAAAAAACGAAAGAGGGCCTCTACTCCCAGGTTCCGGCAGCTATGCGGGCTCCTGTCCGAGAGGCGGAGTTTGATCTGAAGGAGGCTAAATCCAGAGCGGAAATCGCCGGAGAAAAAGTGAAGCTTGCCGAGCTGCACAAGGAACGGGCGCTCCTTGAGAGGAAACATGCGGATTATGGAATGGAACTGGCCCAAATCAACGAGAAGAAGGCGGAATTGGGGGTCGAAATCAAAAAAATGGAGGCGATAGACAACTCAAACTTGGGGAACAAGGAAGACAACATAAAACAGATAGCGAATCTGAAGACGAAGAGACTCAGCATGGAATCTGATGGCATTCAGGTCAAAGCTGAGTTTGATACTACCGAACTCAGGATTAAGAAACTTACAAAGGAAATTGAAGCTCAGCAAATCAGAGTTCAAAAGATGGAGGGCAAGAAAGTTCAAAAAAGCACGACAACGAAACCCCGAAAAAGGAAGAGAACTTCGGCTCGAAAAAAATAAGACCGACTAGCCTCGAACGGGCTTTTCTTCTGATCCCAGACGATTGTAGATACTGATCCTTTCAACTTCAACATAATGGGAGGAGAGAGCTATGAATTTTAGGACCACTCTATTTTTCGTATTTGTTGGTATTGCAGTGCTCCTTTCGGCCTGCTCCCCGAAGATTCGCGGCACGGTTAAGCTCATGGATACTGATATGAAGCCTGTTGCTGGAGAAAGTCCGAAAGGAACGGTGGTGAACATGATTAATGTCACTGCCAAGGTGGAAAAGGCTTCCTACTCGGTGATCGTGGATGAAGATGGAAAATTTGAGTCTGAAAAGGACGCGATAACGCAGGGCACCTACAAGGTGGAGGCCACCAGGATTGGCTATGATACGGAAACACAGACGTTGGACATAGGCCGCAGCACGCGTAAAAAGCTGGAGTTCGAGCTCAAGAAAATTCCGGAAGGCAAGCGTAAATCCATTGCGGGAGCCAGTTCCGATGCGGATAAGATCATAAATCCCGGAGAAGTAAATATCCGGCCGCCTGGAATGTAACCTCAATTTTTTCCGATTCCCAAGGCATAGTACTTATAGTACTTAGGATCAAATACATCGCAAGAATCATGGGGGAGGCGGCCCTCTTTTCCAGGCCGATGGTCCCAACGGTTCTTATATCTTTAGGAGGTATCCACTATGGCTAAGCAAATCATGCGAATATCTTTAATCCTGCTCTCATCGATGTTGATCTTTGGCTGTGAAGCCGGGAAACAGGTGGAACTTGACGTGGAGGTGAATGTCACCCTGGACGGCAAGCCGGCGCCCAAGGCTAAGGTTCTCGTAGATAGCATCGAGTCGGGGGCTACTGACAGCGATGGATATTTTTCAAAGAGAATCAGAAGACAACCCGGCGCAGAGGTCTTCGTAACTGTTCAGAAGGAAGCCACCGGGTATCAAATCGAGCCCTGGAAGGATTCGTTCGTGGTGAAACTGTCGAAAGACCGCGCTGTGGAAAAGTACCCGTTTAAAGTCGACCTGGAAGCGAAGAAATATGTTACCTTCGTTGTCACCGATGATGGTGAGCCGCTTCGGGGTGCCTCCATTCGTATTCAAGACAAGGTGAAGGTAAAGACGGACGAAAATGGGGAATACGTATACAATTACCAGGTTCTGCCGAAGAAAGGCTTGAAGGTTAGTGTAAGCAAAGATGGATACAAAACGTGGCGAAAGAGGGTCAGGGTGGAACCCGGTGAAATGGTTGAGGTCTCGCTTTCTCAGAAGAAAGAAGTAGCGAAGGCACCAGCAGCAGAGGAACCAGCGACAGAGGAACCGGCACCAGCGGTTCCAGTAGCAAAGGCGCGCGTGGCAGAGGCACCAGTAGCAAAGGTACCATTACCGAAAGCACCGGTTGCAAAGTCAAAAGTCACAAAGGGAACCGTCTCTGTTGCAGCATTCACTGAGGCGTATGGTGTTTCAAGAGGAATTCCCGATGTCATCGTAAATATGGATGAAAGACAGCTGGGCAAGACCAATACCAAAGGCATGTTCTCCTCTGTATATACAGGCAAAGCGGGTAGGGAGGCACAACTCAAACTCAGCGCTGCGGGATATATTCCTGACCACTGGGAGACATCGATCAACCTAGAAGGCAACCAGAGTGTTCACCGGGTCTTCTATCCTGCTAAACCGGAGCCAATCAAGGTAGGTATCTATGGTTATGTGAACAACACGCCGGAAGAGGATTTATCCGACATCCTGAGCACGATTGAAACATCGCTGCTCCAAAATCTGTCGATTTATTCAAGCCTTGTGGAGGTCCCGAAGCCAAAACTCCGGGAGAAGATGTTGGAAGGCAGTCTCGATATGGAAACTGTTGCGACACAAGGTTGGCAGCATACACCGCTTATCAGATCCGTTGATATGATTATCGCGGGGAGCGTGACGAAGGACGGTCAGGGGATGACGATTGAAACCACCGTCAACTTCTCTGATGGAAATACAATCCTGAGTCAGATAAACAAAGTCAGCAAGAAAAAGCACGTTGAGAATACCGTAAAATTGATCGTCAACAATATCATGGATCAATTTCCCTTTGAAGGAACAGTTGACGCCATTCAAGATGGGCGCTACAGAATCAATCTCGGAAAACTCGACCATAAGATCAGACGGGGTAATGAGTTCAAATACATGGCTGCTGACTTAGACTCCTCCGGCAGAGTTAAGGGTTATCATGAAGCAGGGATGCTCATCGTCAAGGAAAATGATGATACATCGTCATGGACCGAGATTGTCTTCTTAAACGATGGTGAGAAAATCAATGTTGGAGATAAGGTGGTCCGGCGTGTCTACCTCGAGGAAGAAAGGGAGGTTGCGAAGGATTCCTTTGTCCTGCTGGCCAAAGGGGGATCTCCGCCTAATGGAGCCCCATTGTGGGGGGTAAATATTTATCTCAATAATACCTGGGTCGGAACTACCGGCTCGAATGGCAGGGTGGAGGTACCTGTGCGCCTCTATCAGGAATACGATATGCTCCTCTCCCGTTACGGTTACCAGCCGTTGCACGAGACGATCAGCGTTGACAAGAGCAAGCAGGAAAAGGAGTTCTCCCTTGACGTTGCCACCGCCCTGTTCAAGGTCGAGTCTCAGCCCTCCGAAGCCGATGTCTTTGTTGATGGTGTCAACATCGGCAAGACTCCTATCGTGGACGGGAAACCGGTGAACTTTGGATTTCGCAAAATAAAGCTTTCGGTGGGGGGCGACTACCGCGACTGGGAAGAGGTATTGGAGTTCAATGAACCAACTATAGAGCGCCTCGGGGAAAATAAGATTGTCTTCGTGAAGGATTATCTGAAAATAGGGCAGATGGCTGAACAAAATGGCCACAGTGATGCGGCAATTCAGGCTTATGCCAGTACGGAAAAGGGGCATCCTGATTATTCAGATGCTCGCCACAGGCTTGGCCAGCTGTATCTGGACGAGAAAAAGGATTACGACGCCGCTATTCGAGAGTTTGAGAACGTGTTGTCGCTTCCTGAAAACCAACAGATAATCTTCAAACAATTCGCGGTGACCTACACCAATCTGGGACATGCGTACTATGAAAAGGGAAATCAACTCATTCATAAGGACAAAAGGGCTGCCGCCCAGAGCCTGGCCAAGGCGGTGGAAAAACTAAAAATAGCCAAGCAGAATGCGCGGTTTTTCCCAACCCGGCACCATGCGGAGGCAGTCCATGACACCTATTATTACCGGGCTATTGCATACCATAAACTCTATTTGATCACCAAAAAGAGATCGCTTCTCAGCAAAGCCAATCTTGCATGGCGTGAATACTTCGACTTCTTCCCGAAAAAGCTGGAGGCAAACAGCAGCTTTGTAAAGTGTCGCAAAGCTGCAAGGAGATACTGGGCACAGATAAAGGATTTGAGCTAGCGCGGTGTGGAGGTTAGCGGGGTGAAATCCCGAGTGTGGGCTTGCACGGTTCTTGCTGCAGCGATCATTGCCGGCGTGGCCCTGGCAGTTGAGGTTCAGTCATCCATGATGGAACAGGACGCGGCCGCGGAGAAGGTTGGAAGGGCAACCCCCCTGAGAGGGACGGCGGACAGAGATGGGACCGCTGAAAAAAGGGTGAATGGGACTGGAGGGGAGCCCGCACTCGAGACAAGCAAACCTATTGTCACGGGGGAAGAACCGCCGCCTGCGGAGCAGCTACCCGGGGGCGTTACGGTGGAAAGGGATTCGGAAACAGAGGTGCCGCAAGTGGTAGAACCCCTGTGGGTTCGTGAACTTACCGAGATTAAACCCGGCCACAACGACTCAAACCCCGTGTGGTCCCCATCCGGAAAGCTGATCGCGTTCGAGCGAAGCATTGGCGACAGGAAGGAAATTATCATCGCCAGTCATGGTGGCGCGATTGTCCAGAAAATATACTTGCAGCTCGCCGATAATGATGGGATGCAGTTCTTCCTTCCCGGGACCTTCGAGGAGGTGAGTTACAACTCAGGGATCAGTTGGGCGCCTGGGGGAGACCGCTTTGTGGTCATGAGCAATGGTGGCGCCGGGAACTACGACCTCTATCTCGGTGCCATCGGCACCGAAGGAACTCAAAGACTCACAGACCATACGGCAAAGGATGGCCTCGCACACTGGTCCCCTATCAATGATCATCTGGTCTTTGTATCGGGCCGCACGGGTTATGGGGATATCTACCTCATGGACCTCACAACGGGCGCACTGGCGCGCCTGACTAGGGGAGACAAGGCGTATCTCTATCCCCAGTGGTCCCCCGACGGCCAGAGGATCGTGATGACCCATGGAAGCAACGAAAATCACGACATTTACCTCATCGGTGATGTGAAAGACCCTCTCAGGACCCTGAAACCGCTCACCACCTGGCCCTATGACGACCTGAGACCGGTATGGTCACCGGACGGCACGAAGATCGCCTTCTATAGCAATTATAACGAGGAGAATGACCCGAAGATATGGTCCCTGGTGGTGATTGCCGCTGATGGTTCGGACCCCGAGGAGGACGAGGGACTTGCCATGAAGGTAGTGGCCAGGAACATTATCCCAGATGTAGAGCAGGGGCCTGCCTGGATGCCGGATAGTCACAGGATCGTTTATGTGAAGAACGACCGCCAGGCCTATAATCCAATCTACATCGTTGATGTTGAGAAACGGGCAAATTTCCTCCTCAGGACAGGGGCCAAGATGAACCATGACGTGACCTGCTCGGTTGACGGGACGATCGCATTCCGCGCCCAGGTTGAGCAGTGGGACCACATCCATGTTGCTAAGGTGGTGGACAGCGAGGGGAAGTTCTCTTTTGTTGAGAGGAAGCAATATGAGACGGATCCTTCCGTGCTGCCTCACAGTTATCCTGCTGGCAGCGCCGGCGTACCCACTACATGACCCCCTGAAGCGGGCGATTGAGCTCTACAAGCTGCACCACTACGAAGATGCCGCCACGGTGCTCCGTTCCTCCATGGCGTCCGTCAAGGCAGGCAGACAGGGCATTGCCCATTTAAGCCTGGGGCTGGTTTATCTGAAAAACGCCGAGCTATACCGTGAGCTCTACCGGACTTCGGTATCAGTTCAGCTCGATTACCTTCAGAAACTCGCTGCCTTTCAGGGAAAGGCCAGAAGCCGCCTGGTGGACCTCTATACGGGCGAGGCACTCCTGGAGGATGGCAGGCCTGGGGAAGCGGCGCGCGCTTTCGAAAGATTTATCCTGGACAAAAGCGTGCGGGAAAACTACAGGGAGATTGCGAGGGTGGAATTGGGGCTTAGTTACCACCTCGGGGGAAACGAACAGAAAGCGAAGGGCCTCTGGGAACGGGTGGACCGAACGGACCTAGAGGTGCTTTCGGAACTTGCAGCGGCGCACAGTAAGGCGGGCCTGGTGGACGAGAATCCCCAGACGATGTGCGACAGAGCTCTTGTACTAGCGAAGGAATCCCGGAATGGAGTGCCAATACGCGTCATCAAGAACGCCCTTGGAGTTTATGCCAAGGCTGGCCTCACAGAGAAGGCGCTCGACCTGCTCAGGCTGACGGATCTGAAGGCGTTTTCCTCCGAAGAAGTTCTCGGCAAGAACAAGGTACTCCGTTTTTACGACCTCTCCTTGCTCGATACCCTTGCCAAGCTGTACGGAAAGGCGAGCATAGAATACCTTGTGAAAGCAGCAGCGGATGACAGGTCCAGAGATGCGGCGAACTACTACCTCGGTGAGGCGTATGCCATTCTCGGTAGCATCGACGAATCAGCAGAGGTTACCTCCTCATTTGTTTCATCCGACGGGGCACCTACACAATTCAAGGCGAAGGCGAAAGCCAGACAGGCGGCTCTCCTGTACCTCCAAGGCCGAAAAACTGAGGCAATGAGCAGGTGGAATGAACTTTTGCAGCAAGGGGCCAATTCCCCCGACCTCTTTGCGGATATCCTCAGCGCTTGCAGCAAACTTGGCGTGGAATGCAGTGAGATCGTGACGAAAGCAGGCGCCGTGGCTGAGGCGGGGGAGGGGAAGAAATTTTCCAGCGTCAATGTGGCCCTCGGTAGATACTACCTGGGCAAGAAGGACTACGAGAAGACCATTTCCTATATGGAGGCAGGGCGGAACAAGGGCAAGAAAAATCGGATTGAATACAACGATCCCCTGATGCTCATCAATCTGGCCGAGGCATACTATCAAACCATGCGATTCTCCGAGGCTCTGGAGATCT
>JABAOF010047699.1_pt3 | contig 12577 bp, 14 predicted proteins | sample 7062171 | NCBI WGS metagenome assembly JABAOF01 (sample SAMN14538628, study PRJNA623070) | marine sediment metagenome | biome: marine biome [ENVO:00000428]; feature: marine pelagic biome [ENVO:01000023]; material: deep marine sediment [ENVO:00002113] | place: India: Gulf of Khambhat ... | reverse complement strand
GAGATAGATTTTGTTGAAGGAGAGGTCAGGACGGACCAGTATGTCTTCACCTTCTCACCGCCGTCCGAATCAGTACTCAGAATTTTCGAAGCTGGTGGTTTGATTGCTTACACCAAGAAAAGATTGGAAGAGACCGTCGGAATTCCCGGGAAATGTGAGGATTAAGAGGAGAGGAAATGCCGAAATACAAAATTGCTGTGTTACCAGGAGATGGGGTGGGGAAGGATGTCGTCGAAGCAGCCATGATCGTGCTGGAAAAGATAGAGCTCGATGCTGAATATGTTTACGGGGAGATCGGCTGGGAATTCTGGTGTAAGGAGGGGAATCCTTTACCAGATCGGACGATCGAGATGTTGAAGAGCACCGACGTTTGTTTGTTCGGGGCGATTACATCCAAACCCAAGGATGATGCTCAGCTGGAGCTCGATCCGTCGCTTAGAGGAAAAGGCTATTCCTATTTCAGCCCGATCGTCCGCTTGCGGCAGGAATTCGACCTGTACACAAACCTGAGGCCCTGCAAAGCATACCTCGGAAATCCCCTTAATTATCGAGATGATATCGACCTGGTAATCTTCCGGGAAAACACCGAAGGCATGTACGCCGGCGTGGAATTCCATCCCCTTCCCGAGGAAGTAAGGAAGGCTCTACTCATTCATCCCAAGATGAAAAAGTTCGAGAGTTTCCCGCTCGAGGAAATGGCTCTCTCGACGAGGATCATGACCAAAAAAGCCTGCACGCGCATCCTTAGACGGGCTTTTGAGTATGCCCGGAAGAAGAAGCGAAGGTCGGTCACAATCGTCGAAAAGCCCAACGTCCTCAGGGAAACCGGAGGATTTATCCTCGAAATAGCTAGAGAGATGTCCAAAGAGTATCCTGATGTTGAGTTTTGGGAGGCCAACGTGGACGCTATGGCCATGTGGCTGGTTAAGAATCCTCAGGATTATGATGTACTGGTGGCCGAGAACTTGTTCGGTGATATCATTTCCGACCTATCAGCCCAGCTTGTGGGTGGCTTGGGCTTTGCCTGCAGCGGCAACATCGGCGATAATTACGCTGTGTTTGAACCGACCCATGGTTCTGCACCAAAATACACAGGGCTTCATAAAGTCAATCCTACGGCCATGCTGTTGGCCACCAAAATGATGCTCGAATGGCTGGGAGAGATTGCCAAGGCACAAACCATGGAGGAGGCTATCGCCGCTGTGATAAAAGAAGGGAAGGTGCGCACCTACGATTTAAAAGGGACATCTACCACCCTCGATGTGGCCAATGCTGTAGCGGCCAAGGTCTAAGAGATGATGGGAAAGACGATTATCGAAAAGATCATCCAGCTCCACACCAAGGAAGGTGTGGAAGCGGGGAAAATCGTCTGGATGGATCTTGACGTCAGGTCTGCCCGAGACTTCGGCGGTCCCAACGTGGTGAAAAATTTCAGGAGCGAATACGGAGATGATTCCGTAGCAGACAGAGAGAGGACATTTTTCACCTTTGATCTATGTGCTCCGGCCAGCTCTCTGAAATATGCGGATAACCAGCAGAAATGCCGTGATTTTGCCCGAGAACAGAAGATCAGAGTCTTTGACGTGGACCGAGGCATAGGCTCCCATGTCCTGATGGAAGAAGGCTTGGCCACGGCCAGCTCCACTGTAGTCGGGACAGACAGTCACCTGAATATTCTGGGAGCTGTGGGCAGCTTCGGTCAGGGCATGGGCGATGTGGATATCACCTTCGCCTTCAAGACAGGTAAAACCTGGTTTGAAGTGCCCCGAACGATCAAGGTCATCCTCCATGGGGAATATAAACCACCGACCTCGGCCAAAGACATAACACTTTTTATCCTGAAAAAACTGGGGACAGAAAATGCTGCTCTCAGATCCGTCGAATTCTACGGTGAGGCCGCTAAAAAGCTTTCCTTGGCCGGGCGTATCACCCTCTGCAGTATGGTCACTGAGATGGCTGGGATCATCGGTTTCGTTCCAGAGTATGAGGAATCCTTCAGGAGAGAGGTCGAAGAGTTTTTAGGCGCACGATTTGACCCTCTTCAGCCGGATGATGATTGTTCTTATGCAAACACTGTCGAGATTGACCTGGATGGACTTTCACCGCAGGTGGCAGCGCCTTATTCTCCGACAAACGTCTTTGATGTGGCAGACCTTAAAGGTACCAGGATCGATTCTGGTTTCATCGGGTCGTGCACCAACGGACGCACCGAAGATTTTCTCGAGGCATACAGCATCTTGAAAGGAAAGAAGGTGAAAGATGGGATCATGCTCAAGGTCGTCCCGGCAACCAAAAGAGTCTATAAGGAACTATTAGAGAACGGTGTGCTCGGGGGCTTTTTTGAGAGCGGAGCTATCATCAGCAGCCCTGGATGCGGGGGCTGTGCGGAGGGGATGGTCGGGTTAACCGGAGAAGGGGAGATTCAGATCAGTACCGGAAACCGGAATTTTGCCGGAAAACAGGGAAAAGGGGAAACCTACCTGGCCAGTCCGGCTGTAGTGGCCGCCTCGTGCCTTTTGGGCCAGGTCGCGCACCCGGAGGATGTTTAGATGAAAGACACAACTCTGAAAGGCCGGATTTGGGTCCTTCTGGATAAAGAAGGAAAGTTGATCGAAGACATCGACACCGATCAGATCTACCACAACCAGTTCTTGCCCATCACAGAGATGTCTCAGATGGGGCAGTACGCGTTGGGCAACCTCGAGGGGTGGGAGCATTTCTCGCAGAAGGCCGAACCAGGAGACATCCTCGTAACTGGCCGTAATTTCGGGGCTGGCTCATCCCGGCAGCAGGCGGTGGATTGCTTCGTGGCCTTGGGCATAGGACTTATTATGTCCGCTTCCTTCGGAGCCATCTACTACCGGAACGCCGTTAACTCTGGGTTTCCTGTTTTGAAAGGCTCTGATTTTGAGGATTTAGTGATAAAAAAGGCCCTTGAGACAGGGGATGTGGTCGAAGTTGATTTCGAAAAAGGTGAAGGCCGAAATATCAGCAAAAATAGGACTTTTCGTTTGGAACCGATGAATCCTGTCCAGTATGATATCTACCAGGCTGGTGGGCTCTTCGAATATGCTAAAATGATAAGGAACCAGTAAGATGAACATTCTCGCCGTGGATACAACGACTTTTTCTGGGTCGGTCGCTTTGCTGAGAAACACGGTGCTCTTGGGTGAAATTAACCTAGAGTCTCCGATGACCCATTCCGAAAAGCTTCTCCCGGCTGTAGATTTTATCCTGAAGAGCAACGGCATGGAGATATCGGATGTTGAGGGATATGCCCTGGCCGTTGGACCGGGCTCGTTTACTGGCATCCGTATCGGGTTGAGCACGGTCAAGTCTTTTTCTAGTGCTTCAGGAAAACACATAGCTCCGGTCTCGACACTCGAGGCGTTGGCCTTCAAAATGCGCGGTGACCAGAAGCGCCTGATTTCACCTCTCCTTGATGCCAAGAAGGGAGAGGTTTATGCTGCTCTGTATGAATCACAAAAGAAGGGCCTCAAAGAGCTGGTTTCCCAAGGAGCCTACTCTCCTGATAGGTTCTTTTCTCTGCTGCCCTCTCACCGGATCATCCATTTTATCGGCAGCGGTGTTGATGTCTACAGACAAAATATCTTTCGGTATTTCAAGGATAAGGCCCGTTTATCCACACGATCCCCTTTTATTGCCTATGAAGTGGGATTATTAGGATGTGAATTACTGAGGAGAAAAAAGGGAAAGGATTATCGTGAGGTGGAGCCTCTGTATTTCCGGAAGTCCCAGGCGGAGGAAGAGAATTAAGAAAGAAAGACTTTCTTCGGACATTTATTATCTTCGGAGGATGGAAGAGGGAGACCTGTTTGAGGTCCATGCCATAGAGAGAGTCTCCTTTCCCAACCCCTGGCACCTGAGCACCTTCAGGGGTGAAATTCACAACCGCCCGATTTCAACTTCCTACGTTATCGTTCACCGGCTCGAGAAGAGAATCATCGGCTATATCATCTACTGGCATCTTCAAGATGAAGTACAAATCAGCAATATTGCCGTCCATCCTGATTTCCGGAGGATGGGAATCGGGGAATCTATACTGAAACAGGTGCTTGCTCAGTTGGAGGAGGGAGGAGCGAGACTTATCTCGTTGGAGGTAAGGCCGTCAAATATGGCTGCTATCAAGCTTTATAATAAATTGGATTTTGATATATTGGGAATACGGAAGAATTATTATCATAATCCCCAAGAGCATGCTATCGTCATGGGGAAATTCTTGAGTCAGTAATTCACCTCGATCAGGCAAAGCCCCTTAGCCGGGGCGGTGGGACCTGCCAAGGCGCGGTTTTTTTTCGCAAAGATTTCCTCGATTTTCTCCGGAGCCATTTTGCCTTTTCCAACTTCAAGGAGTGTTCCGACAATGGTCCGGACCATATACCTGAGGAATCCATTGGCCTCTACCCAGTAAAGGATTTCGGGCCCCATCTTTTTGATCACAGAGGAGAAGACTACTCTGACAGGATGAAGAAATCGATTCGAGGAAAATCCCGAAAAATCATGTTCACCCACGAAGAAAGAGGCGGCCTCTTTCATTCTGGGGACATGAAGAGGAGATGACCAATGATGGACATACCTGAAGAAGAAAGGACTTAGATGAGGGGCATTGAAAATGCGGTACTGGTAAATTTTGGATTGAGCCATTTTGCGGGCGTGAAAGTCCGAATCCGTGATGTCTAACGAGACGATTCTCACATCGTTGGGGAGGATGGAGTTGAGGGTCCGGAAGAGTTCTTTTTCAGTGAGGCTAATCTTGGCCCTGAAATGAGCGGCTTGTCCTAGAGCATGGACACCGGCGTCTGTCCGGCCTGCCGCTATGACAGGGATCTTTTTCTGTATGATTTTTGCCAGTGTGTCCTCGATGGTTCCTTGGACCGTTCTCTTCAGTGGCTGACGTTGCCAGCCATGAAAATCCGTGCCATCATAGCTCAGAAGAAGTTTATACGTTTGCGTCATTTTAAATTACTCAAAAAAGGGAAAAGGCAACTTTTTCAAAAAAGTAGCCTATCCCCTTTTTTCAGGGATTGATGGCGAGATCAACGGCTTCCTCCGGAGATTGTGCCTGGATGACACCTTCGATATCCCAGGTGCCCAAGCCGATTATCTTTCTTCCGTANNGTTCCGTGAGGGTTCCGTACAGACCATCGACAGCGATCAGGACATCTGCGTTCAGAGCTACAAGAGAGTTTCTGGCATAACCCAGTCCTGTAGCGATAGCGATATCGATATAGGGATTGGCATCGAGCGGAGAACTGCTGGGGAGGATACCCACCGTCGTCCCTCCGGCTTCTTTGGCTCCCTTTGCTGCAGCTTCCATGACACCGCTGAGTCCGCCACAAACAAGAGCGGCACCATTTTCTGCGATCAGCCGGCCAATTTTCTGCGCGAGACCGTATGATTTGCTGTCAGGCCTGGCTCCCCCGATCACCCCAATCCTTAGCTTCTTCTTAAACTCTTTCATCTTTTATTCCTTCAACGATTGATAAAAGATTTTTAACACAGAGAGCATGACTTTTCAATTGAACAAAAAAGAGAAATATAGGAGATCCGTTATCAGTTGCCAGTTTTCAGGTCTCAGTTTAAGATAAGATTTCTTTCTTTACTGATAACGGATAACTGAACCAGTGACTCAGTCCACAGCTATCAGTTCTCAAATTTAGATAAAATTCTTTTCTTAACTGACAACTGGGAACTGATAACTGAATCACTTAAAGGGGACGGTTCTATTTTTTTATCGGGATTCCTGACTGCGCAGGAACAAGCCTGGATTCATGCCTGGGCAGGAATGACGGGAAGAGAAAAATAGATCCGTCCCCTTTTTTTATGTTTTTAAATGAATTAAAATGCCTCTCGGAGTTCCTGTGATGCTTTCTCTCTCCCGGATTCAGTCTCTGGGAAGTTTCTTCCGCAGGAGAGCACAGGCCCATCAATTCTTTCGAATAAGGGGAAGACGATGACTGATTTTTTCGAGATCAAATGCCTGAAAAAAAAGGAAAAAATGAAAATACTGGAGGAGATCGAACAGAAGATCGCTGAGAAGAAGAAATCTGGCCTTCTCACCGAACATGAAATCCGTGAAATCGAAGAGATGAAACTCCGTCCTCTCCCCGATATACAGGATGTTCAGAGTGTCTACGAGAATTTCCTGTTTAAGAAAAATTGAGATTATTTTTGGAGGGGTAATTCATGAATAATGAAGAAAAAAGTCAAAAATCTATGAAAAAAGAAGAGGAAATCAGGATTGATTATGAACACATCGATGTGGCTGATATCATGGATCAGATAAAACAAAAAATCGCCAGGAAACCAAAAACGGCATGGCAAGAATTCCGAAGAGATGTACCCCCTTATGTGCCCTCTGTTCACATCTCCGAAGCCCCATCAGAAACTCCAGGCGCCAAAGGAAAAGCTAGGGGATTGTTATCGAAAATCATGAAGCCCTTCTCTCCTCTTATCAAACTCCTCATCCTTCCGGTCTACGATGAAATGAGGGACACAATCCTGATCCTCGATCAGACAAACAAGCGGCTGGATTACCTATCTTCTACGATCAATGATGTTGCGCAAGATTTCGAGAGAACAATGGAAAAGACAAAGGAATATACAAGACTTCTCCATACGCTGTCTCACAACATCGTGGTGGAGCTCAGCAAGCTCAAAATCGAGGAGGAGAATCTGAAGCTTAAAACACGTATTATGGAAAAAGACTTTGAATACTTGGCAAAAAGAGAAAGGGCCTTGGAGAAACATATCGTCAGATGAAAGTCGCTTTCGTTTGCCAGAGATACGGGATGGAAATAAGCGGAGGAGCAGAACTACACTGCCGGTGGATTGCTGAACATATGAAGAAACACTGGCAGGTGGAAGTTTTGACGACAAGGGCTGTAGACTACATCACATGGGCAAATCACTACCATGAAGGAGAGGACATGGTCAACGGTATTCCGGTGAAGAGGTTCTCTGTCTGCAGGACCAGAGACCCGGTGAAGTTTGGGCGGATTCAGAATTTTATCTTGAAGAACGAGCACAGCGAGAGGGATGAATTGAACTGGCTGGATGAGGAAGGCCCCAACTCTCCGGCTCTCTTGGAATACATAAAAGAACATCAAGGCGATTATGATTATTTTATTTTTTTCAGCTACCGCTATTACCATTCCTATTGGGGAATAAATACTGTTCCACAAAAGAGTATTCTTGTGCCGACAGCGGAAAAAGATCCTGTCATTCATCTCAACATATTCAAGGAATTATTCCGGAAGCCTCGAGCCATAATCTACAACTCCGAGGAAGAGAGGAAGATGATCAATTCCCTTTCCCAGAATGAAGATGTCCTGGGTGATGTTGTCGGCATCGGGACTGAAATTCCCCCTCACTACTCAGGCCAAGAGTTCCATCGCGAACACAAGATCGACGGCGATTACATCATCTATATCGGACGAATTGACGAGAATAAGGGCTGTCATGAGTTGTTTGATTTCTTCCTGAGGTTCAAGGAGGAGACAGGCTCGGACATTAAGCTCGTTTTAGTCGGGAGTACGATCCTTAAAATTCCCTCCCATCCCGACGTTGTGTTTCTCGGGTTTCTTTCTGATGAGAGAAAATTCTCTGCCCTGGATGGAGCGGTAATCTTGGTCATGCCTTCCTTCTACGAGAGCCTGTCTATGGTCACCTTGGAGGCATGGGCGGCTGAAAAGCCGGTCTTGGCCAACGCTAGATGTGATGTCCTCAAAGGCCAATGTCTAAGGAGCCAGGCTGGCCTGTATTATGAACATTATGATGAATTCAGAGAGGCTCTGGAACTTCTTCTCTCCGACTCCCGCCTTCGGAGCGAGATGGGTAAAAACGGGCGAGCATATTTTCTCGGCAATTACACATGGGATATTCTCGAGAATAAATATCTCAAGATTGTCGAGCAGCTTGAAGAGGAAAAATAGTGGAGATCCATCAGTTTGCCACCTCGCTGAGCTACGGAGACGCCATCTCCGATGAAATGCTGGAAATCCAGAAGATACTCAGACAGGAAGGTTATAAATCTGACATTTTTATCAAATTCTACGAGCCCCGGATGGCTAAATACGTTAAAGATTTTAGGGAATACAGAAAAATAAGTTCTCTACGCAACGTGGTGATCTTCCACTTTTCGATCGGCTCCCCTGTCTCAAAATTGTTCTTCCGGATCCCTGATAAAAAAATCATGATCTACCACAACATTACGCCACACCGCTATTTTTTGGATTACCACCGGATTCTGACCCGTGAATGTTACAAAGGTCGCTTGGAGATCAAGCTGTTTGTCGACAAAGTGGACTTGGCCCTGGGAGATTCAGAATTCAACCGGAAAGAGCTAGAATCTCTCGGCTATACTCACACAGGGGTATTGCCCCTTGTTATGAATTTTTCGAAGTTTGATGAAAACGGGGATCCTGTCACCCGCGATATCTTCGACAATGGAAAGACAACCGTTCTTTTTGTGGGGCGCTTGATCCCGAATAAAAAGTTCGAAGATGTTATCAGGACCTTCTATTTTTATAAAAAATACTTCAATCCTGAGTCTCAGCTCATCTTGGCCGGAGACTACAGGGGTCTTGAGAGGTACTTTGCTTCGCTTAAGACATTAATGACCAAGCTCAAGCTCAATGATGTTCACATCACGGGGCATGTGGATTTTTCAGAGCTTGTGACTTTTTATCGGTTGGCCGATATGTACCTGAGTTTCAGCGAGCATGAAGGGTTTGGGGTGCCGCTTTTGGAGTCGTTTTACATGAGGATCCCGGTTGTAGCCTATGCCGCCGGAGCTGTGGTAGAGACGATGAACGGAGGAGGAATCATCCTTCATGAAAAAGATTACTTCAGAACAGCGGGTCTCTTAGATAGTCTTATCAGAAACAGTGATTTGAGGAAGCAAATCATCGACTCCCAGCTAAAAGCCCTGAAGAAGTATGAAGGAACAAGCTTGAGTCGCATTCTTCTCAAACATGTGGAAGAGGTCTGCAAACGATGAGGATCGACCAACTNNCATCGAGGAGATGCGATCGGAGATGCAGCCTCCCACATGAAGAGGTTCTTCCTGGATCAAGGCTTTCAATCTCAAATTTACTGCCTCTCCCGAGACGAGGAGCTCGAGGATGAATCTCGTCTTTTTAAGTCATTCCCGAAACCTTCACCCAAGGATATTACGATCTTGCATTTTGCCCTGCCTTCTCCCTTGACTCAGTCTTTTCGAGCCTTGCCCAGCCATAAAATCATGATTTTTCATAACATCACCCCTCCTGAATTCTTTCTCGATTTCAGCCCAGAGCTGATGCGTATCTCTCAAAAGGGGAGAGAGGAGCTCGAATCCTTAGTTCCCCATGTCTCGTTGGTATTAGCAGACTCTGAGTACAATCGTCAGGAGACGTTGAAACTGGGGTTTCAGAAAGCAGAGATTTTTCCTCTGTTTGTCGATTTTAACAAATATCTCAAACCTTCGAATCCCTTCCTGTATGAATTTTTTAGCGATGAACGAACGAATATTCTCTTCGTCAGTCGGATCGCTCCGAATAAGAAGATTGAGGATCTGATTAAAGTCAGCTTTTATTACAAGAAGTACATCTCTCCTCTGGTAAGATTGATCGTTGTAGGCAAGACATCCACCATACCTAGATATTATGAAAGCCTTGTCCGTCTCGCTGATGAATTCTACCTCAAGCCTGAGGAGATATGCTTTACCGGCCATATCCCTGATGATGATATGTTTGCTATCTATCGAGCATCAGATGTTTTTCTGTCGATGAGTGAGCACGAGGGATTTGGCTTGCCTTTTTTCGAAGCCATGATTTTCGATCTTCCTATAGTCGCTTATGATTGCACCGCTGTTCCCTGGACTTTGGAAGGGGCTGGAGTGCTGTTTAAGGAAAAAAATGTGGCCCATGTCGCCGAGCTTTTGAATAGAGTGGTTCATGATCAAACATTAAGAGAGAAAATCATCGCTGGCCAGAGGGATCGATTGGAAAAATTTAAAAGCGTGGATCGAGAAAGACTTCTTCTAAAGATAATAAAAGATTTGGTAAAGTAAACTAAGAATGAACATTGCCTTTGTCATCCAGAGATACGGTAAAGAAGTCATGGGTGGCTCAGAGCTCCATTGCCGCCAACTCGCCGAGAGGCTGACCGAGGCCGGTCATGACTGTACTGTGTATACGACAGCGGCCAAGGATTACATCACCTGGAAGAATGAATATAAATCTGGGGAAACCCTTCTTAATGGTGTCGTGATCAAGCGGTTCCCCGTCGAAGAAGAGCGAGACATCCACGCCTTCAATCAGTACTCAGACTGGATTTTCGCCAGTGACCACAGTCGCGAAGATGAGCTGGAATGGTTGAAAAAACAGGGGCCCTATTCACCGGTCCTGATCGAGACTCTGGAGAAGCAATCCTCAGATCATGAGCTTTTCATCTTCTTTACCTACCTTTATTACAACACATACTGGGGTCTCAAGAAGACTGAGACGAAGAAGGTTCTTGTCCCGACAGCGCATGATGAAGCACCGCTTTATCTGGATATCATGAAGGAGGTCTTTACGATTCCAGAGGCCGTGATCTTCAACACAAAAGCGGAGATGAGGTTGCTCTCTAAGATGTTTTCCTTAGCGGATAAGTACCAGGATATTGTCGGAGTGGGTGTTGACATTCCACGAGTGCCAGAGGTCACAGGCTTCTTCTCTAAATACGATGTCTGGCCACCTTATATTCTCTATGCTGGTCGAATCGAGCCGGGGAAAGGATGCCAAGAGCTCATCGATTATTTCCTCACTTATAGCCGAAAAAATCCTAGTGTGATGCTTGTTCTCATCGGAAAGCTATTGATGGAAGTGCCGAAACATCCACGGATCAAATGCTTGGGATATATCCCTCTCGAAGAGAAAAACGCTGCCATGGCCGCAGCCTTGGTGACTGTTCATCCTTCCCGTTTTGAAAGTCTATGCATGGCTGCTCTTGAATCATTGGCAGTCGAAACCCCCATCCTTGTCCAGGAAAAAACTGAACCACTTAAAGATCATTGTCTCGAAGGGAAAAGTGGATTATTCTACACCGGTTATGAAGAGTTTGAGGAAGCCCTTAACCTCCTCCACCGGGATTCTAGGCTAAGAAAAAGCCTGGGTCACAATGGATGGAAATACGTGAACGACCGTTATTCTTGGTCGAAAATCATCAAAAAATACAAAAAGCTCTTCAATTATTTAACGACTAAATAGATAGGGTCAGGCTTTATCATGAAAGCAAGCCTGACCCCGAGTTCGGTTGACTCAACAGGGTGAATATGCTAAGAAATACACCAGGGGAGCGGGTGAAGAAGAAAGAACATGGCTTTTGTCAACTATGCGACAAAGAATATAGCAATCAAGATCGTATACTACGGTCCTGGTCTCAGCGGTAAAACGACCAACCTCCGTTATATTTACGCCCGTTTGGAACCAGAGTCTCGGGATGACCTCATCTGTCTGGAGACAGACACAGAGAGAACAATCTTTTTTGACCTGCTTCCTATCAAGGCCGGCCAGATCGGTGATTTCAAGATTCACTTCCAGCTGATGACCGTCCCCGGTCAGGTGTTTTACGAGGCTTCGAGAAAGAGTGTTATCAAGGGCGTTGATGGTATCGTTTTCGTAGCCGACTCCCAGATTCCTCTTCTCGATGCCAACCTGGAAAGTTTTGATGGATTGAGAAGGAATTCCATGGAACACAATTTCGACCTCAATTTCATTCCCTTGGTTTTTCAATACAACAAAAGAGATCTGGATAATTTGATTCCGGTAGAGACGTTCAACAACCTTCTTAATCCCCGAAAACTGCCTTACATCGAGTCTTCGGCTATAAACGGGGTAGGGGTCATCGAAACCTTAAAAGAGGTGGCGAGGCTGACAGTTCCCGCAGTGAAGAAAAACGTTTTAGAAGAGAGAAGAATCGAGTTAGAGATGGGAGAGCAAGTAATGGAAGAGGAGGTTGAGGAAGTCAGACAAGAGGTCAAAGAAAAACCGGAAAAAGAAGCTGTCCAGGAAGTCAGGGTCGAGCTGGAAGAGCCAGTCAAAGATGAAGTCAAGGAAGAGGGAGAGAGAAGGTCAGGAAAGGAGAAATCGGCGGTGTTGGAAGAGGCGATATTCATTCCCGAATCACTACCCAAGACTCCACCAGTTCGATTCGTCAAGATGAAATTTAAATCTCAGGACGATATTGAAGATGAACTGGAAAGATTGGCTCGTGAGTTCAAAAAAGAAAACAAGAATTAATTATTTTTGATACCCTTCCTAATTTATTATTCCTTGATTGATATTATTGACTAAGAGTATTCGTCTTTATTTGAGACGAATATGCTCTTCAAGATTGCCAGCGCCTCGCTCATCGGAATCCATGCTTATATCGTGGAGGTGGAGGTCGATATTTCGTATGGACTTCCAACCTTTGTCACAGTTGGGCTTCCGGACGCGGCTGTTCGAGAAAGCAAGGAAAGAGTGCGGGCGGCCCTAAAAAATTGCGGGTATGATTTCCCTTCCCGTAAAGTCACCATCAATTTGGCTCC
>JABAOF010004787.1_pt4 | contig 12579 bp, 10 predicted proteins | sample 7062171 | NCBI WGS metagenome assembly JABAOF01 (sample SAMN14538628, study PRJNA623070) | marine sediment metagenome | biome: marine biome [ENVO:00000428]; feature: marine pelagic biome [ENVO:01000023]; material: deep marine sediment [ENVO:00002113] | place: India: Gulf of Khambhat ... | reverse complement strand
CTGCGATCTTGTAAGATCCGTCTGGTGTGACTACTGTGACTGTTCCTGCTGTGGTGTTGAGGAATTGCGTGTTGAGGAATCTCAGTGTGCTGTACCGTTCAACAATATCTTGGTATATGCCTTCGAAGGTTATCGTAGCGATTGGTCCGCTTCCTTCTGGGTAGGGAGGACTGTACGGAGGATTGATGTAGTTCTCGATTGTTATGCTACCTGCGTCGAATGTGGAATTGAAAGTGGTATCGCCAAATGCAGTAAGAAACGTCTCCTCATAGACTTGGGTAACATTCAAGATTGCTGAATCATACTTCAGCACGAATTCAATGTAGACAAGTTCTTGCTGAGATATAGTATTGTTCAGCCAAACTGTAAGATTGAATGTCTCCAGTTCTGTTGTCTCATAGGTCTGAGGCGCTAAGACTAAATATGTTAGCTGTGCAGCCCATGTGAATCTGTAATAACCGTTCGTCCTTGCCGCGACAATGTCATCCGTGGCCGAGTTTCGGAGAAAAGTGTCTGAATTATCGATCTCGAGGGTGCATGTCAAGAAGTTATCAACCGTTGGCTTCTTGACAATCTCAAACTCGATAATCGCCAACAGTCCTTGCTCACCGCTGAATGTATCAACACCAAATATTGTATCACCCACTAAGACAGATGTGCCCCACACCGGATCGTTATACCAGAAATATGCAGGCGGCCCAAGCGGATTTTTTCCAAAGAAAACATACTCAGGGTCATCTGAAGGCGTCCAAGCTCTAGTCCCATTTATCACAGAGGAGTTGTACACTAACAACACTTGAAAATCGGCAAGGTCATCTACATCATACACATTGATTGTTACGTTAAAGTGAGTCCCTACAAGAGTTGTGTTTGAGTAGAATTCAAAGCCAACTGCTCCTGTCTCAGGGTTAACCACCCTTATCTCAGTGGCCTGTGCTCCTACACTAGACACAAACACGTTCCACGTCATAGTTGACACAAGCAAGAGAAAGGATAGTGTTTTCATAAAGGTGGCCATAGATGATCTGCCCAGAATTCCAAGATTCAAATCTGCACCTGCCTAACGTAAGACTAAAAGTAAACAAGCACATATTTGAAACTATTGGTATGAAAGGTTTTCTCCGTATTTATTTCGGAACCTGGCGATGTCAGCAGTGCAAAACTCCTTTATCTCAAGGAACTCGATGTTGGAGGAGCGGAATTGCTTAGACACCCAAAAGAAGGCAAGGCTGCCCAAGACAAAGACAGACTCAAAAATATCAAAAAGCGAAGAAGCTGCTGATTAGCTTTTGTCCTCAACTCAAATCTCTACGACGCGCTGCGCTACCAGTTAGTCCCAAGTCTTAAGGAATTATCTCACATCCGTTATACTTCAAATATTCGAAATCTTCAAGTCCAATTTGCTTATTCTTGACGAGTTTTCTTATCCCAGGCAGTTCCTTGCGTATGGTCACTATGAGATATCGCACAGTGTTGCACACCAAGGAATATGCTCTTTCGGTCCATCGTTGTGCAATGTTTGCGTAGAGACAGCGCCCTCCACATATGCCAAACAGATCGCACTGTGTACAAGGTTCGCCCACCAACAACCTTCTCAACTTCAACGGATTACTCTGACTTATATGGCCCATATAGTAGTCTTTCATTCCCCACAAAGCGGGACATGGAACAATATGGCCATCAGTCTGAATTGCATAGTTTACCCATCCCGCCCCACAGCGGAGCATAGTTTCTTTTTCGTTCAAAAGAAGTGACTGGGCTACTCCGAGAAACGGGTAAAGCCTTAGGACTTTGCCTTCATCCCTCATGTGATCAACCCAGAACCTGACAAGCTTGCGCACTCCGTTGTTGTAGCTCTCTTTGCTCCATCTTTCGAAATCCCTTCTGCGAAAATCTTCCCAGAAACCAGCATTCAATTGCCAATGTACAGAAGAGAAGGAGAACTGGTCATTCTCCAATAACCACCTGACCTGTTTGAAGATATCGGTCTCTTCTGTAACAGTCATCCTGGCAATCAACTCACCTTCAAAACCGCTCCGCTTTATTAAACACAGATTTTCAACAATCTTTCTGAATGTTCCAGTTCCTCTGAAAGAGTCTGTCAAAGCTTCGTCGCCATCAACAGAAACTAGAATTGAATGGAAACGATTGACATATTCAGGCTCCAAACGGTCTAAATGTAACCCGTTTGTCTGAATCAGGAAATTCTTCGCCCTAACACTATCCATGATCTGTCTTATGTCATCTATGCAGAGCAGAGGCTCCCCCCCATAGAAAGTCAACACACAGTCTGGATCCTGTCTGCAGAATTTGTCCAGTATGGCAACATCATAACTCATCTTCTGGGGTAAACGATAATCAATAACAGAAGATGGGAAATCAGAATCCATGTCTTCCAAGGCTTCACCGAAGCAGTATATACACTGTTGGTCACATTGAGTGGTCAATACTATGTGAAAGAACATGTTACTCTCCTAAGAAAGAGACTGGGGTCACTTGTATCTCTCTTTCATCTTCTTCGCTTTCTTGACGTATCTTCTAAGTCTTTTTGCCTTCAACTTCTTTTCAGGAAGAGTTTCCTCAGCAAACAATATTGGTATGACAGCTAAGAACAAGAAGAATGCTGCTAACGAAAACGCAATGGTTCCGCCATTAGACTCTACGTAGGGGAATATGAGAAGTTGAAGAATCGTGGAGAGGAACAAGGGAAGATTTCCAACGAAGTAGTATTTCTCCTCCTGACCTGTTAAGGATATATCGCCCCAGATCAAAGCCACAAATGTGGCGAGAAGCAGGCCCCAGGCAAGACCGTCGCAAATGAAGAAGAAATACCATGCTAGCAATGCTTCGGGGAAGACGCTGATCATGGCGTAGGCAATACCTATGGCAGAGAAACCCGAGATCACGACGGGCTTGCGTCCAACAGTGTCGGATAAGAGTCCCCCTACAAACGTGAAAATGCTGAGGAACAAGAGTGACATCAGTTGCAATAGGGCGTAATTCTCGGAAAACCCACTTTTTACAAGGTTTCTGAGGAGCAACTCTTCTAGTTTGTCTATCGTGTTGAACATAAACCATGGAACCAAGTATAGAAGGATTCGTCGATCCACTAGTGACGAAATGGAATATTCATTGGGGATTGTCTTAGGATTAAAGAGTCGTTTTTCTTGATATAGGGTCAGCAAAGGAATGATCCCGAGCAGTCTCCAGACAATGAATGAAATATCCAGGAAGAATAAATTGATGAGTTGAGTCACTCCGGTGATCAGAATGACTCCAAGGAAGGAACATAAGAAGACAAGACCGCCAAAAAAGCCTCTGTCCTCAACTGCTATGGTTTCAGCAAAGTATCCTAGGCATGAAGGCATTCCCAATCCGAAGGAAAGCCCCCATACAAAACTTATTAGATAGAAGTGTGGCTGTGCCACAGGTAAAAGAACGCTTATAGATGATACGATCCCTGAAAACGTCCATATAAACAATAATTCAAGACGCCTTTTGTAGAATGATAGCCCCAAGACTCCACCAATTATAATTCCCAAGGAATGAAGGGACAAGAACTCTAAGCTCTGTAATGCAAGATTTTGGGAAATATCTGTCACTATTTCAAGCGTTAAGTAGTACCATAGAAAAGCGTTGAGCAGCATAAAAAATATGGGAAAATCAGATTTCCTCAGGCCAATCCTCAATTTGAAGGATCTCATTCCATATACAACCTGCAGTCACCATGTGATCGGACAGTCCTACTCATGGTTTTGAAAGCGTTTTAATGTTTACATAAACTATTTATATGTGTTGTACAGATATACACTTTTGATGAGGATGAAGAGGAGAAAGAAGATCCCGGTTCGGTTATGGACCGCCTGGGGCTAAATGAGTCATTCAGGATAAGTCGACTCAAGTATAAGCGAAAGCAACTTTCTATTTTTTAAATTGGCTAATAATAGTTTTCCTTCACTTATTAGGCTTTTCAGAGTGTTACCAACGATGTCGAATATTCCAGCATTGTAGATCATGTCCAAGATAGTCTCTGCATCTTTTTTCGAAATTTTCTTCTTCAACAGGATCGGGGTGAGTTTCCTTTTCAAATCAGGTTCCTCAAGTGCATGAAGAACGGGTAATGGCAGAACCTCTTTTTCTATTCTGTTGATCAACTCAGAAGGATCGAGCATGTCGGAGTTATCATCTCCGAGTATTATCAGCATGCCCAGTTTTCGTCCATACTTTCCCAGAGCTTCAGTCTCGTCTTCTGATGCGTTGGCCAATGCCGCTCCTACGCGCATGTAAGCCTCGAAGTCGGCCGCCTTCTTCTTGACTATCGCTAGATATTCGTCTATTTCCAGAGTCTTCTCACCCCTGACATCTATTTCCAGAGCTTCTGCCTCGCCTAATTCATAAAATGAGTCCTTGATAAGCCCATAGATCGTGTCCAGTACTTCGGGCTGAACGTCTCGATATGCTTTTTGCAGAAGTGTAAAGCCTTTGAGCAAGATGGCATCTCCAACAAGCAGAGCCATTTCCATTCCATACTTTCCGTAGACCGTGGTGCGACCCAGCTTGGTCCTTGATCTGTCTATTATGTCATCGTGTATGTCAACAGCCCCACCAATGAGTATCAACGCTGTGCCTATTTGGACTGTTGTCTTCGGATCTCCACCTAATGCTTCACATGCTATGGAGAGCAAGGCGGGCCTGGTTGTATCATTCCAATAGCTGTTCATGAAGTAATGGAGTGCATCTCTGGCTTTTTCCGATTCGAGTCTCTTCTCTTCTTCTAGGATCGCTTGTCTAGCCAAGTCTAAAGCCTCTCTTCCCCGATCATCAAATACACTCTGTATATAACATGAAAGCCTATCACCCGAAAGTCTTTCAGAGTTCATGTCTGTTTGTCCATGACGTCGTCCTTTCATCGTGACCTTTCATGCTTTATGCTCACTTCGTATTTGTCATTTTGGGTTTCCAGAAGCTAGCCGAGATTTCTCCACTTGTGACCTTCCGTGAAGAGTTCTGCTAGTATCATTCCATTGTGCAATACTTTTTCTAGATATTCATACAATCTGTCTCCCAACGTCCGTTTAAGTAATTCCATCCGCATGTTCAGATATTCACTTCGAAGAATGTCAAAGTGGAAGTGATACCATCTTCGACCGTATACAAAAGCAGCTTGCCCCAATGCTCCACCTTTCTTGAAGCCGCAGCTTTCCAACGTTTGGTGTGCCCGGCGATCATATTTCACACTCTCTAGAATCAAACGTTTCTGCTCGCCCTAAGCGGTTTATACAAGTAAGGTAACCACCAATATTAGCTGTGATATAAGGAAACTACAATTCACAGAGATTAGCCAATACCGAGAAACTTACTTTAATAGACTCCAAACAAGTTCAACAATGTGCCTTCTTCATTGCGACACAGAATATTCAAGTTGCTCTTGCAGAACACTGCTATAGGCTTCGAGATATTGCGTTCCCTTCCTAGTTATTGCGTACACTTTTCTAGTTCTCCCCTTCTCCCGTCGCTTCTCGCTTGTTAAGAAGCCTTTCCGCTCCAACATATTAAGCAATGGATAGAGGGCTCCATGCCCAAGTTTCACATCAAAAAGCGCCTTCATCTCCTTCTTTATCCTGTACCCCCACATCGGTTGGCTCTGAATAAGCCTCAGCATTTGGACATCAACAAGATTTCTGGTTATGCGTTGAACAAGTTCTTTTCGGAAGGTTTCGTTCATTCTTCACCTTCTCCGGAGATACTCCATTTCGAATTGGCTTATGTTTTAGCTTATTTAGATTACGTAGAAAATGGAGTTGCTGGATATTCTTCAGTATGCTTCTTTACGCTTGACATAAATATGAACCTTTATATTCCTGTTTCGCCTTTATAGAGTCTTGCGATATGTCCGATGGCGGACATATTGTATCCACGTCTAACAGAAAAACTGTTAGACAAAAATACAGAAAGAGGAAAAAAATATGGTTAACAAAACAAAAGAGGTCCAAGTCAAACTGATGAAGGGACTTCTAGATCTCGTAGTACTCCAGTTTCTGGACAAGAAGCCTACGCACGGCTACAAGATAATCACCAGGATTCGCAAAAGCTTTGGAGTATACTTCGGACCCAGCACAGTTTATCCATTACTGAACAAGTTGGAGAAGAAAGGATACGTGCAAAGTGAGTGGGACATGAATAGTGAACGCCCTAGAAAAGTGTACCGACTAACATCAGATGGGAGAAACCTGCTAAACTTCACTGAGGACTCACTCAATTTCATCTGCAGAAAGATTGGTACTACAGGAATACCGAAAGATATCTCAAAAGAGGATTTCGCTGCAAAGCCGACATTTCACCCACTACTAAGGAAAATTCAACAAACCGAACCGCGATTCTAAACCAGAAAAACCCGACGTCTTCTCTACGAGATCAATTCAACAAAGCAAATATCCCTTCGACTCACAATCAACAAGGCAACATTGGCATAATTTTTTATTCCACAGTTATTTTCGTTAATTCTAAAAGGGATGTGCAGTTGGAGAGTGCAGACCTTCTTATCTATGGTTGCACCATCTTGCCGATGAATGGGCAAGACCGCATAGATGATGGAGCCATTGCAATAAAAGACGATAAAATACTTTTCGTTGGCAAACGTTCAACCTTAACAAACACAAGAGCAGAAGATAAGCTAAAGGCAGAAAAAAAGATTGCCATGCCGGGCCTGATTAACTGCCACACCCATATATCCATGACTCTACTCCGCGGTCTCGCTGAAGACCAACCACTCGAAACTTGGCTTAAAGAGAGTATATGGCCCTTAGAAGCCAAACTCAGACCAGACGATGTATATCGTGGAGCAATCCTAGGCTGCTTGGAGATGATCAGAAGCGGAACCACTTGTTTCGCAGATATGTATTACCACGAGGACATGGTTGCGAAGGCTGTAAAAGAGAGCGGACTCCGAAGCGTGCTGGCAGAAGGAATAATCGAAGCAGGAAGCACATCAGTAGGAGAGAAGACGCTCAAGAAGAGCATAGATTTCGCCCAAACCCACCAAGGATACGCCGAAGGCAGAATAACCACCTTCTTAGGTCCTCACGCTGCATACAGCTGTAGCCCTGAACTACTCGCAAAGATCGCAGATAAATCTTCGGAATTGAATATCGGCACCCACATTCATCTGGCTGAGTCAACACCAATGTTTACACACGATGCCATGTTCAAGTCTGAAGAAGTAGAGACCCTGAACAAAGCAAACTTTCTGAGAGGACATATCCTCGCTGCCCATTGCATAAACCTTTCTAGAAACGATATGAAAGTCCTTTCAGGAAAAAACGTGCATGTTGCTCATGTACCCGTGGCAAACATGAAACTAGGCTTGGGAGGCGCTCGAGTGAAAGACCTAGCCGAATTGCAGATCAACGTGAGTCTAGGAACAGACGGTCCGGCCAGCAACAACACATTGAACATGTTTGAAACGATGAAGATCGCCGCCCTTCTCCAAAAGCTCCTCTACCTTGATCCAGAAGTGCTACCTGCCTACGAAGCCTTGAAGATGGCGACAACAAACGGAGCTCGAGCGCTGAATCTAACAAGCCAAATCGGTTCCTTGCAGGTCGGCAAAAAAGCTGACATTATCCTAATAGATGTCTCCAAGCCTCATCTAAAACCCTTACACAACCTTCAGGCAGGTCTTGTCTATTCTGCCCATGGATCCGACGTAGACACCGTAATCGTTGACGGAAAGGTGATTATGCAAAATCACAAGTTAAAAACCTTAAATGAGCAAGCAATTATGGAGAAGGCTGAAAAGACTGCTTCCGATTTGATCCACAGATAAGCCTCAGCAGGGCAACTAAGTACTCGTGTAAGAAATTCGGCAATGATGCTCTTCAGCTTTCCAATGTGAAAATTTATGAATGTCAAGTCCTTAAGTTTCTCCTCTAATTTCATAACCTATTTTGAGAGGCGTAACCTATGGCTCGTTTGGACGCTATCTTTGAACCTCGAAAAGTCGTAGTCGTGGGTTCCAGCAGGATTCAGGAAAGAGTAGGAATGGCTTCTCCAGAGCTCTTCAAAAACGTTGTTCACAATTTGAAGAAGTTCTACCAAGGAGAAACATGTGTACTGGATGTCGATGAAAACAACTGGTGCGACAAACTGGAGGAGATGCCTGAACCTCCTGAACTCTCAATCATAATTCTTCCCCCAAAAGATTCCGTGGAGCAAGCGCAAAAACTGGCTAGAAGTGGTGTTAAAGCTTTCATCATCATTAACGGAGGGTTCAGAGATGGTCAACGTAAACAGTTGGTTAAGATCAAGGAAGAATATGGACCTAGAATTCTCGGTCCGAACACCATTATGGGCGTTGTTAATACTGCTAATGGATTGAACACGACCTTTGAAAGGGACCTCATGCCAAAGAAAGGAGAGATTGCTGTCATATCTCAAAGCGGCGGAGTCGGAGCTTGCCTGCTTGATTGGGCATGCTTCTATAGGATGGGAATAAGCAAGTTTGCTTTCATGGGAGACAAGATAGATGTTGATGACGTCGATCTCCTACAGTATTACGCGGACGACGCGAATACCCGCGTCATATGCCTCTACATGGAAGGCGTAAAAGATGGAAGGAAGTTCATCGAGAAAGCAAAGCAGATAGTTAGAAGCAAACCGATCTTAGTCCTAAAAGGAGGGAAAACGGAGAAGTCGGCAGAAAGGGCAATGTCCCACACTGCCTCAATTGCAGGATCAGACGAAATTTTCAATGCAGCCTTCCGGAAAGCCGGGATAATTCGAGTTCAAGATCTTGAAGAAATGATGAATGCAGCTACAGCCCTGTCCAAGCAGCCGCCTATGCGAGGGGACCACGTAGCGATTGTGAGCAATGTTGGTGGTCCTGCGATACTGGCTGCGGACGCAGTGACCAAGAATGATATGAAGCTTGCCACCTTGTCTGAAAGCACCAAGACCAAGATAGAGAGTCTCTATCCAAGCATTGATTGTGCAAATCCAGTAGATATAATAGCTGACGCCAAGGCCGAAAGATATTCAACAGTTTTGGAGCTAATCTTAGCCGATCGGAACGTAGATGGACTCTTAGTTATCAACATGCTCAAATCGTGCTTTTTCGAGCCTGAAGACGCCAAAGCTGTCGCAGAAGTAAGTGCCAGATATCCCAGCAAACCATCTGTCGATGCGGCAGGAGGCCGTGAGGACTTCTCATTGCTGTATACGGTGTTGGAAGGCACAAAGATTCCCTTGTACGATCTTCCCGAGAAGGCCGTGAAGGCGCTAGAAGTGCTAAGAGAATATGGTAGGATTCTGGAAGAACATTAACTATATCTGAGGGGCTTCGATTAACCCTGTAAATGCATGGGGGCAGGGTGAAAGCTTGCCGAAGTCGTTCAAGTACGTGCCAAAGAGTCTGGTCAATCAAATTATGGGTTTCTATGGGGACGCTGTGGGTTCTGGTCAGATCGCTGCGGTCGCCGTAGTTGGTGAGTGCATTTTAAGTCTAGACAGCTCCGAAGCAATCGTAGAAGCTTTAGCCATAGTTCGGAGTTTCCAGCCTCGATTTATGAGCTATACGAAGGTTTTGGATGAAAGAAATTGCATCCTTCTAGCTGTTGAAAAGTGGGTTTTTGAGAGAGATGTGGATGGAGGCTTCTTGGGAGAGGCTTTGGCTGAGAAGATGATTTTTCCTTACATTCCCCTTGCTGACAAGGATTACTTGCATAATCAAGAGATAAGACTGAAGAAGCGATTAGTCCAGGAGCTTCTCGAAAACTTGGTTTTGGAGTTTCCTGAACTCTCGTATAGCCTTCGCATCAAACCGGAATATTTTATGCAGGAGGCCATGATGAACAGAGCTCGGCTTTTTCCACCAATGGTCGACAACGTGTTAAGCTTCCTGCATCTTGAAACCGGAAATAGAAGCAAAGATTCGGTTATGAATGGATACTTGAAAGCCTTAAAGGAGCTCAAGGAAGAAGGCCTAGTTGAGTCTTCCGAAGAGGGATGCGTAACCATTTCAAGAGACTTTGTGGAGAAGATTCAGGTTAAGAAGACGCGCTTTGTGAATATTTTCAAGACTGCACGGAGAGCATTGTTTACCTCCATGCTAGGCACTTTCTCAAAAACTTTAGGCCTCGTCTCACAGGGAAAAAGAACATTTCCCGACTTGGGAAGAAACCTTTGGTCAAACTCGGAATCAATCCATCAATTCGAGGATTCGCACAAGTATCTGTATATTCCTACAGCTCGGGGACTCTTTCCTCTGGCACTCAAAATGGACATTGAAGCATTTGCCAGAAAAGTCCTTTCTAAAGGGAAAGAACCTACGATTGAGACTAGAAAGATTGGCGGCGTTTTGAATGATGTTTACTTACTAGAAACCTTTGTGAACCATAAAGAAGAGAAAATCGTTGTCAAAAGATTCAAAGATTGGTCAAGCTTCAAATGGTTTCCTATTAATCTGTGGACGCTTGGAACGAAAACTTTTGCTGTTCTAGGGAATTCGAGAATGGAAAGGGAGTGCGCCATGAACCAGCTTCTGCGCGAAAAAGGTATCAATGTTCCTGAGATCTTGTTCGTAAGCCACGCAGAACGCCTGGTTTTCATGGAACACGTCGAAGGGGAGAAATTGCATGAAACGATAAAGAGGATTTCAGGAGCAGCTGAAGACGTTGAAGAGGATCTGAGCATTATAGCCAGGGTGGGTGCGACGCTTGCCGAAGTGCACAGTCTAGGTATAGTCCTTGGTGATACGAAGCCGGAGAATATTGTAGTCCAAGAAGAAAGTCGTGATATCTACTTGCTTGATCTCGAACAGGCTTCAAGGAAAGGTGATAAGGTTTGGGATATTGCAGAATTTCTCTATTATTCTGGCCACTATTTTTCGCCAATAAGCGGGACACGTTTAGCCGAGTTGACTGCGAAAGCCTTTGTCAAGGGATATATAGGAAAACACGGAGATGCCGGACTTGTCCAGAGAGTTGGATCCCCTAAATACACAAAAGTATTTAGCTTGTTCACATTTCCTCACATAATATTAGCCATCTCCAAAATCTGTAGAAGTGAAGAAACAGCGGAGAATTAGAAAGCCTAATGCGAAGAGAAGAATAGTACGTACAATGCATGTGTAACGCGTTTCTTGGCGCCCGGTTCAGCCTTTATGAGTTTTCGATCCAATATCTCTTAAACACCGGTTTGAATGATCGTGAGAAACATATGGCGCCGGGGAAGGGATTCGAACCCCTGCGAGCCAAAGGCCCACTGGCTGGCTTGTCTCTGGAACAGGCCCTATTTGTGTCCATGTGGGATCTCGAGGCCAGCGCGATAACCACTCCGCCACCCCGGCATGGATAGAAGACTTTGTCCTCACTATCTAAAAACGTTTTCAGTTACTTTAGCATGACGTTGAAGCCTTAAAGCATTTTATTAAGCCATAGTTCAATTGTCATTTCATCCCTCAAACAAGGGAATGATGGAATGTTTTTGTAAAAGGTGGCAAAGCACTCGTTAAACTGCCAAGTCTGCTAAATCCACGCTGTGTTCGTAAATTCTCCTCAGAAAAGACGATGAAGCCAAGATTTGCGGCATAATCTCAACAGGCTGTTCCTTTGCAACTTTCTCAATATCCTCGAACAACGTTTTGATTTTTACATGCATATTTCGCACGTTTTCAGCTGAAGCTATATCTTTTCTTATGAAAGCGTTCACTGCTTGTTCATGAGCGTCATGGCAAACTGACTGCAAACAAATCAAGACCTGCCGCACTGCTTCAGAAGGCTTAAGACCTTTAAGCTCCGCAGTTTTAGCCGCGATTTTCACTGATGCATCACCTATTGCTTCAATCAAACTAGCTGCTAAACGGTAGTCTAAGCATTCAATAGGAGTTATTCCAAGTCTCTCGCTTAAACGAGGAGTCTGAATTATTGTACGCAAAATCCGAACCAATAGAAAATAAAGCCGGTTGCTCTCATCATCTCGTGCCATGACGTTTTTAGCACCCTGTAAATCCCCATTAACAAAAGAGTTCACAACGTCACGGTTCATCCCTGCAACTATGGCGTAATTACGCCGCAAAATTTTCTCAGGTGGAAAACTAGAAGGCTCCAATAAACACTGCAGAACTATTTGAGAGTAGGTCTCCTCAACAATCTCCAATCCTATTAAAGAGCCTATCGTCGTCTTGACAATGTTCCTAACATCGAAGTCAATACGCTCTTTGGTCTGAATATGAATTATATCAAAACCAAGAAGATAATGCCCAATAATCTCCCTACTCAAGTACGGACCGGTGGCTAAAGTCGCAACACTAGGCAGCTGCTCAGCACCATAGTTTGGATCAATAATAAGCCTACCATCCCCAGTTTCATCAAGACTAATCAAAGACCCCTTCTTCAAACCAATATCTTCAGCCCAAGACCTTGGCAAACAAACAAAAAATGTTCCAGTAGGTGTACGTTGCACCTTACGCAATTCACCCATTGTATACATCTCCCCCTCAAGATTATCTAAACTTGGAAATAACCTATCCCAATAATAAATCGCTTATATAAACCTCAAAGCTCAAGTTAGAATTTAAAGACA
>JABAOF010003385.1_pt7 | contig 12582 bp, 12 predicted proteins | sample 7062171 | NCBI WGS metagenome assembly JABAOF01 (sample SAMN14538628, study PRJNA623070) | marine sediment metagenome | biome: marine biome [ENVO:00000428]; feature: marine pelagic biome [ENVO:01000023]; material: deep marine sediment [ENVO:00002113] | place: India: Gulf of Khambhat ... | reverse complement strand
AAGCGCCATGGGTACCCAACCCACCACACGCACGTCCCCGCGCTCAAAAAGGATCCGATGATCGGATCGATCCAGGCGCAACGGTTGATCGAAGCCGTGATAGTGGTGGACCAGAACCCCGCCTTCGTAACGAATCGTACACCAGGCACGATCCACTTGACCGCTGCCCGGGCGTGGCTCGATCCCTGCCGCTGTAATCGTTCCCGAGCCGAACCACCAACGGTACAGGTCGAAGAAGTGCACGCCGTGTTCGATGAAAATCCCTCCGCTCAGGGCGGCGTCCCAGAACCAGTGGGTCGCAGGCAGGCGTTCATCTTCAGCGTAGTTCTCGAAGATCGCATGAAGCGGCCGGCCCAGAACGCCGCTGCGTACAATTGCTTTGACCACCTTCAAAAGGGGGCTGTAGCGAAGGACATGATTCACAGCCAGATGGACCTTGCGTTCTCTGGCTGCAGCAAGCACCTCATCCGCCTGACAGGCGTTTAGCGCCAGCGGCTTTTCGCATAAGACGTGCTTACCAGCGCGAACGGCGATCATCGCCAGCTCGTAATGCGTGGCCGGTGGCGTGGCGATGTGCACCAGCTCAACGTCCCTGCGGCGGATCAGTTCCTCGGGCGTATCACAGCAGGCTAGCCCCCGCGCGTTGGCGGCGGCCTCGGCAGAAGCCGACACCATGTCGGCGACGGCGACCGGCTCTACGCGCGGCTCGCGCGACAGCAAGTCGAGGCACCACACGCCGAACCTGCCGCATCCGACCAAACCATAGCGCCATGTATGGAGCGCCATGCGGGATAGGACCGTTCCATTCCGGGCTCCCTGCCGGGCACACACTGCCAAGCCGAGCCCTGACACGCATTGCCAACCAAGGTGCCTGCTTCATACTACAGGCCAAGCGAAAACGCGTCAAATGGCTCAGCGACAGACATAGGAGCCAATAACGTATGGCTGGCTTCTTACGAACAGATCTAGCAATGCAGTCGCTGCGCGAACAGTTGGACCCGCCACCCACACAGCACGGCATGCGGGGGCGAGCCAGCCCGTCCTAGAGCCCGAATAATCGAAGTTTCTTCTTGCATAAGCGAGAGGGGGACCTTACTCTAACGGTCAGAATCTTCTGGATTCCCTCTGTACGAATAAAATGGCGAAGGGAGTATCTTATGGCAAAGCGCAAGAGACGCGTGGTCAAGGGCCAATATGTCTGTGAAGACTGCGGCAAGAGATTCAGTATGCCGGCCCATCTGGGTAGGCACAGAGCTAGCATGCACGGCGCGCGCAGAGCAAAAGGCAAGAAAGGCAAGAAGGTCCGAAAGCCGACTCGCGGGCGGATTGGTCGGCCGCCAGGGATCGTGTCGCGTTTGGGGTTGCGCGAGATGTCGCTTGAGCAACTCAGTGAGGTCATCGAGGCGGCCAAGGGCGAAGCACGCCGGCGTCTGGCGGCTATGCAGGAAACATTCAAGTAGCGCCTAGCGCCCGACCGCACGCAGTCCGGGAAACCAGCGGGGGAGCGCGTCCTTGAGCGCGTTGCAACTGCGAGGAAGCGCCGATGGCCGTTCCGGCGGAACTCAAGCGCGGGATGGTACTCCGGCACGAGGGCGGCATCTACGTGGTCGTGGACTATGTGGAGAGCAAGAGCGGCAAGCAGAAGGGGACCGTCCACGTTACGCTGCGCGAGTTGGCAACCGGTCGAATGGTCGATCGATCTTTAGCCGAGCTGGGCAAACTGGCCGAGGCAGCAAGTCAGTTGAGGCCGATGCAGTATCTCTACGCCGCCGGCGATGAGCATGTCTTTATGGACAGCCAGACGTACGAGCAGGTCAGCTTCTCCGCAGAGCGACTTGCGCATCTGCTGGACTTTCTGGTGATCGAGCAAGAGTACCGTGTGCTGACCGTTGAGGACCGCGCGGTAAGCGTGCAAGTGCCGGACCAAGTCGCCCTGGAGGTATCGGAGACCGCCTCGCCGGCACACATGGGGGGCACCGGCTCGAACGTGTACAAGGAAGCAAAGCTAGAGACGGGTATGACCGTCCTCGTACCCCTGTTCATCAAGACAGGGGACCGCATCCGCGTGGACACCCAACGTCGAGAGTACGCCGGCAAGGAGACGTAATTCTGGTCGCGGCGGCCCGCGCTCGGCCGCCGGGCAGCGGACCATTTTGTCACCACGTGGTCAGTCGGTGCCCTTGGCCGACGCATCAGCGTCGTGCCCGGACTCCGGCTGGCGCCCCGGCGAGTGCAGGTCTTGGTCGAAAGTCCTCTTGCGACGGAGAATGTGGTGATAGTGTTGGGCAAAGCGGTGGGCTTCGTCGCGGACCTGCTGGAGTAGTCGCAGAGCTTCGTTGTTGCGCGAAAGCTTGACCGGTTTGCTCCGGGCCTGCACGTAGATCTCTTCCTCGCGCTTGGCCAGTGAAAGGACCATAGGTGGCCTGATATCCATCTGCGCGAAGGCCTCAAGGGCGGCGTGCAGATGCCCCAGGCCGCCATCGATCAGGATTACGTCCGGATAGATCTCTTCGCCCTCGGCCGCCCGACGGTACCGACGAAGCACGACCTCGCGAATCATCGCGTAGTCGTCAACGCCCTCTACGCTGCGGATCTTGAACTGTCTGTAGCCGCTCTTGAGCGGCTTGCCGTCAATGAAGCACACGAGCGAGCCGCATGACTCGCCGCCGTGCAGGTTCGCAATGTCTATGCCCTCGATAATCCGTGGCGCGACGTCCATGTCGAGCAGTTGGCCGAGCCTTTCGAGCCCCTTGGCTGGATCGACGTAAAAGACCTCCGGCTGGATGTCCTCGGCCACGTCCCCGGACAAGGACAGCGCCTCGATGGCTTTGATCTGATCACGCAGATGCGCGGCATCTTCGAATCGCAGCTCGGCGGCGGCTTGGGCCATCTCGCTACGCATCTGTCTCAGGACAACGCTCCGCTTCGAACCCAGGAACTTCTTGAAGCGGTCGATGTCCTTTCTGTAACTTGCCTTGCTGATCAGGGCTGCGCAGGGCGCGGTGCACTGGCCGATCGAGTAGAGAAGGCACGGCCGAAAGAACCGGCGCTTCTCGTCATCCTCCCGAATGTCGAGCCTGCAGGTACGGAACTTGAAAACCTTTTGGAGGGCATTGACGGCGTCGCGAAGGCCGGCAGCCGATGTGAACGGACCGTACAGCTTGCTGCCTTTGATGCGCGGCTCGCGGGTGACGTACACGCCCGGGAAATCCTCACGCGTGGTGATCTCCAAGTACGGGAACGTCTTGTCGTCGCGGAGGCGTTCATTGAAGGGCGGTTGGACGTCCTTGATAAGGCGATTCTCCTGCAGCAGCGCATCCACCTCGGTCTCGCAGTCGAGAAAGTCGATATCGACGACCTGGGCGGCCATGTGAGCGATTTCCGGGCCGCGGGTGCTGAGCAGGTCGGCTGAGTTCTGGAAATAGCTGCTCACTCGGCTTCGCAGATCCTTGGCCTTGCCGACGTAGAGCACCCGGCCTCGGCTGTCTTTCATAAGATACACACCGGGGGTCTTGGGAAAGTGCCGGATTCTCGCTTGCAACGCCTCAATTCGCTGTCGGTCGGTCTGGGGAGCCATATCACTGTATTATAGCGGGCCACGCCGGCCACAGATGCCGACTTGCCGATCGCACAGCGGCGCGGTAAGGAGCAGCCAAGTCGCGCGTAACGATGGCGGAGCGGCGCGCCTGGAATAGCCGGCACGTCGGTCATTCAGGCTGGCGAGTGCATGAGCGGACGGACACGGGAAGCAAAGGTCAAGAAGCTCGCCCCCTGGTATAACCTGGGCCGTCTTCGAGCCAGGCCGAGCGCCGTCACGTTTGGCATTCGCTGACCATGCGTCATCGGTTTTGGAGGGCGTGGCATAGTCACCGACGCAGGACAAATGAACGCCATCGCGTTCAACATCAACCCCACGCGGTGGTTGGCGTGCCGTGGCCTCGGCGGGATCTGGCCCGGGGTCTTCTGGTCGTCGCTGTCGGGCCTGCGTCTGGTGCGCGTGCCGATACCGTCTCTGCCGGGTGACGACTGGGTCCGGCTCAAGACCCGGCTGGGCGGCGTCTGCGGCAGCGACGTGATGACCATCACGCTCCGGCACCATCCGGCCTCGTTCTTCCGATCGCTTGCTGAGTTTCCCGTACTGATCGGGCACGAAAACGTTGCCGTAGTTGACCAGGTCGGCCCGGGCGTTCACAACTGGCGCCCCGGCGATCGCGTGTGTGTGGAACCGACGCTCTCGTGCCGACCGCGCGGAATTGCTCCGGCCTGCCCGCGCTGCACGGCCGGCCAGATCAGTGTCTGCGAGAATTTCACGACCGGACCGCTCCCCCCGGGGACGATGGTGGGATGGAATTCGTTCACAGGCGGAAGCTGGAGCCAATACTTCGTCGCCCACGAATCGCAACTGTTCCGCATTCCGGATTCGATCCCCGACGAGGTCGCAATCCTGACCGATCCGGTTGCGTGCGCGGTACACGGGGTGTTGCGGCGCGTTCCGGCGGACGACGAGCGCGCATTGGTGATAGGTAGCGGAATTCTGTCGCTGGCCACGCTGGCTGGGATTCGCGCCCTCGGATCACGCGCAAGGGTGGCCTCACTGATCCGATACGAACACCGACGGGAGCTTACACGCCGGTTCGGAGCGGACGAAGTGGTGTGCTCCGGGCGCAACGAGCCGAGCGCCGCCAGGTATGATCGGATCGCAGCGATGGTCGGGGGCACCCGCGTGCCGGGAAGGTTCGGCAATCAGGGCATGCTCGGGGGTTTCGACGTAGTGTACGACTGCGTGGGCACCGGTTCGAGCATGACGGACGCGATCAAGTTCGCGCGTGCCCGAGGCACAGTCGTTGAACTCGGTACTTCGCAGATCGCCGTGGTCGATACGACCCCCCTGTGGTTCGCGGAACTGGAATTGCTCGGGTGCTACGGTCGGCAGATAGAGAACTTCGATGGCCGACGGATGCATACCTACGAACTGGTCTTCGAGCTGATCGAGCAGGGCAAGCTGCGACTAGACGGGCTGCTAACACATCGGTTCCGGCTCAGGGACTACAAACAAGCGCTGACAATGGCGGCACATCACGGCCAGAGCGGGTTGGTCAAGGCGGCATTCGTACACGATTGACGCCAGCGCCTCCCAGCGCGGACGCAAATCCCGGACCGGAGAACAGTGCGCCTTGTCTGGCATGCCGGATGGCTAACCATGGCGTGACGGTAAGATCAGCATGGCATCCCCGTAACTGTAGAACCGATATCTCATGTCGATCGCCTCACGGTAGGCTCCCAGGATACGTTCGCGGCCGCCAAAGGCAAAGACCAGCGCGAGCAACGTGCTCCGCGGCAGATGAAAGTTCGTCAGCAGCCCGTCCGCTCCGCGAACACGATGGGGCGGGCAGATGAACAGATCGGTCCAGCCGCTACCCGGCGAGACGACGCCCGTCGCATCACAGCAGGACTCCAGGGCCCGCAGGCAGCTGGTGCCGACCGCGATGACCCACCTGCCCCGGCGCCGGGCCAGGTCGATGATCTGTGCGGTTTCGGCCGGCAGATCAAACCACTCCGCGTGCATGGTGTGTTCCTCGACGCGATCGGCGATGATCGATTGGAAGGTGCCAAGCCCGATGTGCAGCGTGAGCTTGGCGACGGCCACATCCATCGCCGCCAATTCCGACAACATCGCCTCAGTGAAATGCAGCCCTGCAGTCGGGGCCGCGACGGCGCCAGGGCGCGCGGCATAAACGGTTTGGTATCGCTGGCGATCCTGCTTGGCCACGTCGCCGCTGACAGTCGCAGGACGCTTGATATAAGGCGGCAAGGGGGTGCGGCCAACTTGTCGAAGTATCATTGCAGCGTCGCCCGGTGCGTCCAGCGCTACCAGCCACCGGCCGCGTCCCAGCGGCTCAGTCAAGCGGAACACGTGACCCGAGCCGAGCAGGTCCAGTGTCTCGCCGGATCGCAGTTGCCCCCGGCTGTTGAGCAAGACCTCCCAATCTCCCTGCGCCAGCTCGCGCAAGAACAAACCGTCCACGTGTCCACCAGCCTTGCGGCGGGCGGAGAAGCCGGCCGGCACGACACGCGTGTCGTTCACCACCAGCACGTCGCCCTGCCGCAGCCAATCCCCGAGCCGGCGGAATACAGTGTGCGCGTTATCGGGCCGATCTCCGGCAACGACCAGCAGACGCGACTCGTCTCGCTTAGGCAGCGGATGCTGAGCGATCAACGCAGGCGGCAGGTCGTAATCAAGATCGCCGAGTTCCACGCGCTCTGTGAGCCTTTCCTCTGCAACCGCCAGATCCGTACCTTCCCGCGCCGAAGCAAGACACGCTCAAGCTAGCCGCCGGTACCAGGCCCGTCCAGTAAGAGTGACAACATTGCACCCATTGCGGACCTGCAGGCCAGGACGAACCCCTCGCTTCCCCACGTCCATCTGGCCCCCGGCCTTTCTCACATGCCCGAACAGCAACGGGTATAGGACCCCTCGATCGCAATTGTGCACGCCCGGCTGGCAGGCGATTGACGCCGCCAACAACCCTTTTCCCAAGTCCGTGGCCGGGGCTGCTTGTCATGCGCCGTCGGCCGCTAGAGCTGCGCTCATGCGATCGCGAAAGGCATCTCGGTCCTGCCATTGCCGCCACGCCTTGGCCGGTAGGTCGCCTGTCCCCAGACCGACACATCGCCTCGGGCGCAAGCGAAAACCACGCCTGCCGGGCCTGCCCGTTGACTGGGCGCATAGAATTGTATGGATGGCAGGGCAACCCATACCATGAAGAAAGGGCCCGCCCACACGCGGGGTAAGCACCGGGTATCTGAGTGGAGGGAGAAGCATGCGGAACGAACCAGATCGCTTGAATGCCGGGCAACTCGTCTCGCGGGTTTGTTCGCTTGACCGTAGCGCACTAACTCAGGAACTCCTCGGGTTCCAAGGGCACTTCAAGCTGGATTTCACCGAGGAGTTCCTTTCGCGACTGTCGATCGGCCGACTGCGGCATATCCTGCTGGCGGCTTGGCTCTGCGGCCGGAGCCGCCGCCCGCGACGGACCAGCTGACTCTTCGGCATCGGCGTCCGTGCCCGCGGCCGCCTCCCCTGCCGGCATCGCATGTGTTGGATATCCGTCCGCGGCTCGATAGAATGCCGACCATGAAGCCGCGGAATCCTGTCTTGGATTGGCTGGCCTATGCTGGTGTGCGCGCCTTCTCGCTGATCGCACAGATGTTTCCGATTGACTTGAACCTTAAGACGGCGCGACTGCTAGGCCGGCTCTGGTACGCGGCCATCCCGAGGCATCGCCAGCGCGCCGAAGAGCATCTCCGCGCGTCCTTCGGGCATACGTTGTCCTCGCATGACATGGACCACATCTCGCTGCGCTGCATGCAACAAACGGCCATGATGGCCATGGAGCTCTTATTCCTCCCACGTTTGATCAACGAGTGGACCTGGCCCCGGTACGTGCGCCTGGCCGACTTGCAGGAGGTCCTGCGAGTCGTCCTCCAGCGACGCGGGTGCATCCTCGTCACCGGGCACTTCGGCAACTGGGAGCTGCTCGGCTTTATGCTCGCAGCTCTCGGGATCGATATGGTGGCGCTGATGCGGCCGTTGGACAATCCATATCTGAACCGGCACCTCGTCGAGACGCGGTTGCGGCGCGGGCTACGCCTGCTTTACAAGAAAGGAGCCATGCTCCAAGCGGACGACGTACTGCGTAGCGGCAAGGCCTTATGTTTCATTGCAGATCAGAATGCCGGTCGAAAGGGACTGTTTGTTGACTTCTTCGGCCGAAAGGCTTCCACGTACAAATCGATCGGCCTGCTGGCCGCTGAGCACGGCGCCCCGATCATCGTAGGGTATGCCCGGCGCCTGAGCGAGAGGTTCGAGTACGAAATCGGCGTCAACCGGATCATTCACCCGCACGAGTGGACGGACCGCGACGATCCGGTGTTGTGGATCACCCAGGAGTACACGCGAGCGATTGAAGTGCTTGCTCGCCGCTGGCCTGAGCAGTACCTGTGGGTTCATCGCAGGTGGAAGACGCGTCCGCCGGAAGAAGACACCCGCGCCGCACCCAAAGGCATTGACGCGTCTGCAGGCACCGGACAGCGGGGCAATCCGGACAATGCCCGACCCATGCCGCCGCCTTCGCCTCGCGCCATCGAGGCCCCCGCTTAGATCGTCCCCCACTCCCTCGCCAGCAGCGCGCGTTAGTGATAGCGCGTGGCACCTACCGACCGTGCCACTTGGGTCAGGCGGTGAGCACAGCCTCGGCCGAAGCGAGCTGCTCGGGCAGATTCGCCCGGACATCCACCAGCACCCGCGCTGAGATGCCAGCGGCATCCAGATACGCACTGTCGATCTGTTCGCCAGCCGCCGTAAGGTGAAAGCCGATTCGCTCCCGGCAGCAGAACACGTCTGCCAGGCGTACAATGCTGCCCACCTGCTGATGTTCAGCAGGTATTCGGTCCACCGCGTGATGCTTGCCAACAGTGTTCTGCAGCACCGGGGGAAACCGCCACTTGGCGGTGAGTGCCTGACCGAAAGCCTGGTGGTCCGCACCGATGGCGGCTGTCTCGGCGTCGCAGAAGTCGCCTTGCGGGGCAAGCCCGCCCCCGCCACATCGCTCAATCGCCTCACGAAGCTGGTCGGGAAAGGCTTGCCGCTCGACGAGGATGCCCAGGTCGTGGATCAGGCCGGCCAGGAACAGCTCCTCCCCGCCGATCTTGGGCTGGACGGCCAAGCAGATCATCCGGCTAGCGACACCGACAGCCAGGCTGTGCGTCCAGAGATCTCTGGCAGAGAACTTCCGGCTCATCTGACCAGCTCTGAATATGCGCGCGATCGAGGCGGCGATGGCGATGTTCTTGACGGCGGATAGGCCGAGCAACGCAACCGCTCTGTCCAGGTTGGCCACCTTGCCCGGCAAGCCGTAGAATGCCGAGTTGACCACCTTCAAGATCCGTGCCGACAACGCCGGGTCGGATTTGATCACGTCGCGAAGATCCCGAGCTGTGCTCCTGGGATCCTCCACGAGTTCGATGATCCGGACGGTCACCTCCGGAAGCGTGGTAATCTCGTTGAGTTGGGAGATTGTCTTGTCCACGATCACAGGAACGTCGGTCAGGGCATCCGTTGTCATTGCGTTTTCTCTCAGTTGTGGCGCACTGCAAGCGCCTACCCACTGATCGTCAGGCGGACCTAAACGGTTTAGCGGGAAATTCCCACCTCAAAGAGCCGCCCCCCGACAGCAGAGCCACCAATGTTCTGCTTCACAAAGCGCTTGCGCCGCGCGCCAGGTTAGAAGGTCAGCTGCTTTTGGCGCAACTCGGGCGTGAGGGCCACATCGGCCAGGAACTCGGCGATGCGCTCGCCAGCACGACCGTCGCCATACGCGGTCCGACGCACCGCTCGGAGCCGAATCGCTCTGCGGATCGCTTTTCGGACGTTCGCTTCGCCATAATCAGAGTCGATCACGCTCGGGCCGCACTTCTGCCGCCCCTTCTGTCGAGGACCGATGTTGACGGCCGGGGTTCCCGCGCAAGCCGATTCAATGATGCCACTGGAGGAGTTGCCCACCACGACCCTCCCAGCCCGCAGTACACGCAAGAAATCGTCGGGCGGCAGCGATCGGAACACACGCCACGTGCCTCCAGCGGGACGATGACGAATGGCCTGAACGATCCCCGAGTGGCCGGGATCGGTGCACGGATAGATGATCACACCAGCCAGACCCTCGGCGAGCACCGCTCGCAGCGTCTGCCGCATGGCCTGGCGCTCCCGACGCGGCGGCATCCCGGCCGGATGCTGGACAACAACCGCAAAGTCGGTCCCCACAGCGAGCTTCAGGCGCCTGCGGATCCATTTGTCGTCCGGCGGAGGCAAAGCGCGAAGATTGTCCAAGCCTGGCGCGCCAACACAGTGCACGTGCTCGGGGCGCTCGCCCAAACGGATGATCCGTCTGGCCGCCTGCCGCGTCGCGGCAAAATGGACGTGGGCAAGCTTGGTGATCGCGTGGCGGAGCGTGTCATCAACGTCGCCGACGGCTACATCTCCCCCATGCACGTGCGCAACAAACCGACCCGCGGTCACGCCTGCTAGGGCGCCGGCAAGAGCCTCAACGCGATCGCCAAGCACCAGCACCACATGGGTGCCAAGGTGCTCAAGGACCTGCGCGATTCCCGCCACGCCCCGGCCAAGGCCGACCGCCTGATCGAGCGCACTGTCCTGTCCGGTCTGCATCTTCACCGCCGCGTCGATCGGCCAGCCGTCGCGGCGAATCTCATTGATCGTCCGGCCATGAGCAGCAAGCAGGTGAATGCCAGTGGCAATGACTTGAAGATCGAGCTTCGGCTGCGTCTGGATCGCGCGCATGATCGGCCGCAGCAGGCCGTACTCGGCCCGCGTGCCCGTCACTACGCACACTCGTCTGCGCTGGCGCATAAGTTCCGCGGCGACTGACGACGACCTCTGCGCCGGACCAAACAGCATGTCTCAGACGCCGTAGAGGTCTCCGCTGGCGCGAACCGACTCTCACGCCACCGAGAGGACCCTGAATGCTTATCGGCAAGAAAGCAGGCCCGCGAGCAGCTACTCGGCCGATCCATGCATCTTTTCAATTAGGATCTCGGCCACCTCAGGGCGCATCACGCGCGGGTCCGGCAGTCGGCCGGCGCGAAGCTGCTGGCGCAGCTCCCGCCCGCTGATCGAGACGGGGTGATATCCCTTCGATTCGTGCTCTTCGATAAGGCCGACGCGGCCTAGTTCCTCGTAGAAGACCGCGAATCCCACCTTGACCGGCTGGATGAGCAGCCGGCCTTGGAGTCCGTCGAATTTCCTTTGCGCGGCCAGCGGGTCCCAAATGTCCGAGCCGTCGTCGAACGGGGCGTCGGCGTGTTTGCGGCCGATGACGATGTCGGTGAAGCCGAAATTCTGGCGGTAGATACCATGCATGATAGCCTCTTTCGGCCCGGCGTAGAACATCTTGATGTCGAGCCCGAGCAGAACCACCTGATCGCTCAGATCATAGCGCTTGCCTTTCCAGAGGGCCTCGTCTTTGTCGCCCTGGCCGAGCAGACGGTTTTCGATCAGTGCACGATACGTCCGCATCCGCGTGGCAGCGTCAACGTCGTCGCTCTTGGTCTCGCCGACAAGCGGGTTGAGCGCGGCCCCTGCGAGATACCCCGCGCGGGTGAGTCTCTCCAACCCCACCACGAGCGCGTACTCATGCGCCCGATGAAGAGGATTGCGCGTCTGAAACGCGACAACCCGCTCCCATCCGCGGGAGGCAAACAACGCCCGCGTCTGGCGCGGACTGAGCACGTACTGGCCATACTCAGGGTGTCTCGGCTGGGGGAGTACCTCGACGCGCCCGCCCAACAACCTGCCGCGCGGATCGCCCATTACCATACGCCCGCCCGGGTGATCGGTACGGTCGGTGCCATAGACGCCCACCAGATACCGGCGCTTGTCGTACGCGAAGACTTCCTCGACGACGAGTGCGCCGACGGTGTTGCCGGTTGAGTTGACGAGGCGAACGCGTTGGCCGATCTTCACCCCGCGCGCCAGCTCGTCGTCAACCGGAAAAGAGATCGGGATGGTCCACGCGTACTCCCGGCCGTCACGCACAACGACCTCCTCGTCCAAGACGCGGTCGAAAACCTCCTTGGTCATCGGCCCGGTCAGCGGGCTGAGCCCGCCGTCACCGAGGCGATACAGGCTTGAGAGGTCCGCGTCGTCGATCGGCACAGGACTCAGCTCAGCGACCTCGCGCGTGAAGTCGTCGATACGATCCGACGATACGGTGCAATTGACCGGTTCACCCAGTCCGCCGTGCACCTCAATCAACGACTTCATCAGCTCACAAGCCTCCTGCAGCCGCCACGCCCCCCGAACGTCGCCCTGCCTCGAAACAGAATCGGTCACCAAAGCCGACGTAATCGCCCCCGCACTGGCGAGCCCGTCAGCCCGCGATGACAGCCACGTCCCCCTCTGCTCCCCCTGGTCGCGCCGCCACGAGCGCCCACCCGTCCGCCCCCGGCCCCGTCGTACGCGGGGACTTCTAGTGCTTGGCCGGGGTCAGCACCATGGTCATGCGTCGCCCCTCCATTTTTGGGGGCCGCTCTATGCGGGACCCTTCGGCCAACTCGGCCGCGATCGAAGCGAGGGTCTCCATCCCCAGGTCACGGTGCACGTGCTCCCGTCCGCGGAACCTCATCAAGAACTGAACTTTGTTGCCCTTGCTGAGGAACTCCCGGGCCTTCTTGAGCTTGACTTCCTTGTCGCGCTGGTCAGTCTTCGGCGTCAGACGCACGGTCTTGAGTTGCTGCTCATGGTGGTGCTTCTTGTGCTTCTTGCTTTGCTGGTACTTCCATTTGCCGTAATCCATGATCCGGCAAACGGGCGGCCTTTCCGTAGGAGCCACCTCGACCAGGTCCAGTCCGGCCTCCCGGGCCAGGCGGAGCGCTTCGTCCGTGGGAACGATGCCTACCTGCTCGTTATTCTCGTTGATCACACGAACAGGCGACAAACGGATCTGCTCATTCGTTCGTAGATTCTGAGCGATGGGCAATCACCTGCCTTTCTATGAACAAGGGCCC
>JABAOF010004201.1_pt4 | contig 12589 bp, 10 predicted proteins | sample 7062171 | NCBI WGS metagenome assembly JABAOF01 (sample SAMN14538628, study PRJNA623070) | marine sediment metagenome | biome: marine biome [ENVO:00000428]; feature: marine pelagic biome [ENVO:01000023]; material: deep marine sediment [ENVO:00002113] | place: India: Gulf of Khambhat ... | reverse complement strand
ACGTGGAATCTGTCCTGAACGCACTAAGGAGCCCGATCGAGCAATAGGAATTTATATTCTCGGTCAGCCCGTGTGGGATTGGCTATTATAAACAATCTTAGAGGAAGGATTAATTATGCAAATAGCATGGAAGAGCATTAAGATATATGTATTACTGGTACTGTTAGCTGGTATCTTTATAACAGGATGCGGGAGGGAGCTTGACAAAACATCTACAACTCCTGTCAGGCAAGAGAGCAAGTACTATTCAGAGCCAAAGGCGGCTCCTAAAAAGAGACGTGCCGAGGTAACTTTTAATGTCAATATACAGGTTCCTGAAACTGCCAGGAAGGTGAAACTCTGGCTTCCATATCCTGTATCGGACGAAAATCAGACGGTTGAGGATGTCAAAATTGATGGCAATTTTTCCAGTAATGGAATCTACCGCGAAAGAAAATTTGGCAACATAAGCCTATACAGCGAATGGGAAAATCCTAAAGAAGATGCGAGGATGACTCTTTCTTTTAAGGTTCAGAGAAGTGAAATTATAAAAAAGAAGTTTCCCGAGGAAGAGGCTTTGATTCCGGTTGAGATGAAAAACTTTCTCTTACCTTCAACCTTTGTACCTGTTAACGGAAAGGTGAAGGAGACTGCTATTAATGCTACAAAAGGCAAGAAAACCATTCTATCCAAGGCAGAAGCTTTATATGATTATGTTGTTGAGAACACTGAGCGTGACCCTAATATAAAAGGTTGCGGATTGGGAGACGTGCAAACCTTGATTAATACTAAAAAGGGCAAATGTGTTGATCTACATTCTATCTTTGTAGCTCTTGCGAGAAGTGCTGGTGTACCAGCAAGAGAAATTCTGGGCATCCGTATTCCTGAAGGAAAAGAAGGAGATATGACAGGTGCTTATCATTGCCGAGCGGAGTTTTATCTACCTGGTTACGGTTGGGTACCGATCGATGCTTCAGATGTAAGAAAGTTAATGCTGAAAAAAAATCTGCAATTGGATGATCCAGAAGTGCAGGAAGCCCGAAGTTATTTCTTTGGGGCCCAGAATGAAAACTATATTGATTTCGGTACAGGCAGAGACATTGTTCTAAGTCCTCCTCAACAAAGCGGCGAGCTTAACTATTTTATGTATCCGTATGCCGAGGTCGACGGAAAGACTCTTGATTGGCTCGCCCAGGAAGATTTGAAATATACGGTGACTTTCAAAGAGTTCTAAGAAGTTTAAAGAAGTCTAAAATTTATAAATCTTCTTAGCAAAAGCTACCTCATAAAAGACAAAACTCTAAGAGCAAATTTTTAATAATGCTATTATATAAATATTATTTTTGGTCCATTATCAACTTTGAGAACTATGGACGTAAGTTTGTAGATGAATGGGGCTTCTAAGTCTTCGTCATCGCGAGGCCGTGCAAGCAAGGCCGTGGCGATCTCAATGAGATTGATTCGTCGCTTCGCTTCTCGCAAAGACAAAGGAGGGAATAACAAAAGAAGACTTAGGACAAGCGAAGCGTGAAATAGACTAATACCACGGATGTAAGTCCGTGGAAGTTTATTTTCTGCTGAGATTTGAAATAGATGATACGGAATAGTAAATAGATGGGATGAGGGGCATAATAGGTCCTCTATACTTATTATTTCCCCGTTATTTAATTATTCTTCATCTATTTTTCGAAGAATATCCCAGAAAGCGCCGCGATACCCTTTCTTAATTGCATCAATGAGGATACTATTTTCATTATAGTTATAGTTTTGGTCAACCTTGTCAGGTGAAACGAAGAAGAATTTCTTATCTCCTGCTACCAGCCTGGCTATATAATTATTAATGTCCAGACCCACCTTTGGAGAGATATAAAAAACAGGTTTAAGAAAACTTTCATTTCCCTCAACTGTTCCAAAAAGAGCTGGATTATCAACGGAAAAACCTTCTTTCATTACTGTTCCTGCAAGCGGCGTTTCAGGATAGATCCTAATTCCGACCGATAGTCCTACTCTTGTTGGTTTTAGCTTACGCATCAAGCTAATGGTATTTTTTATGGTATCTCTGGTTTCTCCAGGTCCGCCCAGAAGCAGGTCATACATGAAGACGATATCATGGTTGTGGCACAGATTTGCTGTTTCAGCAATCTTATATACGGTGAAGTCACGGCCCAGATTTTCAAGCATTTCGTCACAACCGCTATCAACACCAAAATCAATTCCTGCACAACCAGCCTTCTTCATCAAAATAGCAAGCTTGGAATCGAAGGGAGATGGAGTGAGATAACCATACCAGGATATTCGTTGACCAAGATTACGTTGTATTATTTCTTTGCACACCGAAACTGCATGTTCATAAGGAAGGTTAAACTCACTATCGCAAAGGTGGATATGATAGATACCCATCTTTACTAAGGTCTCAATCTCATCGACAACAGATTCTGGATGGCGGAGTCTATATTTTCTACCTTTCGCAATCCTATCGGCACAATAGATACATTTCTTTTCGCAGCCCCTCTTTGTTTCAATGCTCCCCATACCACCTTCCAAATAGTATCTTCTATTATCGATGAAACTACGGGTAGGAAAGGACATTTTGTTTAAATTGAGATATTGAGGTGGATTATTTATGAATCCGCCCGGAGTTCTACAAACAATCCCTGGAATTTCTTCATAGTTTTTGTTCTGAAGGATTTTATCAATTAGTAGGGGCAATGATTCTTCGCCCTCTCCTCTAATTCCTACGTCGACTTGACAATAATCAAGAATTGCCTCAGGCATAATCGAAAAACCAACGCCACCGAAAATGATTTGTGCCGAACTCTTTGTCTTAAGATAGTCAGCAATTTCCTTGACTTTGGGTATAAGAAAATCTTGGCTGGCAAAATAGCAATCATCTGTGTTGCGAATTGAAATGGCGATTGCATCAGGGTTGTGAGTTAGAAAATAGTAGTCGATGATTTCCCTAAAGTCCTTCTCAAAAGCAAGATCAAGAATATCGACAAAGAGCCCTTTTCCTTTTATAGATTCACCCAGATAATCTAAAGCAATGGGCGTCACTACGGGTTTCATTTGATTGGGATTAATTAATAATACTTTTGCAGACAACATATTCGTTCTCAAATCTCTGAACTTTTTGGCTTGATAAGTTTCTTACCTGGTTTTAGCAACATTTGATATTTTATTACAAGAGCCTAAAAACCGATAATTTTATCTATAGCACAGTCTCTAAATAAAAACAGCATCAAAACGGTAACGAAGTACCAACCACCCTCAGAATAAAATTGACAAAACCTGCTTCCTGGAAGATAATTTAATAGGGTTTTAGCTGGATCGATCAACCAGAAAGGAGCATTTTGAGCAAACCTGATTTGATTCTGCTGCATGCGCCCAGTGTCTATGACTTCCGTAAAACTGCCATTATGTATGGCCCTGTTAGTGATTTAGTTCCCTCAAGTCCCATCTTCGAAATGTACCCTCTGGGATTTACCACGATTGCAGAATATCTGGAAAGACATGGAAACAATGTCCGTATAGTTAATGTGGCTCTCTCCATGCTCAGAAAACCTGAACTTGATGTTGAGAAGTTGATTGAGAAATTGTGCGCAAGAGCCTTTGGCATCGATCTGCACTGGTTGCCACACGCTCATGGCAGTATTGAACTGGCACGAATTGTTAAAAAATACCACCCTGAGACACCGGTAATTTTTGGCGGACTGTCAGCAACATATTTCCATAATGATTTAATCAAGTATCCTTGGATTGATTATATTGTAAAAGGTGATAGCACTGAGGAGCCCCTTCTACAACTTATAGACTGCATCAAGAGTGGAAGAGGACCAACCAACGTTGCTAATCTTACCTGGAAGGATTCGAAGGGAAAAGTTATCGATCACCCAATAACTCACATCCCTGAAACTATTGACCATTATGTGTTCAACTATACTCATGTAATGAGGTCAGTAGTTAAGTATAGAGATTTAATGGGATATGTGCCTTTCGAAAACTGGCTGGAATATCCTATTGTAGCTCTTCTTACATGCCGGGGATGCAACGGAGCCTGCGCGACCTGTGGAGGCTCAAAGACTGCTTTTGAAAACTTTGCTAATCGTAAAAAGCCGGCTTTCAGGAGCCCGGAGCTCGTTGCTGATGATATTCAGACTATTCAGTACTATTCGCGAGCACCTATCTTTGTAATTGGAGATATCTATCAAGCTGGGAAGAGCTACGCAGATAGATTATTAAAGGCTTTGGGAGAGAGGAAGATAACTAACCAGATTGCTTTTGAGTTCTTCAGACCACCCAGGGAAGAATTCTTTAAACAAGTTTCAGAGATTTTACCCCACTACAGTTGCGAGATCTCTGTCGAGTCACATGATGAAGAAGTTCGGGAAGCGTTAGGTAAGAGGTATACCAATGAAGAAGTAGAAGACTGTATTAAGGCGGCCCTTCAGTACAATTGCGAAAGATTTGATTTATACTTTATGACGGGGCTACCCAAACAGACTAGCGAGTCAGTAATGGGTACAGTTTCGTACTGCAGGAATCTCTATGAGAAACTAGGAGGAGACAAGCGGTTGCTTGTTTTTATATCTCCTATGGCACCCTTTCTGGATCCCGGATCGGCAATTTTTGAGAATCCAGATAAATATGGATATAGATTACTTTGCCGGACCCTTGAGGAACATCGTCAAGCCCTAACACAACCTAGTTGGAAATATGTCTTGAACTACGAGACAAAATGGATGAATCGAGACGATCTGGTGGAATCAACCTATAGAGCGGGCCTTGAATTAAATCGATTGAAGGCTGAATATGGCGCGATTAATCATGAAACAGCACGGGCCACAGAAGAGAGAATCTTGGGAGCCATAAGAGTAATGGAAGAGATAGATCGTATTATGATTATTGATGACCGATACGAAAGAGAGCTGAAACTTCGGCGTCTAAAGTCAGAGCTTGAAAGATTTTGTAAATCAACAGTGTGTGAGAAGGCAGAATTGGAGTGGCCTACAGTACCCGTGAATATAAATCTTGTAAATGTGACCAAGTATCTGTTGTCAAGAGCGTGTATTCGTCAAATAAGATTGTCAGGATTTCTTGACCTGCTTGCGAAATATACAGTACTATTTTTAAGGCGTCTTCTTGGAGGGACTCTGAAAAGAATAAATAGAGCAAGACATATATAGGAATATATTGGTAATTAATGGTAATTAGCATATTCAGTGTGTATAATAGACTGTCAAAGAGAACCTGGAGTATTTGTTCACATTGACAGTCGTATCAATTTTCGGGTAGTATAAAGTTACAAAATATAGTAACCCTAGTTACAATCCAAAAAGCCAGGCTGTAAGGAGGGGTTAGCGATTATTGCGCAAATTAATGTCTGGGCGGATTTGCTAGCAGTTGTTCTTGCAGCCATTATTTTTTTGTTTTGGATTGCGAAATTTTCAGGAGATGTTATATCGGGAAGGTTTAGAAATAAGTTTATTGAAGGTCACTGGCCAGCCCACGAAGAGATAATCCCCCCTTTGCCGAAAGCACTTCACTTAACTCATGTTATGAGCATGATTGCTCTTGGATTTTCCGGACTTTACATCAGATATCCCTTCTTTCAGGGTGGGCGAACTCCTATGAGGTATCTCCACTATGTAGCAATGTATATAGTAGTAGTCAATATGTTTTATCGTATCTACTATGCATATATGATCGATTCTAAAGAATTCATAATTACAAAAGCAGACATAAAGAATCTTCCCAATGTTATGATGTACTACATATATATAAAAGACCATTATCCTCATCTTGCCAAATATAATCCTATGCAAAAGAGCACTTACGGAATTTTCTTTCCGGTCTTTATGATTTTACAAGCTTATACTGGCTTCTCGTTAGTCTGGCCTAATCTGTTGCTTCCCTGGGCTACCGGGATAGCAGGGGGTCTTGCTAGTGCTGTAGCTTATGCGCGTTTGACCCATTTTATAATTGCTATGATACTGATTACGCTCACAGGGGTTCATGCTATGTTAGCGGTTATGGAAGGATTTCCATCGTTTCTGGACTTCTTTTTCCTGGCAAAAGCACATCATGAAGAAGAACATGGAGAGCATGGTGAAGAGCACGAAAAAGAGCATAAAGAAGAACATAAAAAAGAACATGGTAAAAAAGAGGTACCGGGAAAAAGAACCGCAGCGGTTTCTCACTCTGGGTCGTCAACACGGTCTCATGGCGAAAAGGGTAAGGCAGCAACTTCAACTAAAACCTCCAGTGGAAGAAAGAAAAGGACAATCAAAGAGGCAGAATGATAGTAAGTCTGTGAGACTGAGAGAATGCAAACTTAGGGGATGAATACGGTTGAATGGAAAGTTATTGGTTCTAAAAGTAGGACTTCTTTTCATAGTTATATTAGTGGTTTTTGCAGTTGTTTTTGTCTCACTTGATCAAAAATCTATATTGACCAGATTCCTACCAGAGAAGAAGGATTCAAAAGTGACCAGCGCGGTTCCTCCTGCGACAAATACCAACCAAAAGGAAGAAGCTGCAGTACAACCGCAGGATGAGACTTCACTTACTTTGAATCTTCGAGGGCGGTCTGGCTGTTTAGTTTGTCACTCTGACAGAAATGCTGTAGGCAGAATTGATGGAGAGATTAGATCAATTTATGTTGACGATACACTTTTTACAGATTCTCCCCATAAAGATTTAACTTGTCTGAGCTGCCATCTTGATTTTAGCTATACTCATCCAACTGAGGTTGTAAACTATAAAAAAGTTGCAGGGCTGTCATGTTCCAGGTGCCATGATCATAAGAAGGAAGCTGAAGATTATCGAGCAAGTGTGCACGGTAGATTGGCTTTGTCAGAAGATCCTGAGGAGGGAGCAACTTGTGGTGACTGCCATGGTGCTCATGATATAAAGAGCCTGAAAAAGTCAAAAGAATATAAGCTCAAATTCAGATCTTCTGCTAAAGAGGTCTGTGGTCAGTGCCATATGGACCGGTATACAACATATAACGATTACTACCATGGACGGGCCTACAAAAGAGGAGCACATGATGCACCTCCCTGCTGGGATTGCCATGATTATCATAATGTACTTCCTGCCAGTGAAGCAGCATCCTCTATTTCTGCAACCAATTTGGCTAAGACCTGTGGAGGCTGCCATAGGGGTTCAACTAAAAAGTTTACAGAGTATGCATTGCTAGTTCATAGTCGCAAGAAGATTGAAGAAACCAACCCGGTTCTGCGATATAAAAACCTTGTTCTCGGATGGCTGGGCCGTACTACCGAACCCTATTCGAAGACTTCTGGCAGCTTGTACACAAGTTATGTCAAACCTTATTTGGACAAAATTCGCTCCTGGTTTTTTCCAGAATCGCTTCGACCCAAAAAATAAGCCCAGGGGCTCTAAGGCTGTACCGCTCTAGAGCTCTATAGCTATAGAGCTTTTTGGAGCTACGCTTGAGGAAGGTGATTTGTAGGAATTAATGACTGGTTATTGGATATATTGGGTGATCGTAGCTATAGTCTTTCTGCTGATTGAGCTAGCCCATTATACTTTTATTATATTTTGGTTTACGATTGGCGCTCTGGTTGCCGCAGTAGTTTCTGTTTTTACAAATTCCCTCAACGTACAAATAGTCGTTTTCCTAGCTGTATCAACAGTACTGGCAATATTTGCAGGTCCCATCCTTCGTAGCATCTTTTTTAGCAGAACAAGAGGCCCCAATACCAATATCGATAATCTTGTGGGGAGAGTTGAGGTTTGTATCGAAGATATAGACAATATTGCGCTAAGTGGGAAGGTAAAAGTCTTCGGGAGCACCTGGCAAGCTCTCAGTAATAAGGATGAAATTAAGATTAGGACAGGTGAAAGGGTCAGAATAATAGGTGTTCAGGGATTAAAGCTGGTAGTGGAACCAGTAGATAAGAGCAATTAGTAATTATTATAGTGCATAAGAGCATTAAGGCACGAAGATACTAATATGCCGAGATACGTCTAGAAGTAGGTGTGTATCTTTAGGTGTACCTCTTGGATAAGATAATAAGATATTGAGGGTATCGGGACACTAAGCAAATCATAGCAACCGCCATTACTTTTGTCATCGCGAGGAGCAGCCGAAGCAATCTCTCAATGGGAAGACATCAGGATACCAGGATACCGAGGCACCGAGATACTCAAATACTAAAGACCAAGATAGCATAGAAAAGAGGAAAAAATGGCAATAGCATTTTGGATCTTTTACGGAATTGTATTCATCTTACTTTTAGCAGCGATACTTAGCAGTATCAGAATTGTGCCACAGGGATATACTGGTGTGATTGAACGACTAGGGAGATATATTCGCACGGCTGAGGCCGGTGTAGTATTACTGGTACCCTTTGTTAGCAGGCTTAGGTTAGTAAGCTTAAAAGAACAGGTGGACGAATATGCTCCTCAATACGTCATTACTAGTGATAACGTGACAGTAGAAGTCGATGCGGTGCTTTTCTTCCAGATTGTAAATGCAGCACAGAGCATTTACGAGGTTGAAGACTATTTCGTGGCCTTAGAAAGGCTGACCATGACAGCGCTAAGGGACATAATAGGTGAGATGACTTTGGATGAGTGTCTTACTGGAAGAGAAAGAATAAATGCAAAGCTTAGTACAGTTCTAGATGAAGCCAGCGAAAAATGGGGCATAAAAGCCAATCGAGTTGAGATTAGAGCTATTACGCCTCCTGAAGATATTCGAGTCGCTATGGAAAAACAGATGAAGGCAGAACGGGATAAGCGAGCTATGATTTTAGAAGCTGAAGGCAAGAAGCAGAGTTCGGTATTGCGAGCTGAAGGACAGAAACAATCTGCTATTCTGGTTGCCGAAGGTGATAAGGAAAGTGCACGGCTTCGGGCTGAGGGCCGAGCAAAGGCTTACAAGGTTCTTTTTGATGCCATTAGAGAGAGTAAAGTCGATGATAAGGTTGTGGCAATTAGATATTTGGAAGCATTGGAAAGAATGGCTAACGGTAATGCTTCCAAGTTGATTCTTCCCTATGAAGCTACGGGTATCCTTGGAGCGCTATCCGGGATATCAGAATTGATGAAGCAGAAGGACGAGAATAAGACTAATAGCAAAGAGAAAAGAGGAAAAAGACAATAGAGGGCAGGATTACGATCTGCGATTTATCTTATAGGATTCAGGATAGGGTTAAATGTTTAAGTCTTTAATCTCCCATTTAGAATTAAAAAGTATTCGATGGATAGCTTTTGTTATTTTAGTGAGCGTGGCGAGCATAGCAGGTCTATTTTTTGCTATTACGTCTGGGCAAAGTCAGCAAGACGGCCAGAGGTTATCAGGAGTAGTAATTGATACACGCAGTCCTACACAGCTTTCTCAATGCACGCCCTGTCATTCCGACTTAGATGATTTTTATAATCCAAACTTAATTTTTAAACATACGGTACATTTTGAAAATGGAGTTAGTTGTGACCGTTGTCATACCCAATTTGCTCATCAGCGCTCCGGTACCGTTAAGCCAACTATGGAGTCGTGCCGGAACTGTCATGGTCTTTACCATTCCCAGCAAGGCTTGGGGGTAGACGGAGACTGTGGCGTATGTCATCCCCCCAGCTTTAATCGTCGTCCAAGTTCCCATACGTCTCCCTGGGAAGCATCACTTCATAAAAATGAAAGCAAAGAAAATCTATATTTTTGCATGATGTGTCACCGGGGAACGTTCTGTGAAGAATGTCATGCAATCAAAGGGGTAAAACCAGCTCCTGAGGAGAATTATCGTTATGAAGGATTCTTTCCAAGACCTATCTTAGAAGGTATCACAATAAATATCAGTGAGCCCGTTACTCTAGGTCAATGCAACCAGTGTCATAGCGATCTCGATGCTTTTGAGAATCCAGGTCTTATATTCGGACACGGAATTCATTTCGAGAAGGGTGTGAAGTGCGACAAATGTCACCTGCAGTTTCCCCACTCACAAAACCAGATTCTGAGACCGACTATGGATATCTGCTACGGATGTCACGGGCTTCGTCATGGCAACAAAGGATTAGTAGCGGGAGAAAATTGCGATCTTTGTCATACCCCCGAATTTAATCTAATTCCGGCTAATCATACTTCTGAGTTTAAATCGAAGCTACATAAAGACGAAGCGCTCCGTGACCGTCTTTACTGCAGTATGTGCCATACAGAGGAGTGGTGTCAGGCTTGCCATAATTCCCGGAAGATTATTCCCGAAGATCATGAGCAGAAGCAAATGTGGCGGGAACTCCATGGTAAAGGTGAGAAAGGAACCGATGATTGCGCTTCTTGCCACAGCACTTTGTTCTGTGACGACTGTCACGGAACACCTATTCCTCATTCACTGACCTGGATGGGTAAACATTCCGAGCCTGCTAAAGAGGAGAGCGCAACCTGCAAAGCATGTCACCAACAAGAGGAATACTGCCAAGATTGTCACCACAACCAACTGGCTTCAAATATATTAGTGCAAAAAAATTGCGAAAAATGTCATAGTGACTACAAACTCCCTCTGTTATTAGTAAGGGGTAGGACACATATGGTTCATAAAGCTCACTTTGAGCTTACCAACAGAGAACCTTTCAAGTGTGATGATTGTCATGCGCTGAGAATAGCCAAAGCTACAGGGCTTCAATACTATGCCGTATGCTATGAATGTCATGGAAAGTACAGGTTGGGTAAGTTGGTCGCCAAATGGGGCGGATACGAACTATGCTACCGGTGTCATCAGGCGTCGTCTGGGGGAGCACCTATGGGACAGCAACTACCCGGTATACCTGTACCTGGGCCAGCTACTCCAGGTCCGGGAATAGAGCAGCAGTTGAGACCCCGGCAATAATAAAACAACAGTTGATTTCCTGGAAAAATGTGGGTAAAGTTGTCAGATATAGGATAAGATATATGGTTGCGAACCATGGATAGTACTTATGAGATTAACTGAGCTTGACAACGCAAGCAGGAATAGGATTAAATGTGGTGCAAACACTTTGAGGTGAGACTGTATGAAAGGTTTTGTGCTTTCATCTGAAAGATGGCTAGATAGAGCTATAAGGGTCGCGATATATGGGCTAATTATTGCAGTAGTTATTTTTACGGGAAATTATCTTTATGCCAGATATCGCCAGAGCAGAGAAATTCCTATTTATAAAGTTAGTAAACAAATTGAAGAAGCAGTGCGTAAAAATCCACGCGATAAGGCAGCACGGATTGCACTGGGGACTGCATATTTGGATCTGGGACAATACGATAAGGCAATCGAACAGTTTAAAGAAGTCCAGAAACTTGATAAAGAAAATCAAGAAGCGTTCGTCTATATGGGCAAAGCTTATATGGAAAAGGGAATGGACAGCAAGGCACTTCAGCAGTTTGACAAGGAGATAGATCTCTACGGCAAGGCTGGATATGCACTTGAAAACAAATTGCTTGAGGAAGCTTACTTTCAGGGAGCTGTTATCCATTGGAAGAGAAAAAAATACGATGAAGCTGCTCAGTATCTTAGAGGAGCACTGGAGATTGGAAGGACGGATGCCGACAGTCACTTCTTTATGGGGCGGATCTATCTTGCAAAAAACGTGCTTGATTCAGCGATAATTAAATTTAATGATGCACTTAGATTTGATCCAAAGCATGCCGATGCTCACTACGGGTTAGCGCTAGCTTATGAGAAGAAAAAGGAAACGGCGCTGGCAGTGGGAGAGTTCAAGCAGGCATTCGATTTAGCCCCTAGCCTAAAGGAAGCGGGGAAAAAATATAAGAGTCTCTTGTCTGAGCTTGAGGATGCTGTTAAGAAAAAGCCTAAAGATGCTGAAGCTCATCGACAGCTAGGCGTTGCATATCGAGATATAGGTTCTTATTCAAAAGCCGTCACGGAATTTAACGAGAGCCTGAAATTGAAACAGGATTTTGCGCAGGTACATGTAGATTTGGCAGTACTATATGAGAATAAGGAAGAGAAAGATAAAGCTATAGAGGAATATAAAAAGGCGCTTGAGATTGATCCAGATCTTGTAGAGGCTAAAAAAGGCATTGCTGGACTGGAAACTGAGCAGTAGGTTAGGTAGTTAGGTGGATCTAAACAGGGAGGTTAATTGGCGGAAGTAGAAAGAGCAAGGGCAGGACAGCCCACCGCAATATCTCCGGAAGAAAGGGAGAGACGGAGGAGAAAATTACTCCTCCTTCTTGCACTTCTGCTTCTATTGATTCTTCTCTTCTTTGCCTGGCGTTATTATCAGCGATCCAGAGAGATCCCTCTGCCTACGGTGACTTCCGAGCGGGCCAAGATATTAGCTCCACCTCAATTTCTTTTCCTATTTGACGGATCTCCTGAAGCCCCAATGAACTGGGTTANNGGTTACTGATGTTAAAGTACATCCCAAGACCGGTAATATTTACGTTACAGATACGGGTAACTCGCGTGTTTCTGTTTTTGACGCACAGGGTAAGTGGCTTTTCTCCTTTAGCGATCTTGATAATGAAAGAAAATTACTGCGTCCTCTATATATAGCTTTCGATAAACAGGGAAATGTATACATAACAGATCGTTTATTGCACGGATTGTTCATTTTCACTCCTAGAGGAAATTTCGTCAGGCAGCTATTCCCA
>JABAOF010015411.1_pt1 | contig 12593 bp, 8 predicted proteins | sample 7062171 | NCBI WGS metagenome assembly JABAOF01 (sample SAMN14538628, study PRJNA623070) | marine sediment metagenome | biome: marine biome [ENVO:00000428]; feature: marine pelagic biome [ENVO:01000023]; material: deep marine sediment [ENVO:00002113] | place: India: Gulf of Khambhat ... | reverse complement strand
ACCTTTGGATAGCTTTTTTTATCTGGCATATTAAGCATATCTCTGTAATAACCAATATCCATTTCTGAGGCTATGGTAGGCTCCCAATAAAAGCTTGTATAATCATCAAGTACGCACCTCAAGAAAACATGTTTCGGGACATAAACAGGTTCTAAAGATAAACCCAGGCGCTCACCAGCAAACAGGTAAATGGAAGAATAATCATCGCAGTCAATAAATCTTTTCCCATTTTCTTGCTTTTTCAAGCCTTCGATTAAAAGATTATTTCTTCTGTATTCAAATTTTCCATCTTCCTTTAAAACACCGTCAATTAGTAGTAAGGCTTCAATCGCCTCTTCTTTATTGTATTTTGCTCTTGGTCTGACCTTCATCTCTATTTTGCCGAATAAATGATCAAGAGTTTGAAGAGCAGAGGCGGGATTTCCAAATTCTTTTTGTGACTCCAAAGACTCGCGAACCTTTACTCCATACTTATTTTGATGCAACGTTTCTAGTTGTTTTACTAATTTTTGCGGGCGACTTTCTTCTGCATGGAGAGGTTGGGGCGAAAGGAAGACCGCTATAGCCAACTCGGCAGAAACAACTCCGATTACTACGGCAATAACTTTTGCAATAGCATGTAGTATTCCGGCTACCTCCTTTGTTTTCCGGTTACTGCTAAAGCTTAAGTTCGTCATGATAACGACTCCCTTATCGTCCCAATTATAATTTAGGCAGATTAATGCATAACCGCATCGCCCGAAAAGATGAATCCTGGAATGATTTTTCTTATCATCCCCGCCACCTGGAAAGATGATTTGTTCTCACCATTTTTAGTAAATTTAGGCTACTCATAGGTGGGTATGAATACCACTTTTGGACTACTTAAAGAGATATTTCTCGCTTCCATCTGGGGTGGATGAGTTACTTTCTTTTAAATTCAATCAAAGCTAAAATATAGGTTCATACACTCTTTCTTAAAAATAGCTGCAGATATAGATGATAAAATTACGTCCTTTCCTCGAAGTAAATGCAAAGGTTTTTTACATGACTTTCGAGTCTTGCGGCTAAAAAATTAGGGATAAGGCCAAGGTTCATATTTGGCATAAACTTTGCTCCGAGCTTGAAAGGAGGGAAAAGAAAATGCGTGAAAAATTTCTTATGATTTTTTTGGTGTTCATTTCTCTTCTATTTTTGGGGACAGTCAGTCAAAGCTACTGCCAACCCAATGAGTATTTTTTCAGTAATTTCTCATCAGGCATTGGCGCCCGGGCATTGGGGATGGGAAAAGCTTATTTGGCTGTTTCAGATGATTCCAGTGCATCTTCCTGGAATCCAGCAGGATTGGCCTCCTTATCTCGAGCGGAATTTTCAATCTCTTTCAGCTATAACAACTTGAAGACAAATATTCCTGATTATGCATATTCAGAGGCGCAGACTGGATACACAATTAATTATAAAGTTTCAGAAATTAACTCCAGGTCTATAGGAAAATATTTTGATTTCTTGAGTTTTGCCCTTCCTCTAAACATCAGGGGCAAAAATATCGTAGCCCAGATAAGCTACCAAAGAAAAATTCCGTTCTCAGCAACCGAAGAGTATGATTATAAATTCGAATACCGATCAAGATATCAATATGATTACGACTACCTTTACAGGGCAGAGGGATCTGGAGGATTTGATATTATCTCTATATCCGCAGCTTCAGAAATACTTAAAGGGATTCAGCTCGGAGTATCTATCAACAGATGGTTTAACGGATACACTTTGCCAACCGAGGAAGTATACTTATACTCGCTTGCCAATTACTACGGACTGACCGAGGATTGGGAAGACAGGGCAACTGATTCGCTTGAATTTGATATCTCAGGGTACAACATCTCTGTTGGAATACTGTACAAGATTATCGACAGGATAAGCCTCGGATTAGTCTACAGAAGCCCTTTTCAGGGGGATATCGACTACTCGAATAAAGCCGATTATTGGGATGGCTATAATGAGTCTCATCAATCCGGCACTTACTCGAGTGAAGGAAAGATTGTTTTCCCTTCTTCCTTTGGAGCTGGAATTGCTCTCCATGTATCAGATAATTTACTAGTATCTTTTGGCTACATGAAAACATTCTGGTCAAAAGGAAAAATCAAGGACTACGCCAGGGTAAACAGTGATGGAGGGATTCCCTCCGCAGAAGACTTCCTTTATCCCACGATGAAAATCCCTGATATATACGAACAACTGAACACCCAGCAGTACAGCCTGGGTGGTGAATACATGATAAAGAAAGAATTAATCACAGTTCCTTTGAGAGCTGGAATTTTTTATGACTTTCAGTACTCGCTGGATATAGAAAATAATCAAAAGAGATACTGGGGAATAAGCGTCGGTTCGGGAGTCCAATGGAAAAATCTTAGTCTTGATTTAGCTATGGTCAATTACTTTGGCAAATATAAATATGCTCATGATTTAAACCAAATCTATTCTGGAGAAACAGAAAATGTCACTTCTTACTTTTTTATCTTTCATTCTTCGTTGAGCTATAAATTCTAAGCCGTAGGAGGAAAATAATGAAATTCATATACAAAAGTATAGTAGTTTTATTCCTCATACTTCCGATTTTATTCTGTAAAGGCACCCCTACATCACCTGTTGACAGAGGTGATACTCTTCTTGAGTTAACCCAAACCCTGGAAACAGCCAACTTCATTTTTCATTATTCTCCTGGCGACTTTGTCTATGCTGAAAGGTCAGAGGCTTTCCACAACTGGGCTATCTCATTATTGGGGGTGACCTGTCCTAAGAAAATCGATTATTACAAATACAAGGACAGGGAGCAGCAGAAAAGAATTACAGGTTTAACTTATACAGGATGGGCAATATCAGAAACATTCGAAGCGCACTCGTATCTTCCCTGGATGAATCATGAGTGTGTGCATCTCTACACATCTTTGTTCGGAAGACCATCAGATTTTTTTAACGAAGGAATTGCCGTAGCCCTGCAAACAGACCCTTATAACAATGACTATGAAGCGAGGGAGAAGAGCGGAGAGAGAGTACATGACTTGGTCAGAAGATACAAAGACGACGGCGTTTTAATCCCTATTGACAACATTCTGGACGCTTCAGGTTTCCGCAGCGGCGACTTTACCATCGCATATCCAGAGGCTGGCTCTTTTGTCAGGTATCTAATCGATACCTACGGAGTTAATCAGCTAAAAACCTTCTTTGCCTCTTCAAGTTACTACGATTCAGTAACAGAGATAAAAACTAAATTCCAAACAGCTTACGGTGTTTCAATCAATGTCGTCGAACAGAATTGGCTGAATTTTCTTTAAGAACGGTGTAATGTACGGAGCAGAACTAAATGTCGGAGTATGGAACTTTATAGGACTCTGGTTGGCTGTTTTATAAAAATAGCGGGATATTTAGTTTTTGATATTTATGCCAACTACAGCTATTGTCGAATAACCACCGAGAAAATGAGATTCAATGTAGGCGGACTTCATCTCGGAATTGGCTTTGGTTTTGAATATTAAGAATTATTACAGGTGAAACTTTAGTCTTTTTGAGCTAACGCAACATCCACCCAGAATGAGTATTTCTTAGGACCTTTTTTTAAACTCAAATCTAGCTCACCATCGCTTCTTCTTCCCATCTCTCTTTCTCTGGAACTAGTAGCACCAGCCTCGCTCCCTGATCCTCTTTCGGCTGATTTTCTAAGCCGTTCCATCCGCTGCGCCTTCATTCTTTCGGTTAATCCTCCCCATTCAAATCCTACCGTTACTGTTTTTCCTGGTTCCATTTTCTCTTTGGCAGATAACTTCTCCAGGATTCTTAGGGGCATCACAAACTCATAGACCATCATCTTCTGCTTCGGCTGTGATTTATACACAGGCATCGGCAATTCGCCGCCCAAGGCATTGGCAGTAAGGATATTGCCTTTTTTATCTACGACATCACCTTGATAAAATGTATAATTAGGTTGGGATCTAATCCTATTTTTCTCAGCTTCGGGTAATGGTCCCTTCTGCTTTTCTATTAAGGAAATTAAGTTTTTAGCAGATACATTTATCATTTTGAATGCAATCCCATATTTTTTCTTCTTTTTGCCGGCAGCATTGATCCAAAGCGTCATACCTGTATCTTTTATTGTGCTTAGAAATAACGGATCCTTAAAGACGAAAAGAACAAACAGATTCTCTGCATCATTCTTGAATGCATAATCCACCGCAAACTTCTTCTCGAAACTTAAGGTATCGCCAGCCCAGTCATCATCTGCGCCATCAATTGATATAGCTGATCCTCTCCACGCGCTAGCTACTGTTTCTTCATTGGAAAATCCTGCAAGACAAACGGCCAACACGAATAACGACAATAATAAAGTCCTGGTAAATATTTTGTTTATCATTGCAGCCTCCTTTTTCAAGGTTATGTATTATCTTTATTGTTATTTTATACTAATTGTTATTTTATATCAAAAACATCGTTTTTTGTAACTATTCTCATATGACTTGGATTGATCAAACCTGCCCCTTATCTTGTGGATTAAATTTATTGTAGGGATTTGATTTATCAAACCCACCTTTTTTTGTAGGGGCTTGATTTATCAAACCCACCTTTATTTTTATAAAGATTAACTTATTAAATCCACATTATTTATTTAATCAAAATCCAGCAGGTAATTACAGCATTCCAATCGGGATAATTAAAGTTTTTGTTTTCGAGATGAGCCAAATATGTTATAAATTTATATTGAAGATATTAAAAAAATCTTAAATCTTTTTGTTTTTTCAATAAGGATACAAAAGACTTAGCTCTCATAGCTAACACATAAAGCTTTCGAATAATTCGACAGCAGCATAAACGCAGGAGATAGAAATGAAAAAAACAGCATTCTGGATCATTGCCGTTCTCATTACATTTTCGTCTGCACTCTATCAGCGTTTAACAGGACCAACATATCCTATCAAAGGAAAGACCATGATTGATGACTCTGAAATTGCCTACGAACTGGAACGGAGTCATGAAACCATAAAGGATTATGAAATTACCATTGAAGTCGATAACCAAGAAATCACAGGGAACTTAATCTACAAAAGACATAAAACAGATGATCCCTGGACTAAAGTTCCCTTTATCAGGAAAGTGGATTCATTGGTCGCCAGCCTCCCAAAACAGCCCGCAGCAGGGAAAATGGAGTATAAGGTTATATTAGCATCCCAGGAGAAAGAAATCTCATTATCCGGAGAAGATCCGGTGATAATTCGCTTCAAGAGACCTGTACCTTCAGCAGTCCTAATTCCCCACGTCATCATCATGTTTTTAGCCATGCTTTTTTCTACACGAGCGGGTATTGCGGCGCTGGATTCAAAGAGCAATCCGCGAAAATTTGCTCTCTGGGCAGCGGGCCTCTTGATAGTCGGTGGCCTTATCTTTGGCCCCGTTGTCCAAAAATATGCTTTCGGAGAGCTCTGGACAGGATTCCCCGTAAGCTCTGATCTGACAGATAATAAAACGCTTATCGCCGTCATAGGCTGGATAGCAGCTGTTATCGCCGGGCGTGGCGGTAAACCTGCCCGCTGGTGGGTATTAGGAGCTTCGATACTACTCCTTGTAGTTTATCTTATCCCCCACAGTCTTCTGGGTTCAGAATTGGACTATTCCAAGATGAACCCTCCTTCTACCCTGCCAAAATAAATCTGCAGTAAAGCTCGCATTCCGATAAATCAAAAAGCCAGTTAAAAAAATGGGGCCTGGCCCCAAAAATGGCCCCAATAAACTGGCAATTAATTATCCACATTAAATTATGAAGGGTTTTCTTCGGGAAAGTTAAACTATAAAAAAACGCTGGCTGTCGAGGCGCCAAGGTTTGGAAAAGGAAGCGGGGCTAAGGAGGATCCTCTCCAGCCAGCAGATTCATATATATTATAATGACGATTTGCTGAATTGTCAATGTCCAGCGGGATTTAAAACAAAAATTTATTTAAAATCGAAATCACCTTAACTTCAAAAAAATTGCTTTAAGGAGGAAAATAAGATAAAGTAAATAAAGATTCGCCAAGGAGCAGTATCTATGTCAAAGAAAAATATCATTTTGATAATAGCCTCGCTTTTCGCTCTCTCCATGCTCCTCTCCCCTAACCTGGCAGAAGCAGATATCATCATCACAAAAAGTAAACATACCGAATCCACTGTTGAGGGCCAGCCCCAGCCTGCAAAAAATGAAGAAGGGAAAACATGGATAGCAAAAAACAAAATGAGAGAGGATATGGCTGAAAGCTCAATTATCGTCAGGCTCGATCTGAACAAAATCTACACGATTGATCATTCTACAAAGACATATTCTGAGATAAATTTGCCCGTCGAAATTGAAAAGGCAGTCCCTCCCGAGGCAAAACAAATGATGGACGTCATGCAAACAAAATCCTCATCGGTAAGAGAAACAGCTGAAGCACAAACCATAAGAGACTGGTTGTGTCAAAAATTCTTGGTCGAAGTCGAAATCTCCATGATGGAAATGAATATACCGATGGCGATGGAAATCTGGGCTTCAAGGGATTTAGGAATTGATTTAAGCGCCTATAAAAAATTCTCTGATGCAATTCTCTCTCTCAATCCATTCACAAAGGGTCTTTCTGAAGAATTTAAAAAAATACAAGGCTACCCTGTGCTTACAATATCCTCGGTGAAGATGATGGGGACAGAGACAAAAGAGCGGGAAGAAGTGATATCAGTGGAAAAAAAGGACGTGCCATCCAAAACTTATAACCTTCCCAGGGGGTATGAAAAAATACCTTATAATCCTTTTAAATAGAATGCTATAATCGTATACTCAGCTACGCTCCAACTCTGCTAGTGAGCATTTCTTTTAGGCGGCGATCCGCCATCTGGAAAAGCTCTATGAAGCCTGGGGCAAGCCCGAAAAGGCTGCCGAGTACCGCGCATTACTAAAGGGAAATGAGATCAAGAAATAGCTGACAAAACCATCGAGCACTACAAGAAATTCCTCTACCTCTGGAAGGACGCTGACCCTGGTATTGCTGAGGTTGAGGATGCGAAGAAGAGGCTGGCTGGGCTGAAAGAGTCAGCAATCTTCCTGTTTAATTAAATACTGTATTGCTGTTCTTTAGTTCCCCCTTTATTATTCTAACACGTTAGATACAGCCATAAATCGGGGCAATATATTGGACTGAACAACACGAGCATTGACAAGGGGTATCAAGTCAAGTTCAGATTAATGATGAAGAATTTACTTCTTCCTCTCCTTCGGCTTTAGCTCCATGCCGAATTGCTCTATCAGCCTCAGCTCTCCTAGTCAATTAATCCTAATTGTTTCATGAAGTCTAAATTATCGAAATAGGTTCTGTCTTCTTCTATCAATCCGTCAGCGTTTACTTTGGCTATAAATGCAAAACCAGCTTTTACGCTGCGTCCTGTTGGTGGAATATCTCCCTCTGGGGATGCTAAAGGACCTGTAAATGTTCCCTCGAAAATACCTTCAAAGGCGATATGATTTCCTTGAATTAAGATTGTTGTGAATTTTATAGTCATGTCTGGCATTGCACGCAAAAAGGCTGCTTGGTTATTCTTGATTGCTTCCCTGCCTTGTATTGGTTCTGGCTCACCGGGCATGACCATAGTGGCATCCTCAGCATAAAGTTGCACTAATGCAGTCATATCTTTGTTATCCCAAGCTTTTTGCACATTTTCCGCCAACTTTGTCAAAATAGCCATATGCTGCTCCTGAGCCTCTGCTTCAGCTTTCATCGCTGCCTTGTCCTGGCAGCCAAAAGTAAAACAAAGCAAAATGACCAAAGGAATAATCGTAAGAAACTTTTTCATGTTCCCCTCCTTTTTTATCAATGAGAAAATCTATTAAAAGTGTAATAATGATAGTCAGACTGGACAATACATGTCAAGCGGAATGTTGGTCATTCCGCCTAACGTGATAGACGCTCTCATAAATCGGGGCATATATAATAAACATTAACCGAATTGCTGACCGGAAATTTAGGTGCAGAATTCTTTCCGTTTCCCTCACGAGGCATTCATTATTAGATAATCCCTTTTATTATACACAATGCCTAACAAAGCATTTACATACATTATAATTAATACTACATGTAATACACTTGACATTCAATGGTTATTTTTATATATTGTTCCTTCCTAAATCTTAGTTAGGGCTAAAGGAGAAGAGATTAATCTTTTATCGCCAAGGATAAATTACTCTTTTATCGCCTGTAATAGCAGTTTAAATAGATTAGACAGATTTATGCCTAAAAAAATGAGGTGATACATTAGAATTTAAGATAGTTAAAAAATTATGATTAATGAATTGAAGATTTAATAATAAGGAAGAAGAGGGAAATATTAAAGTGAAAAACATAGTTATTTCTTTTGTGCTGCTGGTTTGCTTGATTGCTTTAATGGCGTCATCAGCCACAGAAGAAGAAATTGAGGCGTCCATACAGGACGGGATTGACTGGTTGGTAGCAAACCAGAATTCCGATGGCTCCTGGGGGTTATTTAATAAAGTCGCCTTCACAGGTTTTGCAGTTATGAAGCTTGAAGACCGGGCATTTGAGCTCGGGTACAATTCACCCTTTGATTCTGCGTATCCTTATAATGCCAACGTAATAGATGGATTGAACTACCTGTTCCAGAACGCTTATACAACAGGCATATCTCCACAGCTTGCGGGAGATCCTGACACGAATCAAAACGGAATTGGTGTTTACATTACTAGCGATTACCCTATCTATGATACGGGCATCGCTTTGGCGGCCATTTCAAAAAGCAGAAGTCCGAGTAGGATAGTAACCACTTCTATACCAGTATTTGGATGGACGTATGCCCAGGTTGTCCAGGATATGGTCGACTATCTCGCATGGGCTCAAACTGATTCTGGATCTGGGCGTGGCGGTTGGCGCTACTATCCGAATGATTATGATAGCGACAATTCTATCTCGGGGTATGCTGTTCTGGGACTCGACCTTGCCGAATCAAGCGTATTTGGATCAACTGTTCCTGCCTTTGTCAAGGACGAGCTGAACAGCTGGATAGATTACATTCAAAACAAGGATGGAATGGGTTATTACTATGATCCTTTAGGAGGTTCAGGCTACTCATCTCCCGATGAAATGGTGAATATCCTTAAAACTGGCAATTTAATCTACCAGATGGCTTTCTATGGTGATACTAAAACTACCCAAAGAGTAATTGATGCAGTTGACTATATTGAGCGACACTGGAATGATTTTTCACCTGAAGTAGGATTCAGACCGCATCACTACCAAGCAATGTATTGCCTGATGAAAGGTCTGGAGCGAATGGGAATTGAGACCATTAATGTTGGCGGGAGTGATATCGACTGGTTCGATGAAATATCGACAATCATAGTGAATAGCCAAATTGCTGATGGCTCCTGGCCGCCTGACGTCTGGGATCCATCCCTATCCACTGTATGGGCGCTTCTGACCTTGGAAAAGGTGACGCCAAACGCACCTCCCGTAGCCGATGCTGGTGGGCCATATATAGTTGAAGAAGGAGATACCGTCAACTTCGATGCATCCGGATCGTATGATCCTGATGACGATATTATCTCTTGCGAGTGGGATCTTGATAATGACGGAGAGTATGATGATGCCACCGGAGTAACGACAACATCAGTCTTTAACGACGACGGTGTTTACACAGTGGGGCTGAAGGTTTCTGATTCCCTGCTGGATGATACGGACACGACCATTGTGACGGTGAACAACGTAGCGCCTGTGGTGGAGGCCGGTCCAGATGCCACGATTGATGAAGGCGACACTTTCATAGGCGCAGGAGTCTTCGCAGACCCAGGTGCTGACACCTGGACAGCAACTGTGGATTACGGGGACGGCTCAGGTGCGCAGCCGTTAGCGCTAAATCCAGATAAAACCTTCGGTCTTAGCCATATGTATACCGATAACGGAGCATACATAGTGACAGTGTCAGTCACCGACGATGATGGAGGAGTAGGCAGTGATACGCTCACAGTAATAGTGAATCCTGTAAACGACCCGCCGGTTGCTGTTGACGATGCCTATGCAACCGACGAAGATACTCCTCTGGTTGTAGCTGCGCCTGGTATGCTCGGCAACGACAGTGACCCCGATGGAGACACGCTGAGATTAGTGGTGGTAACCCTACCCCGGCACGGCTCCGGCTCCATTGGTTCCGGCGGTAGTTTTAACTACACACCGGATGCGAACTTCAACGGAGTTGACAGCTTCACATATAGGGCTAATGACGGATTGGTCAACTCCAACGTGGCTACGGTCACTATTACGGTTAATCCTGTTAACGACCCGCCGGTTGCTAGTGACGACAGCGCCACAACCGATGAGAATACCCCGGTCACCGTAGATGTTCTGGCCAATGACAGTGATGTCGACGGTGATTTGCTGGCAGTCATATCGGTTGCTGCACCAGCCAATGGTACGGCGGTTATCAATCCAGATGGCACTGTGACCTACACTCCCGACCCTGATTACAATGGACCTGACTCCTTCGGTTACACGGCAGCTGATGGGAACGGCGGCTCGGATACGGCCACGGTCACCATTACGGTGATTGACCTCGGGCCTATGGCCGCGTTCACGTGGTTGCCCGAGCCTCAAAACGAGGGAGCTGCCATAGTATTCACCGACATGTCCACATCTTTTCCCGATGTTATTGTTGCCAGGGCCTGGGACTTTGGCGGTCTCGGTACTTCCGCAGACCAGAATCCTGTTTTTACTTTCACGGATAATGGTCTATATACGGTCACACTCACGGTAACCGATGAAGACGGCAGCGTGGACGCCATCAGTCATGACGTTACCGTGAACGACCTCGGGCCTATGGCCGAATTCTCTTGGTCGCCTGATCCACAAAACGAAGGGGCTACCGTAGCATTTACTGATACATCCATATCTTTTCCCGATGCAATCGTTTCATGGGCCTGGGACTTTGGCGGTCTCGGTACTTCCGCAGACCAGAATCCTGTTTTTACTTTCACGGATAATGGTCTATATACGGTAACACTCACGGTAACTGATGAAGACGGCAGCATGGACGCCATCAGTCATGACGTCACCGTAAACGACCTCGGGCCGACCGCAGCACTAACCGGAGATACTTCCCTGGATGAGGGACAGGCTGGCAGCTACGATGCCAGCGGATCCACGTCAAGCCCTGATCCAATCGTCAGTTACGAATGGGATTGGAATTACGACGGCAATACCTTCAATCCCTCAGTCGATACAGGTCCGACCGCAAGCCACACCTGGATGGATAACGGCACTTATACTGTTGCTGTTCGGGTAACGGATGATGACGGCAGCACAGATATTGCCACTCTTTCCGTCATTGTTGAAAAAATTCCTCCTGAGGTTGTGGTTGAAAACTTGAGTAACGAGGTCGATACTATGGACTTGCCGGAAGCTACGAAGAATAATCTTAATGCATCACTGGATAATGCTACAAAGGTGCTCAAAGATTCCAATCCGAAAAATGATGTTTCTGCCATTAATGCCCTTCAGGCGTTCATAAACAAGATAGAAGCCCAACGAGGTAAGAAGATTCCTAAAGAAGTCGCTGATGAGCTAATCGCCAAAGCTCAGGAAATAATCATAACACTTAATTGAGAGACATAGTCCCTCCACTTCCCTTTCTGCTGGAACAAAAAGTGTTTCAAATAGGACTTCTGTTCGTCAAAACGAGCTAAAAAATCTTAAGGAATGTGGTAACAGTCATAATGTCATCTAACTTGACCATATTGTGTTTCCTCTACTGACGTTCTCTGCCCCTTACTCTATACCGCATAATAGCAAAACCTAACAAAGCACTGCACCCGACCGCTATTCCGCTGCGCTTCATAGCGGCAGGTGAGCTTGGTCGTTAGCCAACTTTAGCGGGATAACCTACCTCCAATCATTGTATCACCTCCAGAGTTAGAATCCTAGGTTCAAAAGCCTCTGGAATGACGCTGATCCTGGTATTACTGAAGTTGAGGATGCGAAGAAGAGGCTGGCTGGATTNNATTTTCCCGTTTGACTAAAAACTGTATTGTCGTTCTATAGTTCCCCCTTTGTTTATCTAACCTGATAGACACTTCTTAAATCGGGGCATATATAATAAACACTTATTAAACTCTTCATCATAAGCCAAATAGATCCTCTCTAAGAGCCCTTCCAAGCCCTGCAAGTGTTATTTCGGGGCAATTGCTTATATATAAGAATAACTCCCTCAATTCAGATTTCCCAGATAAATCCTTCTTCTTCTGCCAGGCAACCACGTCACATACTTTGTATAACTAATTATACACTCCAAAAGGTTATTACTCCTCGCTTATTCACCTTAAATCCAGGCATATTTAACGCATCTGTAGAATTAGGCTGGGGGGTGATCTCTCTATGTCGTCTAACTCATATTATGTCTACTAGCCAACAGGGGTAGATTGAAAATATGTATAAAAAATCAATTATTTTGACCCCGAACCACAAGATGTGGTGGATTGTTACAAGGCTTTTATATCATCGTTTTTGACATTCCATGGTATATATATGTCCCTTATTAATCCCATGAAGACCTGACATATCTCCCAG
>JABAOF010023620.1_pt3 | contig 12595 bp, 10 predicted proteins | sample 7062171 | NCBI WGS metagenome assembly JABAOF01 (sample SAMN14538628, study PRJNA623070) | marine sediment metagenome | biome: marine biome [ENVO:00000428]; feature: marine pelagic biome [ENVO:01000023]; material: deep marine sediment [ENVO:00002113] | place: India: Gulf of Khambhat ... | reverse complement strand
ACATATTCAGATACATGGGACTGCCACTGGCCACATATTATTCCTATGTAGTCCACCTGATAGTAGCGTTTTTATGGTTGGTTGTCATCGTGCCTTTCGGCAAATGGACACACCTGTTGTATCGCACCTTGGCAATCTATTATCACACGGTTAAAGAAAAGGCCCTGCAACAGCAGGTGCCTGAAGAGGCAGTGTTGGAAAATGCATAATAACAAAACAGAAAACGGAAAGATTGGTGCCGCCATGGTTTTGGGCGGTGGGATCGGTGGAATGCAGGCAGCACTCGATCTAGCGGAATCCGGAATAAAGGTTTATCTGGTTGATCAGAAACCTTCTATCGGTGGAGTGATGGCCCAGCTTGATAAGACTTTTCCCACCAATGATTGTGCCATGTGTACTATGGCGCCCAGATTGGTTGAAATCGGCAGACATAAAGATATAGAAGTAATTACACTAGCTGAGGTAGAAAAAATAACAGGGAATGCTGGGAACTTTAAAATAGAAATAAGAAAGCGACCTCGGTTTATAGATGAAGAAAAGTGCACAGGCTGTGGTACCTGTGTCACGAATTGTCCAGTCCAAAACATCATCTACGTTACACCAGAAAAAGATAAAATAGATATTTCTGTTAAAGATATGGAAATCGTGCAGAATATCATTAAAGATTTTGAAATATCGGAAAGGTCTTTAGTCCCCATCCTGCAGAAAGCTAATGATACTTATAATTATTTGCCAGAAACGATCTTAAAATATATCGCCGATCAATTGAATTTGCCGTTAAGTGTGGTGTGCCGAATTGCGACTTTTTACAATGCTTTCAGCCTAGAGCCCAGAGGTAAACATATCATAACAATCTGTCTGGGAACGGCTTGCCATGTGAAAGGTGGCGAGAGAATTACCGAAACATTTGAAGGTGAACTCGGGATAAAAAGAGGATCAACAACAAAAGATATGCTTTTTACTCTCGAGGCCGTTCGTTGCATCGGATGTTGTGGGCTGGCTCCGGTGTTAAAAGTCGGTGAAGAGATACATGGTCAGATGAACAAGAAAAGAGTCCCAGAATTGTTGAATTTTTATCAAAGTGCTTAAGGATAATCATTTTTAACGGGTAAAAACAATGCCAAAATTGAAAATTGAAGATTTAGACAAGATTAGTCAGAGGGTCAGGAAGACGGTTCTTCTGAGGGAAGGGGCTGGAAAGGCAAAAATCACCGTCCATATGGGGACCTGCGGAATCGCTGCTGGAGCAAGGAAAATTATGAGCACGTTAATGGAAGAAGTTGAGAAGAATAAACTAGATGATGTTATCCTTACAAACTCAGGTTGTGCAGGATTATGTAGCAAAGAGCCAATGATAACAGTGGAATTAAAAGACGAAGCACCAATCAAATACGTCGATTTGACGCCTGAAAAAGTGCGGAGAATATTAACAGAACATGTTATGGGTGGAAAAATTGTTGAAGAATTTGCCCTGGCCAGAGGCAGCGAGAGGATGTCCTGAATAGTTGCCGAGCTGAATTTTTTATTAATTATGTTTCAAAATAATCTAAGGATCTTAATAGAGGTCAAATAGATCATGAACGAATACAACCCAGATAAATACAGGTTGCATTTAATGATTTGTGCGGGGACTGCCTGTGTTTCTAATAAGTCTTTCAGGATAAAGGAAGTATTGGAAGACGAGTTGAAAAAACAGGGGCTGGAGAACGAAGTTCTGGTTGTGATGACAGGGTGTAATGGGTTTTGTGCGGTAGGTCCTGTCATGGTCGTTATGCCAGATGGAATATTCTATCAAAGCTTAACCGAAGACATTATACCTCATCTTGTGGAAGAACATTTTTTGAAGGGCAGACCATTACAGAAACTCATGTTCACTCCAGAGAAAGAAGAAATTGTCATTCCCAAGATGATGGATATTGGTTTTTTTGCCCGCCAGACATTAATTGCTCTCAGGAACAGAGGAATGATTGATCCCGAAGTCATCGATGAATACATAGCAAGAGATGGATATAAGGCATTAGCAAGAGCTCTGACAGAAATGACTCCAGAAGGGATCATAAACGAAGTCAAAAATTCAGGTCTTCGAGGCCGAGGCGGAGGAGGATTTCCCACCGGCTTAAAATGGGAGTTATGCCGGAATCAACAAGATAACACTAAGTATATCATATGTAACGCAGATGAAGGGGATCCAGGAGCGTACATGGACAGAAGTATTGTCGAAGCTGATCCCCATTCTGTATTAGAAGGTATGCTGATCGGAGCAAGAGCTATTGGTGCCTCTGAAGGGTATATCTATATCAGAGCTGAATACCCGCTGGCGATGGAGAGATTAAAAATCGCTATCGACCAGGCGAGAGAATACGGACTTATCGGCGAAAATATATTCGATACGGATCTTAATTTTGACATCCATATTAAACAGGGGGCCGGGGCGTTCGTGTGCGGCGAGGAAACTTCCCTTATCGCATCTATTGAAGGCCGTCCCCCTGAACCGAGGCAGAGACCTCCCTATCCTGTTGTATCTGGATTATGGGGAAAGCCGACCAATATTAATAATGTTGAAACTTGGGCAACGATTCCTCCGATCATTAATAGGGGAGCAGAGTGGTTTTCGGGCATAGGCACGGAATTAAGCAAGGGCACTAAAGTGTTTTCTCTCGTGGGAAAGATTAACAACACGGGTTTGGTTGAAGTCCCGATGGGTATAACTCTAAAAGAGATCGTTTATGACATCGGAGGTGGGATTCCGAAGAACAAGAAATTTAAGGCTATCCAGACAGGAGGACCTTCGGGAGGATGCATTCCTGCCAGTTTAATGGATTTACCTGTCGATTTTGAAAGGCTGACCGAAGCCGGTTCGATAATGGGTTCGGGTGGTTTAATTGTGATGGACGAAGATACGTGTGTGGTAGATGTCTCCAAATATTTTATCGAATTCACGAATGATGAATCCTGCGGGAAATGCACTTCTTGTCGAGAAGGGTCGGCCGTTTTACTCGAGGTGCTCCAAAAAATATGCAGAGGCGAAGGTGACGAAAACGACCTTCAGATCCTTGAAGAATTCAGCGAAACCATAAAAGATGCGTCTATGTGTGGACTGGGTCAGACGCTGCCAAACCCGGTATTGAGCACATTAAAATATTTTAAGGATGAATACGTCCAACACACCAAATATAAAAGATGTCCTGCTCTCGTGTGTAAAGGAATCATTTCATCTGCCTGTCAGCACTCCTGCCCGATTTCACAGGATGTTCCCAGCTATATCGGGTATCTTGCTCAGGGAAAATTTGAAGAAGCCGTCAAAATCGTCTTAAAAGAAAATCCTCTCCCGTCCATCTGCGGCCGTGTCTGTGATACGCCCTGCGAGGAGAAATGTGAAGCCGGGGAATGGGACGACCCGATAGCGATCAGAGCTCTCAAACGCTTTCTTGCTGATTATGAAATGAAGCACGATGTTGAGTCCGACCAAAAACCAAAACCTGAAAGAGAAGAACGGATTGCTATCATCGGCTCCGGACCTGGAGGGTTGACTTGTGCCTATTACCTTGCTCTTGAAGGCTATAAGGTCACAGTGTTTGAAAGTCTTCCTATTGTCGGCGGTATGCTGGCCATCGGAATTCCAGAATTTAGATTGCCCAAAGACATATTGAATCATGAAATTGAAAGGATCAAGAAATTAGGAGTTGAAATCAAAACCAATACGACGATCGGAAAAGATATTCCGCTTGAAAAACTCAAGGAAGAATATAAAGCCGTCTTCATCGCTATCGGAGCGCATAAAGGCTTAAAGATGAAAATACCTAACGAAGATTCAGAAGGAGTTTTAGATGCCGTGGAATTCCTCCGGGATTTCAACCTGGGAAACGAAGTGAACATCGGCGATAGAGTCATAGTCATCGGCGGTGGAAATTCAGCGATAGATGCGGCCCGAGTGGCTAAACGTTTAGGAAAAGAAACAACGATACTCTACCGCAGGACAAGGGTAGAGATGCCGGCCATTAAGAGTGAAATTGAAGAAGCTCTTCTCGAAGGCATTGACATCCAATTTCTGGCTGCTCCGATCAAAGTCCTGTCGGATAACGGCAAAATTGAGGCGATCGAGTGCATCCGGATGAAACTCAGTGATGTCGATGAGAGCGGCAGAAGAAGGCCGGTTCCGATTGAAGGATCTGAATTCAAGGTTGATGTCGACACGTTAATCCTGGCCATAAGCCAGGAACCGGAAGTCTCTTTGCTCGTAGGTGAAAACGGACTGGAAGTATCCGCTTGGAACACTCTTGAGGTCGACCCAGAAACTCTTCTCACGAATGTGGAAGGGATATTTGCAGGAGGTGACGTAGTCTCCGGTCCGAATACAGTGACAGCTGCAATGTCTCATGGAAAAATAGCCGCTCAAATGATCGATAAATATGTCCGTGGAGAGAAATTAGAAAGGAAGTATGAGGTGACCCGTCCAGCCGTTAGAGTTGAGGCAATGGAACTTTCGGAGGAGGAAACCAAGAATCTAAAAAGGCCCGAGATGCCATCGATTCCTGTCGATCAAAGGATTGAGAGCTTCAAGGAAGTTGAGTTGGGATTCGGGGAAGCCGCTGCCATTATTGAAGCCAAGCGCTGTCTGCGATGTGATTTAGAAGTCAAAGAAGATTAAGGGAAGACCAGAAATGCCGATGAACAAAATTATTGAGACACTTAAAATATCAAGCGTCGAAAAATTAAGTAATTATCTTATAAACGGAGGGTCGGCGTGATTAAGCTGACTATTAACGGTAACACGGAAGAATTTCCCGAAGGAAAAACACTATTGGAATGCATCGAAAGTACTGGATTAAAAGTCCCGACTCTTTGCCATCATAAAGCTCTGGTCCCGTATGGGGCCTGCAGATTATGTTTGGTGGAAATTAGCCAAAATGGTAAATCGACAATTCAAACTTCATGCACTTATCCAGCCCTTAATAATTTGGTCATTCAGACTGAATCTGAGAGAGTCGTGAAGGCTCGGAAAAATATGATCGAACTGTTATGGGCCTTATGTCCTGATTCGAAGAAGATACAAAATATAGCTGACGAATATGGTGTGAAAGAAACAAGGCTAACCAAGAAAAATGAGGATTGTTTCCTTTGTGGACTGTGCGTGAGAATGTGTGAAGAAAGAATGGGCATCAATGCCATAAGCTTTACTAATCGTGGTTCCAGACGTAAAGTAACTCCTCCTTTTGATGCGCTTTCTGATGTATGCCAGACATGCGGTACCTGTGCATTTATTTGTCCTACAGAAAGGATCAAGCTAAAGGAAATCAGCAAGCATGAAGTCATTCCTATTGTGGATGAATATAATGAAAGATTGATCAAAAGATCGGCTGCTTACATCTCCTATCCACAGGCCATTCCGAACAAAGCAACGATTGATGAACGATACTGTGTCCACAAACTTAAAGGAGAATGCAAAATCTGCGAGGAGGTTTGTGAAGCAGAGGCCATTGATTTTGAACAAGAAGAAAAGAAGATCAACTTGAATGTCGGTGCCGTTGTTTTATCTCCAGGATTTGATGTATTTGATGCAAAAATTAAAGAAGACTTGGGATATGGACATTATCCTAATGTTGTTACATCGATTGAATTTGAAAGGATTTTATCTTCAACAGGACCGTATCTTGGCCACGTGTTGAGACCCGGTGATCAAAAAGAGCCAAAAAAAATAGGGTTTATCCAATGTGTCGGCTCCCGGGATTGTGATAGGGATTATTGTTCTTCGGTTTGCTGTATGTATGCAACGAAAGAGGCCATTATTGCCAAAGAACATGCTGGTGAAGATCTGGAATGTGATATTTACATCATGGATATGCGCGCATTCAGTAAAGGGTTTGATGAGTATTATGAAAAGGGGAAGGAACTCGGAGTCAATTATATCCGATGCCGTCCCCCGACTATCGAAGAGATACCTGAAACAAAAAATCTTGTAATCCAATATCTGGATGAACATGATCAAAAGGCATCTCGTGAATATGACATGGTTGTTTTATCCGTTGGTATCGTCCCCCCAGAATCTGCAGAAGAGATTGCCCAAAAATTTGGCGTCGAGCTGAATGAATTCAATTTCTGTAAGACCGATCCGTTTAGACCGGTTGAATCGGACCGTGATGGAGTTTATGTGTCTGGCCCCTTCACCGAACCCAAAGATATTCCTGAAACAATTATGCAGGCGTCAGGTGCATCGTCAAAAGTTTTATCACTTTTGAAGGATGAAAGAGGCAGCTTAATCACCAAAAAGGAATTTCCTCCAGAAATAGATGTCACAGGGCAACAACCAAGGATCGGTGTGTTTGTCTGCCACTGCGGAACCAATANNGTTGAATATGCCAAAACCCTTCCTGATGTCGTGTATGCAAATAATAATTTGTATACCTGTTCAAATGATACTCAAGAGATTATAAAAGAGATCATAAAAGAACATAATTTGAATCGAGTCGTTGTTGCCTCGTGTACGCCAAGGACACACGAACCTCTATTCCGAAACACAATCCGCGAAGCCGGGCTAAACCAATATCTCTTTGAAATGGCAAATATCAGAGATCAGTGTTCATGGGTTCATATGCTGGAACCAGAAAAGGCATCCCAGAAATCCAAAGACTTAGTAAGAATGGCTGTAGCCAAATCACGATTATTGGAACCTCTCCAGAAAAGGTCTGTACCCATAACTAAATCCTCACTGGTTATCGGCGGCGGACTTTCGGGTATGACATCTGCANNGTTCATATGATGGAACCGGAAAAGGCGTCTGAAAAATCAAAAGACTTGGTTAGAATGGCTGTGGCCAAAGCACGATTATTAGAACCTCTACAGAAAAGATATGTCCCGATAACAAAATCTGCATTGGTCATCGGCGGCGGGGTTTCCGGCATGTCATCTGCCATTGAACTGGCAGGTCAAGGCTATGATGTTTACTTGGTGGAGAAAGAAAAAGAATTGGGCGGAAACCTAAAACGGCTGCAGTATTTGCTGGGTGGAGTAGACCCTCAAGAGGGGCTACAAAAAATTATAAAACAGGTAATGGAAAGCGAAAAAATCTATGTGTACACAGAAGCTAAGATTGATAATATTGAAGGTTCAGTCGGTAATTTTAAAACAACGATTTCCATGAACGGGAAATCAGGAGAGTTAGAACACGGAATCGTGGTTGTCGCTACCGGTGCCCAAGAATATCATCCAAAAGAGTATTTGTATGGTCAGAATGACAAAGTTGTAACCCAGATTGAACTGGAAGAGCGCCTGGGGACAAACAGTGAGTGGTCGTCGCCAGAAAAAAATCTCATTCCGAAGAACATCGTGATGATTCAGTGCGTAGGTTCTCGGGATGAAGAAAGGCCGTATTGTTCGAGGATCTGTTGTTCAGAAGCTGTCAAGAACGCCTTGAAAATAAAAGAACTATCCCCTGAAACAAATATATCCATACTATACCGAGATATAAGGACTTACGGATTTAGAGAAAGCTACTACACAAAAGCCAGACAACAGAATGTTAGGTTTATGAGGTATGAAAAGGACCGAAAGCCAGAAGTCAGACAAAATGGAGATGGGTTGCAGGTGGAAGTTTTTGACCAATCATTAAAGATACCGATTGAGATATCAGCAGATCTTGTTGTGTTATCCGCAGGGATTGTTGCTTATGAAGGAAACGAAGATCTCGCACAATTTCTAAAAGTTCCGTTAAATCAAGACAAATTTTTTCTTGAAGCTCACATGAAGCTTCGTCCTGTTGATTTTGCTACCGAGGGAGTATATTTATGCGGCTTAGCCCATTCAGCAAAAGCCATAGATGAAAGCATCGTTCAGGCTCAGGCAGCCGCCTCAAGAGCAGCAACTATACTATCGAAAGACAATATAGAGCTGGAAGCTACAATTTCTGAAGTAATAGATGAAAGTTGTGATGGCTGTGCCTACTGTGTTGATCCTTGTCCTTATCAGGCCATTACTTTAATCGAATACATGAGTAAAGGCTCGATAAAAAAGACGGTTCAGGTCAATGAAAGTGCCTGTAAAGGTTGTGGGTGTTGCATGGCAACCTGTCCGAAAAAAGGTATTTTTGTGAAAGGATTCACACTGGACCAGCTTAACGCACAGGTCCTTGCCGCCTTAGGAGTACAATAATGCAAGATGAATTCGAACCCTTGATAGTGAGTTTTTGCTGCAACTGGTGTTCCTATACCGGAGCAGACTTGGCAGGTGTGTCCAGGCTGCAGTATCCTCCCAATATCAGAATAATAAGAGTGATGTGTTCAAGTATGGTGCATCTAAATTTAGTGATCGATGCCCTAACAAAAGGAGCAGATGGTGTTTTAATCTGCGGTTGTCATCCCGGCGATTGTCATTATGAAGACGGAAATCTAAAAACAGAGAAGAGAGCTGAAGCCATCGGCCTTATGTTAGAAGATTTTGGCCTGGAAGAGGAAAGATTTCGATTGGAATGGGTTTCAGCATCCGAAGGCCCTAGATTTGCACAGGTGGTTAAAGAGTTTACAGAGCAGATTAAAAAGTTGGGGCCAAGCCCTTATAAAATGTAAAATATAGGGAGTTTCTCATGCCTGATGCTGCCAAAGTCATAGATGGAAAAAAATTCATGTGGGATGGCGAAGTCTATGAATCTGAAAAAGATGCCCAAGAGGTAAAGAAGAAGTACGAAAAGGATGATTTTGAAGTCGAGTTGATACAAGAAGAAAATCAGTTCTTTCTGTATACAAGAAGAGTTGTCACAGAAATTGTAGTGGAAGGTGAGCCACCGCCAGGCTAATCAATCTGAATTACTCATAAAAACTGCCGATATCTCCAGTAATTACAGCAATATCAGGATGTCTTCCTGATATTGCTGTAAATATCAATTTTATTTTTACAAAAGAATGTTTATTAGTATTAATCGGCAGTTTTTACCTTTCAGGCGAGTCGATATTCACCGCATCTGCTCCGTTGCGGCGCATTCGCGGTGGTTCTACCACAGCTTCATACGGCCGACGCCTCGCATCTACGGCAACCTCAACTCGTGAGCATTCCATCTTTCACCTGAATGATTCATAAAAAATTTCTGCCATTTGACTCGTGGATAATCCAGGTCTAAGGATTTACTAAAAAAAAGCCTGCCCTAAGAATCCTCCCAGGACAGGCTTTGTGTGGCAGAATCAATCGGTTTAGTGGTCCATTCGGACTGGTTTTTGCTTCATCGCTAGCTTGCTGCGCAACTTTTTCATGTTCTCTGCCTGGAGAGCGATTTGGCGATCTACCTCATCCTGGATTGTCTGGTGGAGTTCGCAGCTCTCGCAGCGATAAACTTGTGAGCAGGCTCTGGCAGAAATCTTTCCACTCATGGTGTACCTGCACTCATTTCTTCCTGACTGAGAGGCCAGTTTGTCTAGGAAAGGCTTTATCCTTGGATCGTTACTGAATTTCTCTTTTTTCATCATCGCCACATGAAAATTACAAACGTCTTGACATTGATAGCCGAGTGTACATCTGCGCTTCTTGATAATGTCCGCTTGCATCCAAATACAAGGAGCAACAATCGTGTCTTCGACGACCGGTTCTTCGAAGGGTGGCGTGGGGACGATTTCAACTTCGAGAGACTGCCTTATTAAAGTTTCCAGATAGTTCATCTCGAAAGGTTTTTGTAGGTATTCGATAGCGCCCTTATTCATAGCCTCTTTTTCTGATTCAACCGAGGGATAGGCCGTGATGATGATAACCTTCGCCTCTGGATTCTTTGATTTGATTTCCTCAAGCACCGAGAGCCCATCGCGGCCAGGTAATCTAAGATCGATTATCATGACGTCATAATCTTTAAAATCGAGTTTTTCCAATGATTTATCGCCATCATTGGCAGTATCGACTTTGTGACCCACATCAGAGAAATAATCGACCAATGCCTCACGCATAATCTCTTCGTCTTCGACGACTAACATATTTTCTTTTTTCATGCTAACCTCCAAGATTTATTTTTTTTCATTTTTAATCTTGAGACATAAAAATGAGCAAATATTGTGCCAAGAAAGATTTTATCAAAAAAATTGTCATTAGAATCGGCATAACTATATAATAATAAACGATTTGTAACGGCTGGCAGGATTTTTCTGCGAAAGGGAGGAAAGGGATGGAGTGTATATTATTTGGACACTAACTGTCTAATTTATTGACAATAAAATCATATTTTTTTAGCTTGTTATACAATGTCATCCGCCGAATGCCCAGTATTGCTGCAGCCTTTGAAATGTTGCCTTTTGTTTCCTCGAGCACATTTAGAATATGGTGTTTTGTCACCGCCTCGATAGTTTTTTCTTTTTGGATGGTGGGATGAATAATATCTTGTGGAAGTTCGGCCATCGTGACGGCATTATCCTTAGAAAGAATGACACCATGTTCAATCATGTTTTCTAATTCCCTCACATTACCAGGCCATGAGTAATTCAGCATGAATTCGATGACCCCAGGCGAAAATTTGGTGACCTCTTTTCCATTTTCTTCCGCATACTTTTTTAAGAAATGCTCAGCCAACGGGAGGATATCCTCCTTCCTGTCTTTAAGCGGGGGAAGGTTTATCGTCACCACTTTTAATCGGTAATACAGATCCTCTCTGAATTGTCCCTCCAAAACCATCGTTCTCAGATCCTTGTTGGTTGCAGTTATGACGCGGACATCAACGGAAATCTCTTCGTTACTTCCGATTCTGGTTATCTTTTTTTCTTCGAGCGCTCTTAGAAGATGGACTTGTGTATTGGCGTTTATTTCGCCGATTTCATCAAGAAATAAAGTGCCTTTATCTCCGGCCTCGAACTTCCCCTTTTTTCTTCCGACAGCACCCGTGAAAGAACCTTTTTCGTGACCGAAAAGTTCGCTTTCTAGAAGGCTCTCTGGAAGGGCTGCACAACTCGTAGCTATGAAAGGTTTGTTTTGGCGTTTGCTTTGATGGTGGATTGCCCGGGCGACAACTTCTTTGCCCGTACCTGTTTCCCCGGTTATCAATACTGTGGCATTGGTTGGAGCGACTGTTTTAATGAGTTCGAATATCTTTAACATCTTAGAGCTTTTAGCGATGATACCCTCGAACTGGAACATTTCCTTTATCTTTTGCCGCAGCGAAATATTTTCCTCGATGAGATCCTGATGCTCCACCAATTTTTCTATCAGAAGTTCGACTTTTTCCGGACAGAATGGTTTTTCGACATAATCAAAAGCGCCTTCTCTTATAGCCGTTATCGCTGTTTGAATGGTCGCATGGGCCGTAATAATAACTGTTGATAGCGTGGGAATTATTTTTTTTGCTTCTTTCATCAGTTCGATACCATTAATGCCCGGCATGACTAAATCAGCAAGCATTATATTGAACTTTTTCTTCTTGATAATCTGGAGGGCCTCCTCGCCCGACTCAGCTACGTCCACATCATGGCCAACCCCATCCAGCCAGTCGCGGAGTGATTCTCGTACGATATCCTCATCGTCAACGACGAGAATTTTAGTCTTTTTTCTCAATCATGGCCTCCAGATATATCGTAAATGTTGTTCCTGCGTCAGGTTCACTCTCCACATCTATCTTGCCTTTATGTTTCCCTATGATACCATGAACCACAGAAAGTCCAAGTCCGACCCCCTTGCCTTTTTCCTTAGTCGTGAAGAAAGGGTTGAAAAGTTTGTTCAGGTTTTCTTTGGGAATACCGATCCCGGAGTCTCGAATATCAATTTTAACCGTATCTTTCGGGGTATCGTCGATTTTGATCCCTTTAGCAGCTGAAGTGGTGATTGTTAAGTTGCCACCGTCAGGCATGGCCTGAATCGCGTTCAGGATGATATTGATCAATACCTGCTGGATTTTATCAAAGTCCGCCATAACAAGAGGAAGATCTGGATCTAAATGTTTCTCAAGGCTTATGTTTTCAAGATTGATCTGATTTTCTACCAAAAGCAGCGCTGCATCGATGATCTTATTGATTTCGAGGGGTCTCATGCTTGGTTCGGATTGACGCGCGAAGTCGAGAAGATTACGGATAATCCGGGTCGTTCTATCCAGCTCTTTTTCCATCTTTAACAGTTGCCCTTCTGTAGACTCAGACTGGATCTTTCCTTCTTTATATTTTTTCAGGAACAGTTTCACATAGACCATGATGCCAGCCAAGGGATTATTCACCTCATGAACAACGCTCGCCGCTAACTGACCCAAAGAGGCCAGCTTTTCTGATTGTATCAGTTCTTCCTCAGTTTGCTTGCGCTTGGTGATGTCTTTTCCTGAACTGAGAGTGCCGATGGTTCTTCCCTTTTCATCTGTCAGGGTCGTGTTGTGCCAGGCGATAATCCTCTCTTCACCAGATTTGGTCAAAATTATGTTTTCATAGTCTTCAACTTCTTCTTCTTTTCCATCCAACACTTTTTGGAAAGTTTCTTTTCTTTCTTTCTTAAATCTTTCCGGAACGCATAAATCAAACCAGTTTTTTCCGATGATTTCGTCTTCCTTGTAATCCAAAACATCACATCCCTTTTTGTTGATTAAGGAGACGTCTCCCTTTTCATTTATAGCCACGATTATGACACCTGCTATATTGAGGTACTGCTGTGCTTTGTTTCT
>JABAOF010004789.1_pt2 | contig 12599 bp, 13 predicted proteins | sample 7062171 | NCBI WGS metagenome assembly JABAOF01 (sample SAMN14538628, study PRJNA623070) | marine sediment metagenome | biome: marine biome [ENVO:00000428]; feature: marine pelagic biome [ENVO:01000023]; material: deep marine sediment [ENVO:00002113] | place: India: Gulf of Khambhat ... | reverse complement strand
GCGAAGGGGGTTATCCATGAGGGTTAGGAAAACGCGGTGCGCGACCCTTTTGTTTGCACTTCTGTTCGCAGGCTGTGCCACAGTTCAGACGGGTCCCGAGTGGGAAAGGGTCAGGCAAATAGCCAATGATCGGATCGGACAGGAGGTTCTCTGGGGACAATCAGAGGAAGATGAAGAGCGGATACAGAGAAATGTAGAAAACCTTCTGGCCGATGGTCTTTCGAGGACTGAGGCGGTCCGAATCTCCCTCATCAACAACCGGACGCTACAGAGTTCCTTCGAAAGCATTGGTATTTCAAAGTCTAATCTCGTACAGGCCGGACTCTTCACGAATCCCAGCCTGGAGGCAATTTTTCGATTCCCTTCGGGTGGAGGACGAACCAACGTGGAGGCGGGGATTTTGTTCCCTGTTTCTGACCTGTGGCAGATACCCTTTCGAAAGAAGGTGGCGACTGCTCGAATGGAGTCTAGGATCCTGGATGTGGGGCGGGTTGTTCTGGAGACAGCGGCTGAAGCCAAACGTGCATACGATTCCGTCTACTACACATCCAAAAGCAAGGAGCAGACCCAAGAAATTCTCCAAAGATTTCGCGAAATAAGAGATGAGGTGGCTCTACGGCGGGATTTCGGATTCATGAGCGATCAGGACGTCTTTCTGGCAGAGATCACTGCGCTCGAGGGAGAGCTGGAGCTGATGCGTTATGCGAAAGAGCTAACAATCGAGAGGGCTCGCCTCAATCGGATCCTAGGCCTCAGACCCTCACAACGAGGTTATCAGCTCGCTGAAAAAGGTTTTCAGGAACCGAATCACATACCGGACGTGGAAGAAGCGACCCGATATGCCCTGCAGAATCGTCTGGATCTCCAGATGGCCCAGTTCAGAGTTGATCAAGCGGAAAAGACGCTACAATTTGAAAAAAGGCTGATCTTCAAGCATGTGGGGATGGGTGCCTCTTACGAAGGTGATGTAGAAGGGACCGATGTTGTCGGTCCGGCCATCGACATACAAATTCCTCTTTTCGATCAAAATCAGGCACGTATTGCGAGATCCGAGTACAAGGTGAGGCAGGCTCAGAGAGACCTCCAGGCCCTAGAGGGAGAGGTCCGAGAAGAAGTCATTGGGGATCTCGAGCAAATTCAGTTTCTCAAGACGCGTGTGAGTGACTTAAGCGAACGAATCATCCCTCTCCATGAAAAGGTCCTCGAATATGCCGAGAAGTGGGTCAGCGCTATGCAGTTGAACAGGCTTTTTCTCCTAGAGGCCCAGAGAGGGTTCTTGAAAAGCCAGCAGGAATACCTGAACGCACAATTGGAACTTCAAAACGCCCTCACCGATTTGGAACTGCATCTGGGGGGTAGCATCCCTCAATGATATTACGAGGAGAGAAAAATGAGAAAAGTGACACACCCGTTCGGCGTTGTCGTGGTATTTGTTGCCTTCTCACTCCTGGGACCCTTTATTCCCGAAAGTCGGTCCAGGGACAGGGGAGGCTACGACAGCATTTCTGTGGATCGGTTCGTCAAAATGATGGATCAAAAGGATTTCATTCTCATCAACGTCCACATTCCGTACGAAGGAGAGATACCTGGAACGGACCTCCTGATCCCCTTCAACGGGATCGATGAGCACCGGACCGATCTCCCCAAGGATGACGAGACCCAGATTGTCGTTTATTGCATGACGGGGCCTATGGGGGACATTGCCGCTGAAAAACTGGTGAAAATGGGATATGAGAGAGTGATTCATTTCCAGGGTGGAATGAGAGCCTGGAAAAAGGCGGGAAGGCAGTTGCGATTCAGACCGAAATGAGCAAAGACCACCACTAAATTCTCTCTAAAAGCCACGAGGGGGTCAGGCTAATGAACAGGGAATTTAAGACGGTAAAATATCCCGTGACGATCAGAATACCGACAACGATCAAGAAAACTCCTCCAACAATGTGGACCACCTTCAAAAATCTCCCAAATCTCTGAAATACTCCAAAAAACCCTCCACTTGCCACCGCCATCAATAGAAAGGGAATCGCCAGGCCCATTGAATAAGCCATCAAAAGAATCGCCCCTTCACGAACCCCTTTCGAGCTTCCCGCCAAGGTTAAGATGGCTCCCAAAATGGGACCTATACAAGGCGTCCAGGCGGACCCGAAAGAGACTCCCACGAGAGCAGATCCCATGTAACCTGCAGGCTTCTTTCTCAGTGCGAGAAACTCCTTTGACCGCATTAGAAAAGGGATTCTCAGTGCACCAGAAATGTACAGACCGAAGAAGATGATGATCAAACCCGCAACTCTTTGAATCATCTGCTGATAGCTTGCAAAGAACCGACCCAAAAAACTAAAGGAGGCACCCAAAACGATAAAAACGGTGGAGAAACCAAGTACAAAAAAGAGGGAGTTTGCAATCACCTTCTCGCGCACCTGGGCCTTCAAAAGGGGAGACTTCATGTCATCAAAAGAGATACCTGTGATGAAAGAGAGGTACGACGGCACCAGGGGAAAGACACAAGGGGAAAGGAAAGAAAGTAATCCTCCTCCCAAAGCCACAACGATAGAGAGGTTCTCTGCCGATTCCATAGCAAAACCCTTTGACTAAGAAGGGGGCGAATGATTCACGAGCTGCTGGATCAACCCGAAGGCCTCCGGGGTAGCCCAATTACGAGCCCCCAAGGCGGCTCCGATGAGATAACCGTCTTTATCAACACGGTAGGTAGTCGGGATCGACCTGACGCCATAGAACACACCAACCATACCATCAGAATCCACAAGAATGGGAAAATTCAGTTGGTAGCGCTCCTTAAATTCTCTCACGCGCTTTGTGTCCTCCCGGAGCTCCACTGCTAACATCATAAAATCCTTGTCCTTGAATTCCGTGTAGAGTTTCTCCATGGATGGCATTTCTTCCCTGCAGGGTGGGCACCAAGTCGCCCAAAAGTTCAAGAATACGATCTTCCCGCTGAAATCCTCCAATTCAACTTCCGTGCCGTTGAGATCCTTCAATTCAAAGGCCGGGGCCTTGACCCTTTCATTGAACTTGACGATGCCAAGCTCTTCCATATAGTGGACATCGCCATAGGCCTGGTCCAGAAAGATGGGGGCATTCAGCAACATAAGCCCCAAGCCCGTTACAAAGATGGATAAAGTTCTCCCCTTTTGTCTCAACCCTCATTCCTCCAGAAAAACCGATGAGGCACGCACTTCTCCCGTGATCATAGCCTTTTTTTTGTTTTAGGAGAGGTCTCACCTCACCGGCCGAGCGAAGAGCGCCACTGCCCTATGTGGGTAACTTCTTTCAATGATGTCGGAAAGGCGCAGCGGCGCTCATGTCAACGGCCAGGTTCGAACCTTCGACCTTTACAGCGAAGTAACCCGCGTTGGTCTTGACCACCCTTGCCTTTTCGTAAAATCATTTGAACCCTATCGGAACTTTGAGTTTGAACAGGTCTAGTAACCGAAAAGACGCGATGAGTTCTGATTCTCATCGTCCATGCAATAAGAGCGTCCACCGCCTGGCAGCCTGCCGGTGAAACAAGGAATGGCCTATAAGCACGTGAACACAATCGTCGCGGCCGGCAGGACAGCTAGGACGTCCCATCAAAAAGCAACGCTCCGAAAAGGATGGCCAGGAACAGACTCGTCAATTTATAGTGGCGCCAAGCTGTCGCTTTCCCCGGTCTGAAAAGGAGGAGAAGACTGCTGATAAGAAAGGCGGCTGCTGCTGCGACGACAGCGAGAAGGCCGAAACCCCGCATTCCACCCACCGTTGTGATAGTGAAAGAGACGGCAATCGTTAGAACCGTCCCAACCAGGATATGACCGGCCGCCATCCGCTCAGGGACCAAGCAGGGGAGCATGGGTATTCCCGCCCGGAGGTAATCTTCCCTGGACGCAAGCACAAGACTCCAGAAATGAGGCGGCGTCCAGACAAACACAACCCCAGCCAATAACCAAGCCCCTGGATTCAGTTCCGAAGTGCCTGTTAACCATCCGGCGAGCACCGGGCAACAACCCGCGGCTCCACCGATGACGATATTCAGAGGGTGGCGACGTTTGAGCCAGAGCGTATAGACCAGAAGATAGATGGCCGCTCCCATGGCCACCGTAAACGCCACACTCAGGCTGATGACGAGAGACAAGGCGACGCCTGACAGGATCAAAATAACCGAAAAAAACACCACCCAGGGGAGGTTCTGGATATCACCGGACAGGAGTGGACGTCCCGCAGTGCGAGTCATCAGCATATCGAGGTCGCGTTCCAAATACTGGTTCAGTGCCATGACGCCAGATGCAGCAAGTCCGCAACCGAGAGTGAGGAGGGCCATCCGTGCCCATTCAACCTGACCCTCCGCCCCCAAGACGTACCCAACTGCTGCGGTGAAGACCAGCATCGTCGCGACCCGAAGCTTGAGGAGCGATGCATATGCCACCAGTTTTCGAACCATCCCTTGGGCACGACTCACAGCCAAACCCAAGTAAGATGAACTGATCTGGCTTACTGTAATGGAATGATCCATCGAGCCATAACCTCGATCGAAGTACGGAGGGCCATCACATCAATACATCTGCTAGAAAGATAACCATGAGTGTTCCTATCCCCCCGAGGAACAGGGTGATGACCAGAAGCCAGAGAAGAACCCTATCTGCACGCGTTGTTGTCATTGCTTCCCCCTTGGACACATCTTAATGCGTCTGAATGGGCATTCCCCGGAAAATACCGAAGGCAACCAGAGTAAGGATAATTACCCCCACAAGAAAGAGAGTCGATGGAATCAGAGCCACCGGGGTACGGTCATATTCAACCTTCAGCGGCAGATCAGGAGGTTCCATCCCCTTGATCGCCTCCACCGTGGTCGCCACCCGCTTGCCAGCAATAGCTGTCATCGCCATGATGAGGACGAATATGATCAGCGCCGCTGTCGCCAGCATTCCACCGACCCCAAGCGACAAGTTCATCAGAGGAGCCCAGGAGGCCGGATCATCTCCACCCGTGATTGAGGGAAATCGGCGAGGCACGCCTGCTAAACCGGCCGCGACTCCCGCGATCGACATGATGAGGAGCGCGACTGCCATGAGATAAGGCTGGATCTTGGCGAGACCCAAACCCCAGAGTTGCCTCCCCGTGAGTATGGTAATCGCATAGAAAAGGAAGCCCATGTAGATAATGTTTGCTCCCCCAGCTGCAATGGAGTGAATATAACCAGGAATCACAAAAGTGTTATGAAGCATCGGTGCAACTTGTTCCTGGATAATCACATAGGAGAAGAGCCCGCCAACAAGCAGGGTGACCATTCCCATACTCATAGACCCAAAGGCGGGATTGCCCCATGGTAGGTGCCTGATCCAGCCGAACACGCCATAGCCCGCTCTCCTCATCCTGGCTTCCAGCATACCCACGATGATAAACATATGGAGCACGGTAGGGACACCGACGAGCAGTGATAGGACCGTGCCCACGAATTTTATTGTCTCAGAAATCGTTGGATCCACCAACAGATGATACAGAAAGGTGGGTGGGACGAAAAACGGGTAGAGAAGGAAGAGCGCTTTGGCCACCTGTTTGGCATAGACCGATTTGGCATCAGCGACAAGTTCCACCAGAACATAACCCACTCCGACCAACGTCAACGCTGGAACATAGTGATAGATGTGAAAGGCGATATGCCAGTTCATTCTGTACGCCATAGTATCGATAGAACCGAGTCCCAGCGTCCAGAGGAAAGCAGGAATAAAGGTCTTCAGCGTGGCAATGATACCAGGAATAACGATGAAAAGCCCTGCCACAGCAGCGAAGGTAGATATGGGGATATCTCCCAGAAAAGCAGCCCAGGCATCGAAACTCAACGGACGCTTGACAGCAGCGAAAATGGTTGCAATAAAGTCCACGATGACAATCAACAGGCCAAGGGATAAGACGATAAAGCCCAGGTAGATCAGCCAGGCGGCAGAATACTGCTCAGCCAAAGGGACGGTCCCACTATAGGTGACGTCGGCTCCGAGAAGGATACCGAGGCCAGAGATTACCGCTGCGGCGACCATCACGCCAAAACCAATCCATGCCAGCATGTAACTCCACAGCTTCTGATTAATCAACACGCTTCCGGCAGCAATAAGGAACGCAGTCTGGATAAAACAGAGCCAGTAAAAAAACATGAAAATACCGTGACCTGTCAGCGACCGATAGTAAAGTGTGGGCGAAGATACGGCGATCGCCGGGGTTCGCTCCAAAAGCATCAACAAAGCGAAAAGCCCGCCTATGAACATGATGACGATCCCCGTACCGGTAAAGGCTTTCAATAAACTCCGATCTTGTGGTTCTATTTTGACTTCCTGTAGAAGGCCCATCGGTAAACTCCTTTCTTCCTTCAAGTTAGAGCCGCTCAGCAGTTATGTCGACCAACCTCAATGCGCGTGTGGTTCTCCTTCGTCCTCATGATGGTGCTGTTTTTCCTCATGATGCTCTTCTTTCTCGTGACGTTCCACCTCCTCGTGTTCATGAGGCTCTTCTTTCTCATGTTCATGCTCGGGGGCTACTTCGCCTCGAGCTTCCACGATAATCTTGCCTTTCATCAAATCATGTCCTTCACCACAGTATTCCGTGCAAAGCATGAGGATCTCTCCCTCACGCATGGGTTCGATCGTCATCACGGATGCCATATTAGGCATCACCACCCCATTCAAGCCTCTGTCCTGAATGAGCGATACCCCATGCAAAACGTCCGAAGAGAGAAAAACAAGGCTATAGTGTTCGCCAGCGCTCAGTCGGATCGTAGATGGCATAAACTCGTACTGTTCCACGAGGATATACACTTTGCCTGAAGGCGGACGCACCGACCCGTCGGCCAGCCCGTATTTTTCCATCTGGTCTGTGACCATGGAATTGAATTTTTCGACAGGAATCATCTCCCCGCCCCCGTGGTGGTCTCCAGAGTGTGGACCGACAGCATTCAGAGCGAACCAGATCGGAACAAGAACCATCACCCCAAAGGCAACGATAAAGGCCGCCACCAAATAGGCCTTAGATGATTTCATGGCTATCCTCCGTTACGTTTTGGTTTTCAACTCACGGACCTAACCTAGGAGTTCCAGATCGGGTCTCGATGATCAGACTTCCATCGGGTTTGAGACGAGTAACCAATAGCAATTAATAAATAAAGCCGCAGACGATCATGTTAAGATTGTCTAATGAGGTTTCCGCCCATTATTGGGAATCAATTTTCGACGCCAGACCAACCCGGGTGAAAACCATCCTTTGTTGAGGTATGAGGGTCCATGTTGTTATTCCTCGACAAAGAGGTGACAAAGCATGGATTCGAAGATGAATAAAGTTTAGGCAGGCTTCGGGATCTTGAGAATGGAAGCTGAAAGGATAGGAAGATTTGGTTCCAAGACTTGGGGAATTGAGGTCAAGAAGGATGTCATATCAATGAGAGACGAGCTCTGATCCTCTGATGGAACAAAATTATCTAACCCCACAGCGCACAGAAATCCCTCCTGATGATGGCCCTCATCGCCATCCGCTCGAATATCACTGAGGTGAAAAGCACAGAAGGCGAATGAGAGAGCGAAAACAAGGATGAGGGTCGCCAAAAATGTTTTGCTGGGTTTGGTCCTAAGCAAGGCTGCCGATCCTCACCGATACATCACATATCAACCCTGTATTAGCATCTATATAGCAAACGGAAGGCGAGCTTGTCAAGGCGACGGAGATATGAATGCAAAGAAGATACTCTCCGATCAACTCATTTGTTCATACCTCACTCAGGCTTACGATCCAAGAGTTCGAAGCGCCGCAGGGCAGTCTTCGATGCCCGAACTCAGGGATTTGTGCTAAACTCTCTCACGAGCGAGTCTTACTGTAGCCCATGAAATCTGGTCCGAAAACAGAATCCAAGCTGATCATGATGAAAGCGATTGCCGTGACACTTATTTCTATTCTGTCGATGCTAACACCGCGGGTCATCGCTCGATCCCAAAATCCCTACCGAAGCAACGGCGAGGCGATCTACTACATCAGAACCAACCAGGAAGGTGTGGAGATCCCATTTGAGGAGGGGCCTGAATGGCTCAACCCCAGAAGGATCGGATGTGTAGCATGTCACGGTGCTGAGGGCAAAGGAGGATATGTCATCTGGCCGAGTTTGAAGATGGCCCCTGATATTCGCTACGATTCTCTGGTAAAAGAAGAACATGTACACAGCGGAAAGACCGACACTCACCCTAGATACAGCGATGAGCTGATCAAAAGGGCCATCACCGAGGGCATCAATGCGGCGGGAAAAAGTCTGGACCCAGTCATGCCGAGGTGGAAACTCTCAGATCGGGATTTAGGCGATCTCCTTACCTATTTGAACCAACTGAGTGAGGGAATCGTTCCACCTCCAGAGCCTTTTCCTCGAGAACCGTGAGGGGATGCTTCATCATCTGAATCATGGCCGAAAATCGCGTGCAGATGACCGAAAACAAAATATCGGGGGTTTAGAGATGGAAAAAGGCAGAAAAGATAGATTCGCCGTGGCAACTTTGGTAATCATGTTTGTGTTAATCGGACACACCATCGGAACGGCCAAGACCGAAGATGAAGAAAACAACATTGCCATTTATGGCCGGGTTGGACCAGGAGTCGTCAACATCACGAGTACCACAGTTGAGCGGGATTTCTTTCTGAATCCAGTTCCCAGGGAGGGGGCTGGGTCAGGATCGATTATCGATACCGAAGGACATATCTTGACGAATCATCACGTCATCCGGGATTCCAGCAAGCTGGAAGTTACCTTGAGCGACGGCAGTAAGTGGCCTGCCAAGTTGGTGGGTGCCGATCCAGATAATGACCTCGCCGTTATCAAGATCGATGCGCCCGAGGAGAGACTCACCGTCATCCCCCTCGGAGACTCATCAGACCTCCAGGTCGGCCAGAAGGTCTTGGCCATTGGAAATCCATTTGGACTTGGCCAGACACTTACGACTGGGATTATCAGCTCTCTGGGGCGGAGTATCCGTTCACAGGGGGGGATACTCATCGAAGACATCATTCAAACTGATGCATCGATTAACCCCGGAAACTCCGGTGGACCGCTCCTCGACTCAAAAGGGAAGATCATCGGTATCAATACAGCCATCATCAGTCCGACAGGCACGAGTGTTGGAATCGGGTTTGCGATCCCAGTCAATACCGTCAGGCGATTCCTTCCGGAGCTGATTGCCAAGGGACGGGTTTCGTATCCTTGGATCGGTGCGACGGTATATCCACTGATCCCAGAGTTTGCGAAGGCCCTTGGTCTCAAAGTCGAGCGGGGTGCTGTTATCGCCGAAGTCGTTCGAGGCGGTCCGGCAGATCAGGCCGGTCTCCGTGGAGGGACGAGACAGGTTCTCGTGGGTAACTCCCGAATCCTCGTTGGGGGCGATGTGATCGTGGAAATCGCTGGAAAGAAGGTCTCATCCTCGGATGATCTCATCCGAAGCATCCGAGACCAACGGCCTGGGGATCAGGTATCACTGCGGATTTTGCGTGAGGGAAAATTCCAGAGTGTTGACGTCACCCTGGCCGAAAAACCGAGGAGTCAGTAAGCCCGATCGAACGTTTCGACAAAATCGTCGAGATCGCCGATTTCCGTCGAACCGCCTTTAAGTATCTGAAATTAAATGTGATTATAGAAAAATGCATCGACAATTCTGTCGAGAGGCGAGGTGAAGAAAACCGGCCTTTCCAGGTTGATCAGACCAAAATACGTTGTAATATCAATTGGCTACAAAAATCCCTCCTTTTGGCACACCGCTTGCTCTCCATCATCGCGAAGAACTTTGAAACCGGAAAAAACTATCTTCGAATGTCAGTAACTGCCCGAGAAAGGGGTGATCAATGATGAAACGATGGATTGTGACGGGACTGGTTGTCGTCATGGTGTTTGCGCTCTCGTCTGTCTCATTTGCAGGAGACCTGGGTCGAGGACGCTGGCAGGGGTTTGCGATTGGACTGGGAGCGGTAACCCTCTATAACCTCTTTGAGCATGGCAAGTTCTCACCGGTGATACCTCCCCATGGGGTCTACAAGAAACATGGCCATTACCCCCCACCGGTCGTGTACGAGCCCTCGGGTCACTGGGAAATCCGTAAGGAGTGGGTTCCCGAGAGACGGGTGAAGGTGTGGATCCCCGGCCACTATGAAAATGGATATTGGGTCAAGGGCCACCACGAGACTCGGGTTTATCCCGGCCATTGGGTCAAGCGCAAAGTCTGGGTGGAGCACCACTACCCTCCCGAGTATGAGGATCTCCCAGAGAACGAGTATTCAAGCCGGGAACCAACAGGGTATGAGGCTTACGGGACTCAGATCAGCGTCCAGAGGTAACGCGTCGCCCAGTTTCTCACCCACCGGTTTTGGTCTCCGTGGAGACCATAAAAAAGGCAGGTCATTTTCGACCTGCCTTTTTTGCGAACAGCCAAATACACCGCTTTTCCCCTTCGTCCAGGATTGACAGGCCAAACACTCTGAAGGCAGACGCAAAGGAATTTGAACCGCTTGAGCTTCGGATGGATGGATCAATCGGAGAAAGTCCTGACTTTTGGGTTGACATCCCTCGGAAAGTCTGCTACCTAACGGACCCGGACAAAATGTAAGCCTCCGCCTAGGAGGGAGAGGGAAGACCGGTGGATCCTATCTTAGAATGGGGTCTTGATCTGATTACCGAAATTCAGCAATTTCATGGGCCCGTCCTCGACGATGTTTTCCGGATCATAACTTTCCTGGGAACTGAGATGTTCTACCTCCTTCTCTTGCCTTTACTCATTTGGTGTGTAGATTTCAGACTCGGTGGGCGCGTGGCAATCTTTCTTCTCCTTTCCAGCTATATGAACTCCAACTTGAAGGACCTTTTTTGCCAGCCCCGCCCCTTTCAGATCGACCCGACCGTAAAGCTTTCGGATGCTTGGGGATGCGGACTCCCCAGTGGCCATGCCCAATCGTCTGTGATTGTTTGGGGGAGTCTGGCCATCTGGATGCGCAGACCCTGGTTCTGGATACTGGCATTGGGACTGATGTTCGTAATCGGTTTCTCACGGATCTATTTGGGCGTGCACTTTCCCACAGATGTGTTAGCCGGTTGGATGATTGGCACCCTTCTGTTAGGGCTTTACTCAGTCACCCACCTCAGAGTTGAGCGCTGGTTGGCCGGCCTGAGGTTCGGAACGGGTGTCACACTCGCCCTTGCCGTGCCCCTGGTCTTGCTTTTCCCTCACCCAACCAGGCACACCACTTCGACCCTCGCATCGCTCGCGGGTTTCGGCGTAGGTCTGGTATTGACAAAACAATACATCTCTTTTAGCCCATCTGGGCCATTCTGGCAGCGAGTCTCCCGCTTCCTCGTCGGTGGGACGATCATCTTGGCATTATACTTCGGACTCAAAATACTCTTTCCCGGGGAGGAATCAGCACTTTATCTCGTTTTTCACTTTACGCGTTACTTCTCGATTGGGATTTGGGCGGGCTTCGGTGGACCGTGGCTTTTCAGACGGCTTCGGCTGGCGCCAGCGAGAAAAAAGATGAACTGACCCGAAATCACGGCTCGTCGGAAGAATTCGTGGGCAAACAAGACACAGCCTCCTCGGGGTAATCCGGCTTGGCCGACAAGTAGGCCCTTGGAGAGATCCTGAGCTTTCTCGCGATGATGTCCTTGAGACATTTGTCCAACTTCCGCCTCGTCATCCATGCCTCCCAGAACCGCATGGAGACGCATCCGAAGATGAAGCCCACGATGGCAATGAGGAGCTTTCCGATCATGCGTTTCTTTACCCCTTTGAAACATTGAGCAATTCCAATACCAATTCAAACAAATGGTCTAAGCCTTTGAGATTTCATCGGTTTCTCGGAAAACGTAGGTTTTGGATTCATCACTCAAATAGAAAAACTTTTCATAGCTTTTCCAAAACGGGTCACAACCGATCAATCGAGATTCCTATGCCTTCACAAATCCCTTGACTTCCTCAGAGACTGTGCTTTAATGGACTTAGACGCCTCCAAGACCAGGAGGGAACTATGGAAAGGAGAGTTTACCCGAGAGTTCAAATTTCCCATACGGTCCTTTACCATCTTGAGTTCTATCCCAAGCCGATCATTGCCTCGACCCTCGACCTCAGCTTGGGAGGAACCAAGATCGAGAGCCTCTACAGTCTCAGCGCCGAAGAGGGACTTGGGATTTCCATCACCATCCAGCCTCAGATCATCCGGTCCGAAGGGAAGGTTGTTCACGTTCTCGAGCGAGATGACGGGAAGTTCGAAGCGGGAATACAATTCCGGGAGATGTCGCAGTATGACAGAGAATACCTGAGACAGCATCTCTTCCAGGTCATGGAACAACAGGCCGTCGCCAGCCTCTCCTCGGATGGCACGCCTCACAGAGATGAGGCTTAAAAGCCAGTCGGCAGTTTCTCTTTGGTATTCCGATTCTTGTCCTCCTGCCTCCTGTTTCACATTCCTCGCCCGTTTATTCATGAATCCCTAGTCACTCCATAACAATACGCCCCTAGGACTTCGCACTCGTGCCTTTTCAGGCCTCCATTCAGGACTCGTGCAAGTGCATCAAGTCAGTTTCCATCTCTCGCAGAGCACAC
>JABAOF010011982.1_pt1 | contig 12609 bp, 16 predicted proteins | sample 7062171 | NCBI WGS metagenome assembly JABAOF01 (sample SAMN14538628, study PRJNA623070) | marine sediment metagenome | biome: marine biome [ENVO:00000428]; feature: marine pelagic biome [ENVO:01000023]; material: deep marine sediment [ENVO:00002113] | place: India: Gulf of Khambhat ... | reverse complement strand
GCGTAAAGGTAAGATTTCAAGTGTGGTCTGAGAGTTAGGCATCTACGGTCCACGCGTCACGGATAACGGGGTGATTAATAGAATGAAGACCCACATTAAGACTCCGGCGGCGATAGAAGCAGCACNNCGGATGCCGACCCTCGCGCTACCGCGATACAAGACAATGCCGCCCGCAATTAACGCTGCGCCGAGTATGCCCAATATCATGATAATGGGGATTTCCATGAGAACCTCTTTCCTAAATAAATATACCTGCTAACTAGTTAAAAATAGTTAAAAAGTTTTGCATCTAAAAGACTTTCTTTTACAGCAAGAAGAGTCAGAGTAAAATCTACCAAGAATAAAAAATTTTTTCTATGATCTTGTATTTTTATGGGTAGTAATGCTCAGAAATAGTTTTAATTTTTTCATCAGAATGCACTGTCACAACAAATTCTGCGCCTTTATTTTGGATTTTTAATCCGTCCGTGAACCCAACACTGATTGTTGTGTTTTTTGATATTTTTGATCCTGCCTTAAGGAGTCCAATATCTTCTCTAAGATAATTTTGACCATTTAATTCAATTCTTTCATCATCAGAAAATGCCTCAAATTTTACCCAAACGTTATGAGCATCAAAATCACCTAGATTGGACAGTTCGGCTGTGACGGTTCTACTAAGTCCACTACCATCAATACTGATGATTTCAAGGTCAAAGTCTACAGATTGTTTTTGAACGATTTTTTGTTCTTCAGTCGGAGTAGGTGTTGGTGTAGGAGATGGAGAAGGCTCTTCAATGGGAGTCTGGGGCGAAGTAATTAGAGTGCTTGGTTCTGGAGCAGTCTTTGCTGGAAATTTCATAAAAAGATAAACCAAACCAGCTCCGCCGAGAGTCAGTACTAAGATGCCTAACACGAGCAAAACAAAAACTCTCGACCTTTCTTTTGGAGCCTCAGCTTTAGGCTTGACTTTTGGCTTTACCTTCTTCTCCATTTTCTTCTCCATTTTTATTTTGTTATTTTAACAAATATATTTTGCCAATGAGACCATTTCCTATTTATTCAAATATCTCCATACCGTTCCAGCCGCCACTCCATACTTATCCGCAATCTTCAGTTAAGATAATCTCTCTTTTCTTAACTTTTTCCACTCCTCTATATCAGTCGGCTAACCCCATATTTTTGTGAAATTGATTTTATGAAAAGACTAATTGGAAAAACTATAAATCAACTTTATAAATTATAAACTAAATCATTTTAAGGGGGATTTACTATAATAGCGGTCTTGGGTCCAAAAGGAAGTTTCGCTCATCAAGCAGTCCTACATGCGGGCATGAAAGAAAAAGACCTGCTTTTCTTAAGCGATATTCCATCTATATTCGAGAAGGTTGAGGACGATACCGCAAAATACGGCCTAGTACCGTTAGAAAACTCGTTGGAAGGGTCAGTGAACCTTACTTTGGATCTTCTAGCAAAAAGTAATTTATTGATCAAAAATGAAGTAATAATAGAGATAAATCATTGTTTTTTGGTAAAAGAAACCGCCGTTATAGATGATATAAAGGTTATTCTATCACATCCCCACGCTTTTGCTCAAATAAGAGATTTTTTGAGGGAAAAATTTACAAATTGTCATTTAATAAATACTACTAGTACATCAGAAGCCGCTTTGAGAGTTTCCAAAGAAAAAACCAATGAATTCGCTGCTATTGCTTCTCCTATTGCGTCTGAGATATACGGTCTTAAAATACTAATAGAAAATATTCCTACTCCATTTCAAAACTTTACTAGGTTCGTGGTTATAGGAAAAGATGACTCAAAGCCAAGCGGAAATGACAAGACATCCATAGCCTTTGGTTTACTGGAGAACAAGCCGGGGGCCCTTTATAAAGCATTAGAACCATTCGCCCTCAAAAGCATAAATTTAACCAAGATCGAGTCGCGACCCTCCAAGAGGGTTTTAGGAGAGTACATTTTTTTTGTTGATCTTGAAGGTCATAGAGAGGATGAACGAGTAAGAAAGGCTTTGGAAGAGTTAAAACCAAATACGGAAATGTTAAAGATATTCGGATCTTACAGGCGGGGAGATCTGTGATTGTGACGATAGTCGGCGGATATGGTGCCATGGGAAGGTGGATGGTTAAACTCCTAAAAGAGAGGGGGTTTGAGATAAGGATTTCAGGCAAAAATGCCGAAGTAGGAGCAGCCTTTGCAAAGAAGATGGGAATAGATTTTTTCACCGATAATATAGAGGCGGTAAGAGGAGCAGACATAGTTATCGTATCTGTTCCTATATCCGTGACCGAAGATGTAATTAAAGAAATCGCCCCGCATATGAAAGATGGTTCGTTGTTAATGGATGTCGCATCCATAAAAGAGAGTCCTGCCAAGGCAATGCTCAAATATTCAAAAGAAAGTGTAGAATTGTTGCCTACGCATCCCATGTTCGGTCCTAGTGCCCCAGATCTAGAGGGACAGGTAGTATTACTAACTCCTTTAAGATCCGAAACTTGGCTTCCTAAAGTTAAGAAATTTCTTGAGAAAGAGGGCGCCAGAGTATATACAACTACTCCAGAAGAGCACGATAGAGTCATGAGCGTTATTCAGGGACTTACTCATTTCGTTTATATAGCGACGGGAATTACATTAGGAGATCTAAACGTCGATATAGAGTACACCAAGCGTTTCGCTTCTCCGATCTATCAGATGATGCTCGACATGATAGCCAGAATAGTTGGGCAAGATCCCTATATGTATGCCATGATTCAGATTTACAATCCAAGAAACGTAGATATTCATTCTAAATTTATAGAAAACGCTGAATTATTAAGAAATATAATCTTAGAAGGTCATGAGAAAGAATTCGTTGAAAAAATGGGTAAGGCTGCTAGGAAATTAGGAGACGTAGAAGGTGCCCTAAGAAGATCTGACAAGGCAATCAGATCTTTACACAAAGAACTCGAGATGTTAAAATCTAAGGTGGGAGAGAACGTAGTTCTAAAGCATGTTTACTCAAAAAATTTTCATTACGGAAAACTAATATCTGTTGATGCAGAAAACATTATTTTGAGTACGGATAAAAGAGATTTAAAACTCAAAATGTCAAACATAGAAGTATTGAGTGATGAAGATGCTGATAATTGGTTAATACAGAATTTACCAGAAAGAAATAGAGATTTTTCTTTTTTGTTAGGAGAAGAAGTAGATAACGAAACCATAAAGAATCTCTTTTCCTTAATCCCCCATGTAACCTCTGTTAAAATTATAGACGAATATAAAGGATCCCAGATCCCTGATGGAAAAAAGAGCATAACTTTGAGAATTGTAACTTCTTTTATTTATGAAGATGAAGTATTCAAAAAAATCGAAGAAATCATAAGAACACTAGGATTTAAGATGCGATAATAAGGTTTCTCTCATTAAATCTATTGGAGGATCGATATCAAGCCAAATCCTAAGTGTCTCTGCCCCTTGATGAACTAACATACCCACACCGTCTATTGTTTTTGCTCCAACTTCTTCTGCTTCCCTCAGTAATTTTGTTTTTAAAGGGTTGTATACTATGTCAAAAACTACGAGTTCTTCGTGGAGAATTTCTTTAGGAACAGGGGTTTCGTTTATATTTGGATACATTCCAAGAGAGGTAGAGTTAATCAGTATATCAACCTCTTTAATGTGTCTAGAGAGAACTTCATCATTCAATTTTAATGATTTACCCAAAAAGTTTGTTCTTTCAAAAATGTCAAGGGCTAATTTATCTCCCCTTTTTTTTGTCCTGTTTAATATTAAAAGTTCTGAACATCCTTCTAAGATAGATTGGAAGGCTATAGATCTTGCTGCTCCTCCCGCTCCCAGGAGCATAATCTTTTTTCCCTTTATTTCGGCATTTTTTTCTTTTAATGCTTGAACAGCACCGATACCATCTGTATTATACCCAACTTTTTTATCATTGAATTTTATGGTGTTCACAGATCCTATCATCGCAGATGTTTCATCCAGTTCATCCAGATATTTGATAACCTCTTCTTTGTGAGGAATGGTTACGTTAACCCCTTTTACATTGACTGCATGCAGTCCCAAGATGGTTTGTCTTAGTTCCTTCCTTACGAGAAAAGGGATGTAAATGCAATTTAGTTTCATGGCCTTAAAGACGGAATTATGCATCACTGGGGAAAGAGAGTGCTCTAAGGGGAAGCCGATTATTCCAAATACTTCCGTGGAACCATCGATCATCTTAATCCTAGCCTTCTTAGTATTTCTGAGGCATCTTCTACTGTTAACTGTCCCGGGGCGGTTCCGCTCATTTCATCTACGGAGCAGTAAAATATACTCGATCCAAAAAACAGGCTTGCAAGACGGCCAGATTTCCATTTCTCCCCAATAGGTATAGAGACTATAGGTATAGAATGGGTTTTTTTTATCTGATAAGTCGCAATTAAAAGATTTAAAACATCTTCCAATACGTTTGCGACGACTGCTACCTTTGCTATATTCGCTCCACTTTCTATTATCCTTTGAAATATGAATGATATTTCCTCTACAGAATGCGAAGTTTGCAGGTCATGATAAGAGATAATCGTCGTCTTTCTTCTTTCCTTACAAATATCAATAATTTCTTTTCTAAGGTATTCATCTGTTCTAAGTTCAATATCTATTGCATCAGCAAAAAAGATTACTTCCTTGATTATATTTATCCTTTCGTGTTCAGAACCAGCAAAGGTACCTCCTTCAGCCCCCATCCTGTTTGTAATCAGTATGGGCTTATCGGTCCTTTGTTTTATCGATCTTAGCAGTCTTTTCGATTCAGAAACAGAAATCGGAAAACCATCCAATCTTATTTCTATAATATCAGAACCGTTGGCCATTTCCACCTTTCTCAAGATATCATCTGGGTAATTTCCTTTTATAGAAGCGCATATAACGGGAGATTCTCCTATGATTACATCTCCGATATTTATCATTTTTTCACCGTTCTACTATGGTCTCTTCTATAGAAATACCAAAATGCCTTCCAATACCTTCTAAATACATTAAAATTTCATCTCCAACTTTTATATCCGTAACAGATACTGGATTGCGGCTCTGATTTATGAGCATTATAGTTTCTGCGTTTTGCACCAATGTACTAAAATTGTTTCCGCCTACTTCAACTTCTATTAGCATTAGAGGCCTCCTTTCTATTTTTACCCTGCCAACTATAGCAATGCGGGTGTTTCCCATAGAATCTACTATTAAAACCTCGTCTCCTGCCTTTACTTCACTTAGATATCGAGTTTTTCCATCTGGAACCCTTATATAAGCATGTACGGGACCGGCATTTACCCTAAAAGGTCTAGTCTCTACATAAGGATTCTCAACCGACTCTGAATGCATCAAAAAAAGTCCATTACTCTGGGATCCTATGAGCATTCCTTCCCCTACATTCATCAGAGAACAAGTATCTATGCACACCCTGTCTCCCATGCCCACAGATCTAACTGCTTTTACTTTGGCTACCTTTAACTCCAGTTTTTCGGATGTTAACTCGCGAATGCTTTCAGTCAGTTTTTTTATTTCATTTAAATCCATTGTTTTAATTAGCACGCCGTCTACTCCAACTTCTAAAGTTTCAAATGCTATTTTGGCTTCTTCTGTATTTTTAATGCTTGCGATAATCTTGGTATCTACCTTTTGTAACTCAGCAATCAAGTTTTCAAGAGGGATTATTGTCCAATCTTCATTCTTTACAAGCAAATAATCTACTTTAAGACCTAATTCTACTGCCTTTCTCTCGGATGTCTTATCAAATATCTCTACATAGTACCCTATGTCTTTTCTCCTCACCCTTAATTCATCCAAAATTTCTTCCGAATCTGTTAAGAGGACATCAGTTTCCTCAAAAGCATTTAATTTGTCTACAAACACCGCCATTCTTACTTTTCCTAGATCAACAATCTTTTCTACGAGATCATGAGAGGAAACAATGCAGTTGACGCCGCTTTCAAGGGAGGTGGTTACTACAGGTTTTGCCTCATTCCACGAAAGATCTCTTACATCTATCCATACCTCTTTCATTATTTTCACCTTAATAAAGGAAGAATCTCTTCTACGCTTGCCATTTCATGTACTACCTTTGCTATTGCTCTCACCATGGTTGTCGGGTTCTTATGCTGAAATATATTTCTGCCCATCGCTACGCCTCTTGCTCCTACTTCCATTGCCCCTGCAACCATTTCTAAGACATCTTCGTCGGTAACCATTTTAGGACCGCCAGCGATAATAACAGGAACCGGACATCCTTTTATCACTTCCTTAAATGTGTCAGGACTTCCTGTATAGTTTGTTTTTATTATATCTGCCCCTAATTCAGCTCCTACTCTTGCAGCAATTTTTACGTATTCGACGTTATGTTCTTCATCTACCTTTCTTCCTCTTGGATACATCATGCCGATCAGAGGCATGCCCCACTCTTCACATTCTTCAGATATCGCCCCTAACTTTTGAAACATCTCGCCCTCGTAATCTGCTCCAACGTTGACATGAACAGATACTGCATCGGCTCCTAATTTTATTGCTCTTTTTACGCTTGTAACTAAAACTTTATGATTTGGATCTGGACTCAAAGAAGAGCTTCCAGATAAATGTATTATCAAACCTATGTCTTTTCCGTATCCTCTGTGACCGAAGGGCACTATTCCTTTGTGGAGTAATACTGCGTCCGCTCCTCCCTCTGCTACAGCATTTATAGTTTCTTTCATATCAACAAGTCCCGTTATCGGACCTGAACTAACGCCATGATCCATTGGAACTATTAGAGTATTTCCACTCTCTCTATTCATTATTCTTTCCATTCTAATCTTTTTTCCGACCATCGCTTATCCTCTCCTTGATAATTGTTAGCATGCACCATGAAAACAAGTAGCATAAATATTTTTCGCTATAGTTTTGATGTGTCTATTTTATTGATCAGTTCATTCAAATTAGATATATTCTCGCTTATTTCATCTATTCTCTTTGAAAGACGTCCAAAAAATTCTTGAGGTATGGTTTTACAAATAGCGCCTTGTGTGGAAGGCGCGATTAGATTTCCTTGTTCCAAGATCCTTAGGGAGTATCTTACCTTGTGTTGAGGAAGGCCAGTTATTTCAGAGAGTTTTATGATTCCAATAGGCTGTTTTTCTATTACTAATTTTAATATTTCCAGATGTCTTCTCAAGAGGAGCATTTCTGTTTCTAATCTGGATAAAATCTTTTTTTCCACCTATTTACCCAACCTTTCAAATCTATCATCAATCTCTTTTTGTATTCCTTCTATTTCTTCTTCAGATAAATGTTTGAATCTCGATTGTGCTGTAATGTAATCTCGCACAGGAATCCTTTTTCTGGTTTTGATATTTAAGTTGAAAACACCGTCTTCTATCTCGTAAAGAACCCACATTCCTGAAGCAACAGCCAATCTCCCTATTTCAATTGATTTTTCGTTCACGAAGCCCCAACCTGTGGGGCAAGGAGCGTGCACGTGAATATAAGATAAACCTTTCTTTTCAGATGCTTTCTTTACCTTCCTCATGTAGTCTCTTGGGTACGAAATCGATGCCGTCGCTACATAAGGTATGTCGTGTGATGACATTATCAAAGGCATATCCTTCTTCTTCTGAACTTTCCCGAAGGGAGAAGTCGTGGTCATAGCCCCGTAGGGAGTTAATCCACTTCTCTGGACTCCTGTGTTCATGTAAGCCTCGTTGTCATAACAAATATAGATTATATCGTGTTCTCTTTCCGCTGCACCGGATAAAGCCTGAAATCCTATGTCGGCGGTTCCTCCATCCCCTGCGAAAGCAACTATATTAATACCTTCTCTTTTACCCATTTTTTTTAGCGCAGCATCTATACCAGAGGCAACCGCTGCTGTATTTTCGAAGGCAACATGGATCCACGGTATTCTCCACGATGTCTCGGGGTACATCGTGGTAGATACCTCCAAACAACCTGTAGCATTTACTACAATGGTGTTTTTTCCTAAAACCTTCAAGAATAATCTTGCGGCTACCGTTCCTCCACATCCTGCACATACTCTATGTCCTGGAGCAAATAGTTCCTCATTCATTATAATCAACCAATTCATTTTTGAGTTGAAGCCAAACTATTTCTGGATATTCTTCTTTCATTGATGACTCTTTTATGATACCGTAGGCGTTTAAAAAATCCTCTAGCCTAATATCTCTACCGCCTAGACCGACGATAAAGTCTTGGATTGTGGGGTGTAACTTATTTTTATAGAGCCAAGACTTTACCTCCGTAAAAGTTATTCCGCCGCTCCCAAATCCATAATTTCTATCAAATACCGCTATGCCTTTTAAATCCTTACAAGCCTCTGTTATTTCTTTGTCGGGTATAGGTCTCAGCACCCTGAGTTTTATCAAACCTACATTTTCTCCTTTCTCTCTTAATATGTCGACTGCTTCCTTCCCTGTACTCGCCATAGACCCCATGGTAACGAAGGCAATATCGGCATCATCCATTTTATATTCTTCTATAAATCCATACTCCCTACCAAAAGCGTTCGTAAATTCTTCATGCACTTTTTTTATTACTTTTCTCGAGTTTTTCATTCCTACTTCTTGGAGATATTTAACTTCAGTAAAGAAATCAGGTCCGACCACCGGACCTTGAGTAATAGGATTTTCTACGTCTAGAAATGCATGGACCGGCATGTAAGGGGGTAAGAACTCATCAATTTTTCTTTCGTCTGGTATTTCGACTGCCTCATAGGTATGTGTCAGGAAAAAACCATCTAAACATACCATGGCTGGGTTCAATACGTCTTTATCTTCCGCTATTCTATAGGCCATTATAAGAGAGTCTACTACTTCTTGGTTGTTTTCAGCATATATTTGTATCCATCCAGAATCTCTCTGTGCTAGAGAATCTGTATGTTCACACCATATATTCAGGGGAGAATTAACTGCTCTGTTTCCGACTGCCATGACTATGGGTAACTTCATTCCTGCTGCTGCAAACAATATTTCATGCATGAGTAGGACTCCTTGGGAGGAAGATGCGGTAAAAGTCCTTGCACCTGTCGCTGATGCACCCACCAATGCACTCATTGCGCTATGTTCTGATTCTGTTGGTATAAATTCTGCCTTTAATAGTCCCTGTCCGCAATAACTGGCGAGAGTTTCTACAATACTCGTAGCGGGCGTGATAGGATAGGCTGCTATTACGTCAGGTTTAATTAATCTTATAGTTTCTGCAGCAGCAATATTTGCTGAGAGGAATCGCCTTTTAGACATCATTTTTCCTCTTTTACCATTTCTATAGCATCAACAGGACATTCATTTGCGCATATTCCGCATCCCTTACAGTGATCATAGTCTATCTCATATAAATCGTCTTTTGGATTCACTGATCCGTCTGGACAAAAGTTATGACAGTTACCACATGCAATGCAAAGAGATTCATTCAATATTGGTTTAAATGTACGCCAATCACCCGTTTTGTTCCTAACACTGCTTCCTGGATCTTTTATGATGCCGGCAATAGTCACCTTCATAACATAGACCTCATTTGCTCGAAAGCAATTTCAATTGCATTTATGTTTCTTTCAGCAAGTTTTTCGGGGAAACCGTATCTTATAACCTCTTTTAGCGAATTTACATTAACTAAGTCTGTTATCGCGACAAATGCCCCTAATATGACCGTATTTACAATAGGTATTCCCAGTATATCTAAGGCAATTTTTGTAGCGTCTACGGTTTTTAAATTTTTAATATTTAAGTTTATATCACCAGGATCTTTTTTAGAGTTTATGAGCATGGTGCTGCTATCTTTTATTCCATGCGCCGGACAATTGGGATTTAATAAATCTGAACAGGTTTGTAATAGAGTTTCATCCTGAACGATTACATGGTCAGGATTGTATATTTGCGCCCTTATGCGAATAGGATTTTCACTTATTCTTGCATAAGCCATTACGGGCGCACCTCTTCTCTCTACACCAAATAACGGAAAGGCTTGGGAGAATTTTCCGTCATTAAACGCTGCCTCAGCAAGTAACTGAGCCGCTGTAACTGCTCCCTGACCACCTCTTCCGTGGAATCTAATCTCTATCATCTTATCTCCTGTTTCAAAAATTGGTGGTTTTTAAGTTTCAATATTACTATATAAATTTCTTGTCAATAACACCAATTCAATCTTAATAATTTAACGATTCTACTCTAGAATAAGTATGGAGGTTAATTTTTCCCTTTTGGTTGAAAATTAAAAAAGATGCGGGTAAAGCTTCCTGATTCCCGCAATCCGGAACTACGCTACCTAGCAAGGGTAATCTCTATAGCGGATACGTTTGCTACGTTTCCTCCTTCTGTAGGCAACTCTTCGGTTCCTATTTCGATAGTCCTGATAGCAACATCGGTCAAGAACCGGTTTCTAACAATCTCTGCAACATCTACTGCTCTACTTATGGCTCTTCCTCTGGCTTTTATTACAACTTCGTTCGCGTTGTTGTTAAACTGGGTGACGACAGCCAAAACATAATTCATAACGGGTTTTCCACCAATGTATACGATGTTTTCTTCTGCCACATTGAACACCTCCATCGCTAGATTTCAGTTGATAAAGCCCAGTTCATCTACAAATACTTTTCGATGATGAGTTCAGCATTCAAAATCGATGCACCGGCCGCGCCCCTTATAGAGTTGTGACCTAAAATAGTGAACTTTATTCCATTTTCTGATGAGACGTCCTTCCTTATCCTTCCAACTGAGATTGACATGCCTCCTTCAAGATCTCTATCGAGGCGTGGTTGAGGTCTATTCTCTTCTTCGAATACGTGTATGGGATTCTCAGGTGCTGTAGGAAGCCTCAAATCTTGAGGTACTGACCTAAAGTTTTTTAGAATATTTTTAAGGTCCTGCAAATCCATTTTTTCTTTAACTGTTAGAAAAACAGATTCCAAATGACCTTCCATGACAGGGACCCTGTTACAACTAGCGCTAATAACGAAATCGGCAAATTCGAATTTGCCATTTTTTAGTTTTCCCAACATTTTTAGTGGTTCTTTCTCAACTTTCTCTTCTTCTCCAGATATATAGGGTATCACGTTATCTAATATCTCCATTGAAGCAACGCCGGGGTATCCTGCTCCGGAAACTGCCTGCATCGTACTTACATAAACTTTTTCAACTCCAAAATTATCGTATATCGGTTTCAAGATTAGAGTAAGCGGTATAGCAGTGCAATTTGGATTTGTTACCGCAAAACCCTCCCAGTCTCTGTTTTCTTTTTGAAGATCAATTATTTCTAGGTGGTCAGGATTTACTTCCGGTATAATCAAAGGAACGTCTTCCTCCATTCTTAGGGCGCTAGAATTACTGGACACAATCACACCTTCTTTAGCGAATTCCATTTCTACTTTCTTAGCAACGTCAGAGGGTAAGGCTGAGAATACGATATCTACATCGTCAACTTTTCTTACTTCTTTTACATCAGTAAGCACTACGTTTTCTGTGGCAATTTCTTCTGGCATTTCCATATTCAGAAGCCAATTAGCGGCTTCTCCATATTTTCTTCCCGCAGATCTTTCAGACGCTGCCAAGACCCTTAGGTCAAACCAAGGGTGCTGGTACAACATCTGGATAAACCTCTGACCAACCGTACCGGTGGCACCAAGGATGCCAACGCAAAATTTCATTTTATCATTCCTCTATTTCAATACATTCATTTGGACACTCATCAACACACATATAGCAGTCTATACAGTCTTCGGGGTTTTCAACAATCGCTACGTCATCTTCCATCTCTAAGACGAATTGTTCGCATACATCGACGCATGCCCCACATCCTATACAATCATCTACAATAATCCTTACCGTCATTGAACTTTCCCCCTCGATTAATGAGATCCCATCTTTATTTTATTTAAATTTTTCAGTCATTCTATCAACCGTAAATATAATACAACTCCAAATAACCAATCAAGACAAAATTTAATATAATAAGAAAGAATAAAATATAAATTATATCAGGAATTCTAATTAAAATAAAATTTTCTCTAATTTCCACATATTTTATTAAATTAAAGCCTAAAAAACAAGAAAAAATTAAAAATAAAAACTCGTAGGGCATTACAGGATTTATTAAAAGATTTCTGTAAATTAGATAGTACTTTGTCTCGAAGTATACGAAGACAAAGGAATTGTAGAATAGACCAAATATAGGAAATATTCTGAGATATAAAATACAAGATCTTACGGGAGAGGGATTCTCAAATTTTTCATCGAACTTAGAAAGGAAGTTGTAAAATATGTCCCAGGTTTTATCCAACTTTCGATATCTTTCGCTTCCTAAGTTTCTATAAACAAGGATCTCAAGTTTGGAGAAGATAATTCCGCCCCAAACGATTATGAAACAAGATAGTATGTTGGATACTTCTATAACCATAAAATCTCGATTTCTTTCTGAATCAATAAAGGAGAAAAGTCTCTCTAAGAAGTAGATCTTGTAAGCGAGTATGTTAGAAAGATCTTTTCCTATTAACGCGAGAAAAAACGCAAGCAAAATTCCTGCGAAGAAAGGTATGAAGAGTCTCTTTTTCATGAGTGGATATTTTGTTTTTTAGATAATTTATAATGTTGGAAGATATTTCTT